>ENA-OROD01001925-OROD01001925.1-human-gut-metagenome-genome-assembly--contig:-NODE-1925-length-15668-cov-6.496253_pt1 | contig 15668 bp, 22 predicted proteins | sample MGYA00242123_ERZ509038 | MGnify/ENA primary metagenome ERZ509038 (study PRJEB26280, sample SAMEA2338719) | human gut metagenome | biome: human gut; feature: human-associated habitat; material: faeces... | reverse complement strand
GATACAACTGCAAAGGTACAAACTTTATTAGATACATCTAGTGCGGTAAGTAGTGTAGTTGGAACTGCAAGAGATTCTGTTATAATAAAAGGAAATCTAGAAAATTCAAACATGCTAAAAGGAACATATATACCAACTTCAGCGGCATTACTAGAAGGTGACAAGGTTGAAACCTCTGGGTTAGGTGGAATATACCCAAAGGGAATTACAATAGGAACTGTAAAACAAATAATAGAAACAAAAAATTTAACTAACAGATATATTTTAGTAGAACCTGCCGTTAATTTTGATAAGTTGGAGACGGTTTTAGTAATTATTAAATAGGATAAGCATTTTTATGAAAGGAGCTGAGTTGGAAAAGGATTAAATTTTGGCAAGGAAAATGAATTCAAAAGGTAAGGGCGCATACTTGTTGTATGTAACCGCGTTTTAAATGAAATTTAACGTAGCAAAAATCGTAATTATTTTTCAACCATTTTTGTGCTTTTTATTGATTTTTGCCCCATATTAATATACAATAATTCTATCTAAAGAAAAGATGGTGGTTTTATGAATTATAAGAAACAAAAAGAAGTAAAAATAGAAAATATGTACATACAAGTTGCATTGAAAGGAGGTTTAAAAATGAGTAAAACTAAAGAAATGCTTGAAACAAAAGACTATCTAAAAGAATTAGGCTTTAATATATCATCTATGGGATTTAACTATTGGATTCTAGCAATAGATTTATATGAAAGAAATTCAAATCAGTTTGGAATAATTAAAATAGAAAATATTTATAATGAAATAGCAGAAATATACCATACAACTAGAAGTAGAGTTGAAAGATGTATGCGAACAGCAAGAATACCAGCAACAGAAAACATGATAAATGAATTTAATTACAACGGTAAAATCACAAATATGTCATGTTTAAAATTACTAACAATGTAGTTTTAGAAAGTGAGGAATAAAAATGAACGAGGAAGAAAAGCAAGCAATAGAAATATTAAGAAGTTTTGAACCTAATGATTTATTTGAATTTGATATATATTTGCAAGCGTTGGAAAAACTTACAAATTTAATAGATAAACAACAAAAAGAAATAGAAGAATTAAAACAAGATAGAAATAACAATAATAAACTGATAGAATTATCAAAAAATGAAATATTAGGATATTTACAAGGATATGAAGATGGTAAGAAATTAAATAGAAATGCTGTTGTATGTGTAGTAGAAAATCAACAGTATTATATAATAAAGAAAGAAATTGAACTCTATAAAGAACAAATAGAAAAATTACAAAATGATAATAAATATTATAAAGGAATAATAAACAAGTTATATGGGGAGATAAGGAAATGATATATAAAATAAAAGACAAAATAAAAGACAAAATAAAAGAAATTCAAAAAATAAGAAAAACAAAAAAACAGATAAAAGAAAAACAAGATTATTATAGGAGGTATTTTTAATATGAATTATTATAAACAAATAAAACCATTTACAAATGGCATAAAATTTAATGGTATATTTTATATAGAAGATTTTGGCAAAGATACCATAAAACTAATATCAAAAGAAACAAATTTGACATTAGGAATAACAGATAAAATATCTTTACAATTATTTGAAAAAGTGATAATATAAATAAAAAGGAGTGAATAAACAATGGATTTTGGAAAAGCAATACAATTATTAAAAGAAGGGAAAAAAGTTCAAAGACAAGGTTGGAATGGTAAAAATCAATATATAGAATTAGCAACAAATATAAGTTATATAAATGCACATGGTAATTTAATAAATGTAAACCATGACGCTATAGGTAATAATGCAATAGCATTTGTAGGAACATCAGGTATACAATTGGGTTGGTTAGCAAGTCAAGCTGATATGCTAGCAGATGATTGGAAAGAAATTTTTTAATATAAAAGGAAGTGATTATTATGACAAATTTACCTATTACAGGAATATTTAATGTAACCTGTGAATATGGAAGAAAAGGAAAATGGGCTTGCGGTCATCATACTGGAATAGATTTAACTTGTGATAATGATAAAATTTATTCAAGTTGTGACGGAACAGTTGTAAGAACAGGATATGATAAAAGTTATGGTAATTTTATTGTAGTAAAAAATAATACTGATAATACATTTCATTGGTTTTGTCATTTATCAAAAATACTAGTAAAAAATGGCAATGTAAATAGAAAAACAATAATAGGAATTATGGGAAACACAGGAAATTCAACAGGAAAACATTTACATTTTGAAATAAGAAAAGTTAGTAATAAATATGGAGATAATATAAACCCATGCTATTGGTTAGGTATTAAAAATAAAGTACAATATGGATTAAATAGTAATAATTATGAAATGAATAACGATGCAAAAACATTAAATGTTGGAGATATAAAAAAATTAGGTATAAAAACTAATATTAGAGAATATCCAAATTTAACAGGAAAACCACATTTATATATACCTAATACAACAGTAGAAATTCTAGAAACAAATGTTGCATATAGTGATGGTTATATATGGGACAAAGTTGTGGTAAAGGCTAATGGTAGAACAGGATATATTGCAAGAACATGTCAAAGGTATCAATAAAATATGGCAACAGTAACAATAAACAATAGCCCAGTTCATAGTGACAGTATAATTACATATCCATATGGAATAGCTGATAGCGGTTATACATGCGGTTGGCATACAGGGGTAGATTTTGCACCATATGGTTCAACAGAAAATAACCCTATATTATATCCAGTAAAAAAAGGTGTTGTTGTATATATAAATACAACAACAACCCCAGCATTAGGAGTTCAAGCCCAAATACTTGATGAAGATGGACACTATTGGAGATATTGTCATATGGTAGCTGGGAGTTTACAAGTAAGTGTAGGGCAAAAAGTAGATTTGAATACACCAATAGGACGAATGGGAGCGACTGGAAATGTAACAGGAAGACATTTGCACTTAGAATGCTCAAAAAGTCAAAGTTGGCAATGTTCAACATTTATAAATCCTTGTAATATTTTAGGAATTCCAAATGTAGACAACACAATTATAAAATATGATGGTTCTGTTACACCTCCAGAACCACCAGAACCACCTACACCAGTACAATTTAAACAAAATAAATTCAATTGGGTATTATATGCAAATAAATTAAGAAAAAAAAGAATATAATTTTATTATCTTCTTTTTTATTGACAAATAAAAATTTTTGTGCTAAATTAAAATTAAAATACAGATGAAAAGGGAGGTGTAAAAATGGATATTAATAAGTTAATAGAAACACTAAACTTTTCAAATTACTTTTGGCAAATATTTACACCAGTTTTGTTTTCATTTATAGATATAATATCGGGATATATTCAAGCAGTAATAAATCATGATGTAGATAGCTCAATAATGCGCCAAGGATTATTACATAAAATATTAATAATTTTAGTAATAATTATGTCATGTGTTCTTGATGTAACTTTTAGTTTATCTATAATATCTAAGTTTATTTCAATTTATATAATAGTAATGGAATCAACTTCTATTTTAGAAAATTTAAATAAAGCTGGTTTAGATTTTGGAAAAGTAACAGATATTTTGAAAAGGAAGGAGTAAAAATTATGAAATTAAGCAAAGATGAATTAAAGCAAAAAATTAATGATTTATCAGTTGATGATGATGTAAAAATTACATTATTAGAAGATGTTGAAGATAGTTTTGAAACAACAGAAGATAATGGCGAAGAACTTACAGAATTACAAACTAAATATGATGAATTAAAAGAAAAATACAAAAACAGATTTTTAACTGGTAAAGATGAGAAAAAAGACGAGGTAGAAAAAAAAGAAGACGGACTTGATGAACAAGAAATTGTAGAAGAAAAAGATATATTTAAAGAGGAGGAAGATTAAAATGGCTACAAAAAGAACATTAGCTACAAAAGAAAGTAGCAAATTATTAAATTTTATGGCAAATACAGACCCGGTTTTAAGAGAAGCAATAGATTTGCCACAACAAGGCGCTGATATACCAGAAATTGGTAAAATTATAATGTCTAACACTAGATATAAAAACGCATTTATAAACGCAGTCAATGTAATAGCTTTGACTTTAATTATAGATGACGCATGGGCGAACCCATGGGAAGATTTTACAAACCAAGGTCAAATAAGATATGGGCAAAGTGTTCGTGAAATGATTTTAGACTTAGTTGATGCTGAAGATTACAATGAAAATATGAATAATCCTACACATTTTCTAGAAACAGTAGTTCCAAATGTGTTAAATTATATGCATGAAATTAATTTCCAAAAATTCTATAAAAGTACAGTAAACGACCAAGAAATAGCGCTAGCATTCTATGATAGTACAGGAATATTTGATTTTATACAAGCTGTTTATAATAATTTAAGAAAATCTTATGTATACGATAGATACATTGTTGATAAATACCAAATACAAAGAAGATTAGTTGATGGAACTATTCCAAGTAAAGAAATACCAAATTTCGATACAAATACTGTAAGAGAAAATGTTTCAATTATGAAAGAATACTCTAATAATATGACTTTCTTATCTCCAAATTATAACCCTGCTGGTTTAAGACTTGCTACACCATTTGATAAACAAAGAACAATAATAAGCACAGGATTAGAAGCTAAAATTTCAACAGAAGTTTTAGCAACATCATATTTTAGAAATGACGCAGAATTAAAAACAAAATTGGCATTAATTGATGGATTTGCTGAAAATGACTGGTCTAGACTTGCAAAATTATTAAAAGACCAATATAAACCATTTACAGAAAAAGAAATTGAAAGATTGCAAAGTGTAGTTAGTCTTATAATTTCAGATAATTTCTTTAAAGATTATTATTACGCTTTAGATGGTCAAGCAGATACAATAAACACAGATTTTAAAAATCCTGAAACATTATCAAGAACAATGTGGCTTCATGCATGGAGAATATTCTCAACATCTCCATTTGAACAATGTCTAGCATTTACAAAAGATACTAACAGTGTAACAAGTGTAACAGTAAGCCCAGCAACAGCAACCATAACAAAAGGTCAAACTTTACAATTAAAGGCAATTGTAGAAGTAACAGGTATTACTAATAAATCAGTAGCATGGAGTATTGACGAAGATAGTGCTAGTAAAAATGTTACTATAAACCAAGACGGAGTATTAAAAGTAGCAAGTACATCAGAAGCTACATCAGTAACAGTAACAGCTACATCAGTATTTGACAAGACAAAAACAGGAACAGCTACTATAACAGTTGCAAGTGGTTCTTAATTTAAGGGTAGCTTGAAATAAGCTACCTTAATTTTTATTAAAAGGAGAGAAAAAGTTTATGCAAACACGATTGATAAATAGCCAATTAACCAATTATAAAACATATTTAATGACCAGACGCCAGCTTTTATCTCTAGCAGAAAATGTTTTTTCATTAAAAAGATTACCAACTTTTATTGATGTTTCATATGTTAATATGCAACTTGTAAATGTAGGAAGTATAGCATTTTTTAAAGACGAAGTATTAGGTTTATTAGCTTTGCCTTATGTGAATATAGGAAAACTTGATGTTTACGGTAGACCAACAAAAATTCGTGTTTATTCTAATACAAATTATAGTAAAGAATTATCACAAGGCGAGTTTGTCATAATGTATGACAATAATGGACACTATCCTTTATTGTATGATATTTTACAATATAGTGAAAGGTTAGCACTTTGCATAAGGACTAGTGATATAAATATATCACAACAAAAAACCCCAAGAATATGGAAAACAACAAATAATAAAGTAAAATCAACTAGTGATATTATTAATAATGTAGATAGTTGTGCTGAAACTGTTATCGGTTATGATAGTCTTTTAATTGATGATATTAATGCAATTTTACAACCAGCCCCATTTGTAGCTGATAAAATAGATGACCATCAGGAAAAAATATGGAATGAATTTTTAAGATTAATTGGTATTTCCAACTTACAATATCAGAAAAAAGAAAGAAATATAACTGATGAAATTACAGCAATGCAAGGCGGAACAATAGCAAGTAGGTTTAGTAGATTTGAACCTAGACAAAGAGCAATAAAAGAAATCAATGAAAAATTCGGTTATGATATAGAAGTAGAATATTATGACGGTTTACCAACCTCAAATGAAAAAGTAGAAGATGAATTGGAAGAAGGTGTTGAATAATGATATATCCATTTTTTAATTATATTTTTGCTAGTCCTTTATTTGTTCCAACAGATAATAGACCCCCAACTATATATGATATATTAAATGCTATGGCTAATTTTGACAAACCAGAAAATGAACAAATAAAAGTATCACAATTAGCCGAACAAATGCATACAAGAGTATTTGATTTCAATTATCCTCTTTCAACTAAAATAAATAGAAATAAATTTGAAATAATGATATTAAATAAATTCTTAATGCGTAGAATTGGATTTGAAACATTTACAGCATTTAAAATACAATTAAATGTAAAATTAAATGAAATTATGCCAAAATATAATAAATTATTTGACGCATTAGAAAATTGGGATATATTCAATGATGGCGAAGTTACAGCAAGAAAAGGCGAAGATACTTCACAAATACAAAATAAAAATGAATTAACAAATACTTCTACAAATAATACAGAAAATGTTAGTGATAGAAGATATAGTGATACACCTCAAAATCAATTGCAAAATCTTCGTGACGGTAGTTATGTAACAAAATATAATTATGATACAGACACAGCAAAATCAAATGATAATTCAAATTCGCAAGGTAAATCAAATACTGATTCAAATAATAAATATTGGGAAGAAATATCAAGAAGCCCAGCAGATAAAATAAAAATTTATCAAGAAATGCAAGATAATATAAATAGTATTTATACATTAATTTATAATGACTTAGAAGATTTATTTTATTCTTTGCTATAGAAAGGAGAAAATTATGTTAAAAACTTATACACCTATACCATTATATTTTGGTTGTGCAAATAGCAATTTTCCATTTATTGAAGAAACTTTCGATAGTTTAACAGCTTATAAAATGTTGTGTAAAATTGCTGGTGTAGTTAATACAATTCAAGAATATTTGAAAGATTTAAACTTTGAACAATATATTGAATATGTTGATACACAAATAGCAAATTTAAAAGCTTATGTTGATAGTCAAGATAGTGAATTGACAAATTATATAAATGAACAAGTTGAAATAGCTAAACAATATACTGACGAAGAAATTGCAAAATTAAATTTACAATTAATAAATTATATTAATAGTTCTATTCAAAATTTAAAAAATTATTCAGATAATCAAGATACTATATTAAAAAATTATATAGATGAGGAAATTGTTAAAATTGAAAAAGAAATTGAACAAATAGCTACAAAAGGAATTAAAGTATATAACCCAACAACTGGACAATATGATTTTTTACAAAATACAATAAATGATTTATATACATATTTAAGATATTATGGAATTACTACAAATGATTTTGACGCATTAGGATTAACAGCACAAATTTATGATAACAAATTAATTACAGCAAGAGAATTTGACTTATATAGTAAACAAATTTTAACAATAAACTGGTGCTGTAAAATGTATTCGCCATTAACAGGAGAAATTGAACCAATAAGCCAAGTAGTAAATGAATTAGCAAGCCTTCATAAAACTGAAATAACTGCACAAGAATTTGACAATTTGGACTTGACAGCACAAGCATTTGATGATAAAAATATAAGTGCATACGATTTTGACTGGAATGGAAAAAACTTATTAAAAACTGCATAATAAAATTTTTTATGAAAGGAGTGTGTAAAAATGGCTTATTCTAATTCAACCACAAATTATAATTTACCTCAATATGCACCAACTGACAAGCCTAAATATTTAAGTGATTTTAATAATGCTATGGAAACAATTGACACATCTATAAAATCAGTATCAAATGTTGCAAATGGAGCAGAAAATTCAATTGAAGAACTTAACACTAAAATAACATCAGTTGAAAATACTGCTAATACTGCTAAAAGTACAGCTGACACAGCAAATACAAATGCAACAAATGCTAAAGCAACAGCAAATACAGCAAATACAAATGCCTCAAGTGCTAAAACAACTGCTGACAATGCACTGAATAAAGCAACTATAAATCATAATATTTTAGCAAGTTTCTTTGATGGATTTACAAACATTGACAATTGGAGTCCAACAAATACAAAAAATAAAATAAAATAAAATAAAAGAAAGAAGGAATAAATTATGAGTTCAACAAACACAACACCAAATTTTGGTTTACCTCAATATATACCAACAGATAAACCAACTTATCTAGGAGATTTTAATAAAGCTATGCTTGATATTGATACTAATATGAAAAGTATTGAAAACAAAGCACAAAGTGCTGAAAGCGGGGTTGAAACTGCAAATTCAAATGCTACACAAGCATTAAATACTGCAAATACAGCAAGGGAAACAGCCCAAACAGCACAGGCAACTGCAACAGAAGCACAAACTAAAGCTAGTCAAGCTCAAACTACAGCTAGTCAAGCTCAAACTACAGCTAGTCAAGCTCAAACTACAGCTAGTCAAAATGCTACAAATATTAATTCTATAAAAACATGGGAAAATTATGGAAATGTTTTAACTGTCCCTACTACAGGAAGTTCTAGCGACGGCTTAAATGTAAAATACAATTCTTCATTGCAATTATTAAATTTATGGGGTTATAACCATTTTTCACCTGTTATCGAATCAAATGCAAAAATAGGTCAACTTCCAGAAAGTTTCCCTAAACCTATTAAAAATAGGTCAATAGCAAATGCTGGTGTTTTAATTACAGGAAGCGGAAACCAATATCCATTAGAACTAAAAATTGATACAACAGGAGCTATTTATAATAATACAAAATATACAATGGAATATTGCAATATTAATACTTTACTTATTACTTCTGACTGGTTTAGTGAATAAAAGAAAGGCTTTAGCCTTTCTTTTTTAAATTATTGAATTATCTAAACTATAATTTCCAATATTGTCGTGATTATGCCATATTGTCACACCTTTTCGGCAAGCATTATTTATTTCTTCCATATAAGAAGTTGGCACAGAACCAAATCCAATACTTTCACTCGAACCGATTTCGATATAATTCCAATTTTTTCTTCCTACTATATTAGGCAAAGTTAAACTATTTATTTTATAACCAAACCTTGTGAAATAGTCGTCAATAATTTTCATATATTCCGGTTTACAATGAAAATTATAAAAATTAAAAGTATTATTTTTTGCTGAATAATTAACATCGCCAGTATTTTGACCACCTTCTATTGAAGGCATTAGACTAGCTTGATAAAATTGTCCTATTAAACTTGCAATATTACCAGCTACTGTTGGAATATTTCCTGTAGCAATTCCGACCCCAGTTGATACTAATTGCGTACCAATATTGACAGCATTTTGTGTCAACCAATTTGTAAATGCGTCAGTTGCCCAAGAACATGTTGGGTATTTTGCAAGAGGTATTGACTCATCGTTATTATAATCAACTTTTTTGTAGTTTCTAGGAACTAGTCTACCAGAACAGCCTATTGAAAGTGCTATTTGTATGTCAAAATGTATAGGATTTTCATAAAAATCTTCATATTTATAAATAATTTGATTACCTATATTATTAGTTACTAATAAATAATTATATGGATACACATAGCATTTATTATTTTTTGGTTTATAATCTTCAAAGCTATATGGTTTAGCAATATCAAAATCAATATGAACTGCATTTTTTATAGCACTATTATATGGAATCTGGCTTGTATCTAATACATAAGTTCCGTCATATCCGTCTAATTTTCTTATACCTATGCTATCTATTAGTTCTGCTGGTGCTATAAATAATGCTAATATACTTTCTATTTTATTTGCTTTATTAATTTCATTTAAAACTTTTTCAAGTGCTACAATTGCTACATTTGAAGCTTCAAATATATACACCATATATCCAAATAAATTTCCATTAATTTGTTCAACACCTACAAAATCATCATTTGTAATTATATTATATGTTGACATTAAACAAAAATAATAATCCTCAGATAAACCATTGTATGTATTCCAATTTCCCAATTCAATTTCGCCAACATCTAAGTTTTCTGGTATTGTATGTTTTCCAATAGTATCATCATTTACATGTTGTCTATTTATATAACATGGTTTCTTTTGCCAATAATCAAACCAAGTTGACCAACTATCAATTTTATAAATAATTTCTGTATTATTATCGCCTTTGTATACAATATCTTCAATAAAAGCAAAAAACCATTTGTTTGAATAATCTTTATTTTGAAATGCTATATAATTAGCTTGTAAGCATTGGTCATAAGTAAAATTAGAATATATATTATTATTATTTTGTCTAATAAAACTATAATCATCTTGTATAGCAATTGCATTTTTTCTACATAATTCTAGCATTTCACTTTCACTATATGAAAGTACATTTATATAATTTTTGTCTAATTTAATATTTTTTACTAAAATAATTTCACTATTTAATTTTGCCATTTAAAACATTCCTTTCATTATTTTTTAATTTTTCTAAAATTTCAATAGCTGTTTCAAGAGCTATTACTTTTTGTTTGGTATCTTTAATATATATTAATGTTATGTCATTTTCAACTAACTTTTTTAATTCTTTTAATAAATCTTGTAAATATTCTAACATCAAAATCACTTCCTTATAATAAAATCAATAGCTTGTTTAAAATCTGTGCCAGTCATGTCACTTGCATAAAAAATCATGCTTTCTCTAAATGTATTTAATATATTTTGTATTTTACTATTGTTTAAAGTAATTTTATATATATCTTTTTGCCATAACTGATTCAAACATACTACATCAGAAAAAACTAACATATTTTCCGAAAATTCTTTGTAATATGGATATATAAACCAGCAAATTTCATTTGTTATATTATTCTTTAATAATTCGCCCAAAAATTTAAACCCTTTATATAAAAAACCAATTCTAAATAACATTTTATATTCTTTATATGATAATGGTAAAATAGGTTGTTTGTCAACTTGCCATTCTCCAGAGTCAATCATTTGTTTTGCTGAACCTATAGCCATGGTTTTTCCACCACTAGATTTACAATATTCTATAGCAATTTTTACATCATTTTCCTCGTTATGTATAATTTTTGTTTTTATTTCGCCTTGTTTTTGTTTTTTCATTATTGTCATCAAGCCCCAGTCGTTTAAATAAGGACAAATTTTGCTTACAGTATTTCCAACTAGCCATAATTTAACACGCCCCTGTTTTCTGTCAACAGTACTATAAAATGTCATTAATTTATTAGGTTCATTAGCTAAATAAATACCTCTTGACATAAATTCTTCAAAAATTATATTATCAACATCTAGAAAACTACCACTAGAAAATCTTTGTTCTAACGATAATGGAATAGCATAACCTATTTTTTCGCCCCTTTTTTCTTTGAAATCTTCATTAATTTTGGAAAAATATATTTCATTTGAATATTTTGTAACACTATTATATACACCATTTGTTATTCTTTCAATATCACAGTCTGCAAAATATTGTGATACCCATGTTTTTGTTAAATCTTCACGAAATCTACGTTGTAATATAAATCGTCTTTTATTTTCGATATAAGGATTTAAAGCTTTTTTATGTTTTACCTGATAACTTTTTCCATTTGATTTTTCTCCATATATAAGATTATAGTTAGCATTTTCTTTATCAATATTATCAATATTATAATGAACTTGTTTAGCTCCCATTATTAATCCTCCATATATAATTTTGCAATTTCTTTTTGGATTTCTTCTTTTACCTTTTCAAGGTTTTCTTCACTTGTTGTTCCTAAAATTATATTTGTTCTTTCAACATTTAATTTTTTACAAATTCCCGAAATTGTAATTTTACTAAAATTTCTAATAAATTTATGATTTTTTTCTTTTCTGGTCATTATTTTCACTCCTTATATATTGCCCTTTTACTACTTTCATCACTTATTAAATTTGCATATTCTTCACTTTTTCCTAGTTCATAAGTAGTTGGAATTAAACAACAGGCATATTTATCATTAACAATTTGTTCAATTCCTTTATAATCTACTAATTTAAAACTTTCCATATTATCGTTATAAACTAGTAAATTTTTATTTGTATATTTATAATCAAATATAAAATTGTCTTTAAAATCTTCTAATTTCTTAAGTGCTTTTGCACCTTGTTTAGGTACTCCAGCAACTGTAATTTCTAATATTAATGCTTTATCATTTTCTATTTTTAATACATTTGTATTATCTTTTATTTTTTCTTTATCAATATATTTTGTATAAGCATATTTTTTAGCCCCTTGAGTTATAAAACTTTCATAAAATCCGTCAAAATCAAATAAACCAATTGTATGCTTAATACCTTTACTATCAGTTGGTGTAAATTTATTTATATCAATTTCTAAATCTTTACTAACTTGTTTTATTTTTTCTATTACTTTTTTATTGTAATTATCAATTTTAGTTTTGTCAAATCCTTCTAATAATTTAATGCTATCTGTATCACAATAGCAACAATATTTATCCTGTTCAATAATATTTGTAAGTAAATTATATCTAGCCCAAGCAGTAACCCAAACACCATATGCGAAGCTTAAGAACCCTTGTTTTTTTTCTTTTTCTAGACTGTCAATAATTTCTTGATTTTCAATAGGTATCTCTTCCCAGCCTGTATCATTGTCAAAAATTACAGCGTCTTTTATATTATTAGTTACTGCCATTCCATATAAAGAATTGAATTTTGCTTTTTCAAGTGCATATTCAACTTTTTTATCTTCTATATTTTTATATTTTGTTTTATTTATATATTTTTCCAAAATAAATTCTATAAAATCTTTAGGTAGATAATCATATTTACTGTAATAACTTTCTAATATTTCATATTGACAATTATAGGTATGTAATATAAAATAAAAATCAATATCAGTTAAAACAATTTCTAATTCTTCTGCATAAATAATTCGTCCATTATCATATTTGCCATTTTTTATTCTAATACATTTACTTTGTGAAATAAAATTATTATAATATTTACATTTAATATTGTAAAATCTTACTTTTAATAAATATGCAAATGATTTTAACATTTGATTTCTGTTTGTAATTTTACAAGGTTTAAATTCTTTACTTGGAAATTTATGTGTTACCATTACATATGGATATGAACTTGTAAAATCATAACTTGTTATATTATGTAATACTTCATTTGCATAAATCCAATTTGCGTGAGTATAACCACCAGCAAATGCTTGAACTAACAAATTGTAAATATGTCCATCAACATTTATTGCTTTTCTTACTTTATTTTTATAATTCCAATTTTTACTAATTCTTTCCTTCAATTCTCTTCTTACATGTCCTGTTGATGTTAATGGTATATTTTTTACTGTTCCATATTCTAATAATTCTTTTTGTATATATTTATAAACAACCAAGCAATCATTTTCACAATATTTCAACTCTTTTTTTGTTAATTCTGTTTTACTATGTCTGATTTTATTATAGTCTAAATCTCCAACCATTTTTTCAACATCTAAATTATAAACATCAGGCAACTTTTTTAATGGCAAATTTGTCATATAATAACTACATCTAAATTCTATATTAAAATCTATCAATTCGCATTTCATTACTTTATGACTTTTTCTAGCCATAACATTCTTGAATTTGAATATATTTCTTAAAAATTGAAATTCAAATGATAAATTATGTACAAATACAAATTTTTTCTTATCAGTTCCAAACCATTCTAATCTTTGTAGAAATAAGTATAATTCACGCCATGTTCTACCGTAATATATTTCATCATTTACCCCAAATTGCCATATGTACATTGTTGCCATTGCATTTACATTTTCTTTATCTTGTTTATTTAACTTTAAATATTCTTTTGTATTTAATTGTTTACCATTTAATATTAAATATGATGTTGTTTCAATATCAAATGTATATATAGTATTATCATATTGTTTTCGCTGTCCTTTTATATCTACCAAATGCCCTTCATATTCTATCCATTTCTTCATAATATAACTACTCCATAATATAATTATAAAGTCCTTGTAAATCTTCTTTTAATAATTCGTCTACTTGATTTGAATTAGCCATTGAAACAAGTTCTTCCTTGAATTGTTTAAAACTATAATTTTCTGCAACGCTTTCTCTTGCTATATCCCAAAAATCACTGTCAAAATATTGATAAATCCAAGTGTATGTTTTAGTAGATTGATAATAAACATTGGCTTGTGATATATTTATTGGTTTTAAAGTGTCTTTTTCTAACTGTTTTACATATTTATTAATTTGTCTCTTTGTTGAAATTGTTTCATCAGATAAAAAATTTTTAGTTGCTTTTATAATTGCTTTCATTTGTGTTTCATCAAAATCTCTTCTTACAGCTACTCTGCCTTTACTTGTTAATGCGTTTAGTGTGTCACTATCCAAATAATCATATAACTGTTTTACACCAAAAGAACCTGTTTGACCTGTTAATCTTTCAAGTCTTAAAATTCTTTGATTAGCCTTTTTAGCTAATTTCTTTAAATCATTATATAAGGACACCGAATTATTATTCGATGTCCTTTCATTTTTTTGTGTTGCCAATTAAATCACTCCTACAATTAAAATGGTAGTTCATCGTATTCTTCTATTTCCATTTTATTTGTTTTTTCTTCTTTCTTCTTTCCTATTATTGGTTGTGCTTTATATGTTTTTCCTTTTTTTGTTTTTATTTCAACTATTCTTACTTGTTCTACTTCTCCGAAATAATCTTCTATACTTTCATGGAATATTTCACTACCTGTTGAAACGAAACCATATTCGTCCGTATCATAATAGCCAATTTCAAATTCTTTTTCATCTGTTGTAATTTTACATCTGGAATATCCTAGTACTGTCATTACTTTTCCAACAAATTCTTTTATTGATATTGCTGTAATATCTCCTTTTTTTGCCATTTTTTCAAATAGATTTGAGTCACATGTTCCTACTTTCTCCAATACTTCTACTTCATACTTTTTGTTTTCTGCCATTTTCTTTTCCTCTTTCTTGCTATTAGGTTGCAAACCATAAATTTTTAGCTTTCATAAGATATAGCTATAACTTTCAATACTTATGTATTGGCGTTTTCACTAGGACGGCTAATCGCTTAAAGCCAAAATACAATATATGTATTAGTATGTTTCCCAACCCCTTCTCCTTATTCTACTTTGTAGTTAGTAGCTAACTGCTTAAAGAAAATATTAATACTTTTGTCGAACAGCAAGCCTAATCACTTGCCAGAGAATTGAAACCCTCATTATTACTCAACCTACTTGAATAATCTTTTTCGGAACTCTTGTAATTAACTACTTGTCACTCTGTTATCCTTTCGACACTGCTAGTATATAACAAAATGTATATATTGTCAAGTACTTTTGACAAAATTTTTATACTTTTTCCCTGTAAAGGCAATCGCACGCCCCCAATCACCCGTTCCCGAAACCGAGAGCGTTCCATCCTTCAAAGTCCAATCGGAACCGCCGAGCTCATTCCAATCGGAAAGAATGGTTTCATCGAGCAGGCTTTCG
>ENA-OROD01001922-OROD01001922.1-human-gut-metagenome-genome-assembly--contig:-NODE-1922-length-15678-cov-3.641170_pt1 | contig 15678 bp, 10 predicted proteins | sample MGYA00242123_ERZ509038 | MGnify/ENA primary metagenome ERZ509038 (study PRJEB26280, sample SAMEA2338719) | human gut metagenome | biome: human gut; feature: human-associated habitat; material: faeces... | reverse complement strand
GAGCCGGCGCTGATATGGGTGGCGCACGTCTGGATCACGTTCATACGGAATGCGTGCGGTTCGCGCGTGGAAATGAACATGTCGATCTCCGGGAAATAAATGCGGAACGCCAGCATCATCTGTTCCAGATCATGCCGGCTGACCGGATGCGGCACCTCGAATCCGCCTTCCATCGGTGTAATGCGTGGAAATGAAACCTGATTGCGCACCTGCCAGTTGATTTTGCGCACATGCAGGGTATGTGCCGCCATGGAAACCGCTTCGCTGCGCCAGTCGTAAAGTCCGAGAAGCGCGCCGACGCCGATATTGTAGAATCCCGCGCGCGCACCGTTTTCGGGCGCGACGACACGGTTGCCGTAAACACTCTTCGGTCCGGTCGGATGAAGTTTCCTGTAAGTTTCCTGATCATAGGTTTCCTGATAGATTGTCATTCCGTGAACCCCCGCTTTGATCAGTTCCCGGTAAAAATCAACGGTCTGCGGATGAAGCTCAATGGAGATATAGGCGAACATTTCACGGAGTCTGCGGACAACCGGCAACATATATTCAAGATTCACCGTGAGCGGATCGGAACCGGCGATCAGGAGAACGGATTCCATGCCCCATTTCCGGAGCACTTCCGCCTCGGCAATGGTTTCGTCGATGGAAAGACGGCGGCGCTTGAAATGGTTGGAGGTGCGGAAACCGCAGTAAACGCACCCGTTGACGCAGTAATTGGAAAAATAGATCGGGGCATAGAGCCTTGCGACGTTTCCGAAACGCATTTTCCGGATGCGTTCCGATTTCTCGCGCATGGCGTCCATATACTGTTCCCCGGCAAGAGGCGAAATAAGGCTCAGAAAATCATTGAAAGAAGTTTCTCCCGCACAAAGGGCGCGGTCCATGTCTGCCGCCGTCGTGGAATTGATTCTGCCGAGCAATTCCTTCTCGCTGTATTTGATTTCAGGAAACACTTTAACCATTACCTCCAAAGTAGAAAGGGGAAATATAGCATATTCCGGGAGGAAAGCCAGCAGCCAATCAGGAAAAATCGCAGCTTGAGAAAATGTGCGAACGGTCTGTCTCCGCCGTTCTTCCGCATATTGTGAATAAATAAACAGCTAATTGAATCCCAATCTTACTTTTATGAAAAAAAATGACGGGAATACTTGACAAAATCCGCTTGTCACGCTATCTTATCTACTCAATTGAATTGTGAAACAATGGATTCTTTAAAATATAAACACCCAACAACATAATGGAAGGATTGACACAATGGCAATCAAAGTCGGTATCAATGGTTTCGGAAGAATCGGACGCATGGTCTTCCGCGCAGCAGTCGAGAATTTCAGCAAAGACATCGAAATCGTCGGAATCAACGACCTTCTCGATCCTGACTATCTCGCCTACATGCTGAAGTATGACTCCGTTCACGGCATCTTCAACCACGACATCAAAGTCGAGGGCAACTACATGGTCGTCGATGGCAAGAAGATCCGCCTCACAGCGGAAAAAGACCCCACACAGCTCAAGTGGAACGAAGTCCAGGCTGATGTCGTCGTCGAGTCCACCGGTCTCTTCCTCGAAGATGCCAAGGCACGCATGCACATCCAGGCAGGCGCAAAGAAAGTCATCATGTCCGCTCCTTCCAAGGACAGCACCCCGATGTTTGTTTACGGCGTGAACGACAAGACCTATGCCGGTCAGGACATCATCTCCAACGCTTCCTGCACAACGAACTGCCTCGCTCCCATCGCGAAAGTTCTCAATGACAAATTCGGTATCGTCCGCGGCCTCATGACCACGGTTCATGCCGCCACAGCCACACAGAAGACCGTTGACGGTCCGTCCAAGAAAGACTGGCGCGGCGGACGCGGCATCCTCGAAAACATCATCCCGTCCTCCACGGGTGCTGCCAAGGCTGTCGGAAAAGTTCTTCCCGCCCTCAACGGCAAACTCACAGGCATGTCCATGCGCGTCCCGACCTCCGACGTTTCCATCGTCGACCTGACGGTTGAGCTCGCGAAAGAAGCCGACTATGCCGAAATCTGCGCCGCGATGAAGGAAGCTTCCGAAGGCGAGCTCAAAGGCATCCTCGGATACACCAATGAAGCAGTTGTCTCCACAGACTTCCGCGGCGACGCCCGCACCTCCATCTTCGATGAGAAGGCAGGTATCGCTCTGGACAAGACTTTCGTCAAAGTCTGCTCCTGGTATGACAATGAGTGGGGTTACTCCAACAAGGTCCTCGAAATGGCTCGCGTCATCTGCAAGTAATTTCTGAGCTGACATTACCTTTTCAAAGGGCGGACGGCATCTATCCGTCCGCCCTTTTTTCTTGAACTGAAATCCTGTAACAGAAAAGAGATTCATCATGAATAAAAAAACATTGCGCGATGTTGATCTGAAGGGAAAACGCGTCGTCATGCGCGTTGACTTCAACGTGCCCCTCAAAGAAGGCGTCATCAAGGACGACACCCGGATCAAGGGCGCTCTCCCCTCCATCAAATACGTTCTTGAACAGGGCGGCAGCCTCGTTCTCATGAGCCACCTCGGCAGACCCGATGAAAAGGGCATCACAGCCGATACCAGCCTCAAGCCCGTTGCCGAATACCTCTCCAAGCTTCTCGGCAAACCCGTGACATTCGTTGCGGACTGCGGCAAAGCCGATGCTGAAGTCGCCGCGATGAAGCCCGGTGACATCGTCATGCTCGAAAACACCCGTTACTACAAAGAAGAACAGGCGAAAGCGAAGCAGAAAGACGGCGAATCCGACGAAGATTTCAAGGCAAGAAAAGCTGAACTCAAGGAAAAGCAGAAAGAACTCGCAAAGAAACTCGCTTCCTACGGCGACATCTACTGCAACGACGCATTCGGAACGGCGCACCGCGCCCATGCCTCCACAGCGGTCATCACAAAATACATTCCGACCTCCGTTGCCGGTTTCCTGCTTGAGAAAGAGATCGAATACCTCGGCAACGCCGTGGAGAATCCGGTCCGTCCGTTTGTCGCGATCCTCGGCGGCGCCAAAGTCTCCGACAAGCTCGCGGTTGTGAACAACCTTCTTACGAAGGTCAACACGCTGATCATCGGCGGCGGCATGGCTTATACCTTCCTGAAAGCACAGGGGCACAGCGTCGGCAACTCCCTCTGCGAACTTGACCAGCTCGACTATGCAAAAGACATGATCGCCAAGGCGAAAGAGCTCGGCGTCAGCTTCCTGCTCCCTGTCGATAACGTCGCCGCAGACAAGTTCGACGCGGAAGCCAACACCCAGATTGTCGGCGACGACATTCCGGACGGCTGGATGGGGCTTGACATCGGCCCGAAGACCGTTGAGCTTTACAGCAACGCCATCAAAGGCGCCAAGATGGTTGTCTGGAATGGCCCGATGGGATGCTTTGAAATGGAGAAATTCAGCAAAGGCACATTCGGTGTCTGTGCGGCGGTTGCCGAAGTCAAGGCGAACGGCGGAATCTCCATCATCGGCGGCGGCGACTCTGTCGCGGCGGTCAACAAGAGCGGCCTTGCCGACAAGATGTCTCACATTTCCACCGGCGGCGGCGCTTCCCTCGAATACCTCGAAGGCAAGCAGCTCCCGGGTGTTGTGGCTCTGAACGACAAATAAGAAAGAAGTTGATATTATGTCCAGAAAAGTATTTATCGCAGGCAACTGGAAAATGAACAAGACGGCGGCTGAAACAGTCGCTCTCTGCCAGGGACTCAAGGAAAAATTTGCAGACATCTGCCCGTGCAAGGTTGATGTTGCCGTCTGCCCGCCTTTCACCAGCATCGCAACGGCGATTGCGGAGCTCAAGGGCTCGAACATCAAAGTCGGCGCTCAGAACATCCACTGGGCAGACAATGGTGCGTTCACCGGTGAAATCTCCGGCGCAATGCTCAAGGAAATGGGCGTGGAATACGTCATCATCGGTCACAGCGAACGCCGCCAGTATTTCGGCGAGACCGATGAAACGGTCAACAAGCGCATTCAGGCAGCTCTGAAATATGAGCTCAAACCCATCGTCTGCATCGGTGAGACTCTGGAGGAGCGCGAAGGCAACAAGACCGAAGCGGTTCTCGAAAAACAGATCAAAGGCGCATTCGCGGGAATTTCCGCCGATGACTTCAAGAAGATCGTCATCGCTTATGAGCCTGTCTGGGCAATCGGTACAGGCAAGACCGCTACTCCCGACATGGCGGAAGCAACTCATGCGTTCATCCGCAAAGTGATTGCCGGGCTCTACGGCGCAATTGCCGAAGACACCGTCATTCAGTACGGCGGCAGCATGAAGCCCGAAAACTCCAAAGAACTGGTCGCGCAGGCTGACATCGACGGCGGTCTGATCGGCGGTGCGGCTCTCAAAGCCGACAGTTTCCATGATCTCGTGAAAAACGCGATCGCCTGATTATTTCAATCGGCATATTGATTCTAAACACCGTATATCCAACAGGATATACGGTGTTTTTTTATGTTTGCACTTGATTCCTTTCCTCCGTCCGGTATATTACAGTTAACCATGAAAGGAGTGCCCAAATGTTGAAGACATTACTGTATGGAATGATCCTGCCGGGAATTTTTCTGATCGCCGGATGCCAATCGGGAAATGAGGTTCTGGAACAGCAGAATGCACAGATTCTTTCCGAGCTCCGGAAACTCAACCAGCAACTTTCCGGGATCCAAAAAAAGATGCAGGAGGAACCCGCATTGGCCTTTTCCTCGGTAAAATATCCTTACAATAGTACATCGGCACGGGGCGCCAACCTGGCGTTACTTGCCAAGATTAAAAGATTGCCGGAAAATCCGACGGACGATCAAATCGTCAAATACGTACAGCAGATCATAGCTGCTACGGCAGGACAGAATTCCTACTCTATGACAGACCCGCAGGTTGGAATGTATAAGCTGATCGGGACAGGACATCTGAAAGTACTCTTGCCGTTTCTTGATGGCGGCACATTCAATGCTTTCTATCACCTGAAAGAAGCCATGCCGGATCTGGTCGAGGAAAAAGACAAACCTTTGATCAAGTCTTCACTGATCCAGTATCCGAAACTGCTGGACACAGTCGTAAAAAAGGGATGGTCCAGAGAGTTCAAAAAGGAGATCCTCAAGCTTCTGGAAAGCACCACCAACAGCAGTCCTTTTCATACGCTCCGTATGGTTGTTCCTTCTTTGGCGGAAACGCCGGAAGATATTCAGAAATTGATTGATATCTATATTTCGAATCCAGCGGCTGCTCCTCTCATCCAGTCGCTTCTTGTCATTCCGAAAATCAATATTCATGATATTGTGAATAAGGCATGGGAGAAGTGCAATGCCGAAGCCAGGTATCCACAACGTTATTGGAAGCAGGAGAAAGCCATTGCGGCGGTCCGTTACGGCAATAATGTCAGTGCTGCGAAATACCTGTTGCTGCAGATCATTGCCTCAGATCCGAACAATCCTTATGAATCGCAGACAGCCATAACTGTTCTAGCGGGGAAAAGTGATTTTCCTGTTTTTGATAAAAACAATCTGGAGAAATGGTACCGGAAAAATGCCGACAAAATCTCTTATGATGAGAAGACCGGAAAGTTTATCATAAGCAGGTAAAAACCGGAAAGTTTCTGGAAAAATGCGCGGCGCGGGATTGAAAAATCTTATGCCGCGTGTTATTTTACATCTCTGATATTTTTCAGATTCGGATTATTGCATTTTAATTAACATTGAGGATTTTGAAAACATGTTGACTGTAGTCAGTGCGATCATTTACGCGGCAGTTGTTTTAATTGCAGTTCTTTTAATTGTGCTTGTGCTTGTCCAGCCCTCCAAAGGCGGCGGATTCGGTTCCGCATTCGGCGGTGTAGGAGAAAGCGTTTTCGGGGCACAGGCTATGGGGCAACTCTCCAAGCTGACGATTGTCCTGCTGACTCTTTTCTTTGTTCTGACGCTGGCTCTCGCAGTGCTGACCGGTCATAAAGCCGCGGCAAACAAATCGTTGCTCGCAAAAGAAGTGCCGGTCGCTGAAGCTCCGGCAAAACCGGAGGTCAATGCTCCTGCCGCATTGGGGACCGGTGCGACAGAAGCGGCAAAAGAGGTTTCCGCTCCTGTCAAGGAACTGGAGAAAAAGGCTGATACGGCGGCGAAAGATGCCGCGGCAAAGCTTCCTGCAAAGAAATAAGTTTTCCTTTCGGTTTCAGTATTTCAGGCGATGTACAAGCATCGCTTTTTTATTTCCACACCCTGTCTCTTCCCCCACTTCATGTGTGCAAAAGACAGGGCTCTTTCTATGGGATGTCTGCGATGCAGTAAAAGAACTTGTACATAAAAAACTGCGGCACCGTTCAAAGTATTTCGCCGGACTTATTCTTCTTTCTTCGGCAGGATTCCGGGGGTGCCGAGCAGTTCACAAAGTTTCTGCTGATGCTCAATCAGATAAAGATTTCCCATATGCCCGCCGCAGTCAAACCATGTCAGCTTTTCTTTCAGCACATCGTCCAGAAAAATCCGGTCATCCGGCGAAAGAATCGGATCATCCATATTGTGAAGAACGCGGATCTTCGGATTTTTCCGCAAATCATCCGCAATACTGCGCAGACCGGATTTCCAGTTCAGCTTTTCCATCGTTGCGGACGGATCCTTCTGCTGGTATTCGGGAAGCAGAAAGTTCCTGACATATCCCATTCCGTTGTATTGGTCGATTTCCCTGTAAAGATCCGTCCTGCTCCACCAGGAGTAAGGGGTCTGAAGTTGGCTCAATCCATATTGGCGGTGAGCCGAAATCAGAAGTTCACGCAATGTCATGCGGAAAGAAATTCCCGCCATAACCGCCGCCTGCTCAGGAGAGAGTGGCACCTGATACTTCGGAGAATCCGCCTGATCCGGCTGCATCGGCAGATATTTTCTGTTCATGATGCCGAAATATTTCATCAGACCGTCGCCGGCAAGATCAAAAAACTCTTTTTTTGTCCATTGTTTTGAAACATCGGTAAACTGATCGAAACGGTTCATCGCGTAAAGAAGGTCCGCCGGCGGGTTCAACGCGACAAAGCGGTCCACGCCGAGCGTGTCTTCTTTCGCTTCAAGAGCCGCCAGATGCAGAGTATGGAGGCCGCCCAGCGAATACCCCCCGACAACGACACGTTTCGGTGCAAGCTTCGTATTGGCGTTGATATCTTTCAGGATAAGCCCCAGTGTTTTGCGAATGGCGGCGACATCATCCGGGACATAACCGGGGAATTTCAGTCCGGCGCCTTCGCTGAACGTCTTGTTCATCGTGCTGCTGAGGACTGCTACGGAATACCCCTTTGTATTGAGCACTTCCGCCATTGCGCGAAGCGTCGGGCCTTTGTAATGAGTTCCGATTCCGGGAATCAGAATGACAAGCGTATTGGTCGGGTCCGCTCCCTGCCAGTACTGGTAACGGATTTCCGGAGACTCCTCATGGAAGCGAATCCCGCGTGTACTGCCCAACGTCACGAAATCATGATTCCAGAGCGAAGTCTTGATCCAGAAACTGGTATCATTCTTCTGCATCTTGAACATTCCGACACGCAGGGTATCCACCAGAGGATTCTGCGGTGCATAATAGTGAGCGGTTTTGATCTGCCCGCCTTTCGTGTTGTTCTCCGGCGCCCGGTATTGTCCATAGCTGTAATCCTTGAAAACCATCGGGCGCTCCCGGAGGTCGTTGACCACGACATAACGCATGGCAACAAGTCCCATCTTTGCCATATCATAAGGATCGGTACAGGTTTCCGTCATCGTATTATAGCCGTCATACGAGTTTACGGCACGGTTGACTCCGGCAATCGTCTGGGCATAAGGAATGATGAATTTGATATCCAGAACCGAATCGAACAGCGCCCCGACCTGGTCACGCGGATTGGTCGCGGAGGAAAGCGGCAGAATCAGCACACAACCGGGTCCGATCCCCCACCTGGCGAATGCATGCCCCATGTTTTCGGGTCTGCGCGCCAAACCGAACCACGCATCCGCAGGATCAAAGATACCGGCAATTCCAATCGTCGAGTTGGTCAGAAAACGGAGAAACTCCGTCCCTCCGCCCGCAAACTTCGCCTGGAGAAAACAACTGATCATACGTCCGGGGAATGCAAGGTTATCCGAAACCATGTCGATTCTTTTGATTCCTTCGCGCGGCAGAATCGAACCGTAAACATAACCGACCGGGCGCAGTATCCAGTGCATGATGAAGTCGTTCGTCACAAACATTGCCCGGTTGAAAGGTTCGATCGGGTCATTTCCCGCCAGTTCCTCCGTAACTCCGGACGGAGTCCAGACATAGCCCGTATTTTTATCGTCCGGGTCAATGACAGGCTTCGTGGCGCAGCCGGTCAGAAGCACTGCAAGAAGCAGGAATAAAGAAATTGGAAAAAAACGTTTCATAAAGATTCCCCTGAAATAACAATGTCAGTGGGAAAGATACAGCCAAATCGGGCAAAATCAAGACTTGCCGGTGGAGAAAATGAGTTTCTCTGTATGATTTTGCAATAAGAATAAAAAGATTGAGTTCAATCTTATCCGTTCTGCTTTTCTTAAGGGTTTTGGAGTGTGTGCTGCATTTCTGTTTTTCTTGAAAAAAACGGAAAAATTCCATTTTCCCTATTGACAGAATCGTATTTTAGCATATAATATAAAGAAACAAAATAGAAACAAGTAAAACAAAAATGATACAGCAGAAACTAGTCAAGACCTTTCAAAAGGAGATTGAATCCGGAGCCATTGTGGAAAATGGGCAGATTCCGACATTCCGCGATTTGTCCCGGCGTTACAGTTGCAGCGTTACGACCGTCAAGAGGATGGTGGATGACCTCGCCAGACTCGGTTTGCTGCGGGTGATCCGGGGGCGCGGAACTTTTGTTGCGGGGCAGGAAAAAGAAGCCGTTGCACCGGAGCGTTCGCAGCTAATCGGCGCAATTATCCTTGATGACCAGTTTCTGGACACGCTGGAACAATGCAAAGACGACTTTTTAGGGCAGGGCTGGATGTTCAGCATCTATCGTTCCACGCCTGATGCACAGTCTCCGGAACGGGAACGGAGTTTCCTGCGCAAGGCTCAGGAGCTTGCTTTTTCCGCGATTGTCATAGAGGCGTCGCCGATCGCTCCCGTCAATACGGATTTTTTCCGTCGTATGCGCAGCGACGGTATGAAAGTCATTCACCTTTCCCCGTATATTGATGATATGTCTGCGGAATGTGCCTTTCTGCCGGATTTCCGTTCCGCAGGACTGCTGGCGGCGGTGAAGGCTGCATTGGCGGGATATGAAAGTATTACATTTTTTCCCGCGGACAGCAGGGCGCCGTTCAGCCGGCTGGTCGATGCGGGAATCCGGCAGATTGCGGGCGAGATACCCCTTGCAGTTCTCGAAAATGCCCCGGCGACACGTGATCCGGAAGCGGTCAGGGCATTTTTAAGGACGGTTCCGAGACGGACCGCGGTGGTTTGCCTGGACTCGGAAATGGGAAGCTGCACGATCCGTTGCGCACAGGAGGAGGGGATGGAAATCAGGAAGGATTTCGGAGTGGTGTCGATCATGGAGTCTCCCGGAGACAAAAGCACGCATTCATTCATGACGTTTGATTTTGAGAAAATCACCCGCGACGCCCTGAATTTCGCCATAGACCGGAACCGTTCGCCTTTTGAAGCTGTCTGTCATTGTTATCCGGCGCATTTCTGCGATTTGAATACACTATAAAATAATGAAATACGGGAGAATGTAAAAATGGGAAAGCGTTTCAGAACTTTACCGGCACAAAGGAAAATTGCAGGAAGTTTTACCCTGATAGAGCTCTTGGTCGTAATTGCGATCATCGCGATTCTCGCGGGAATGCTGTTGCCCGCATTGAATAAAGCCAAGGCGATGGCGCAGAGTATTTCCTGTGTCAACACCTTGAAACAGTTCGGAATCGTCGGTTCAATGTATACGGATGACAACAAGGAGTATCTGCTGTCCTTCCAATACCAACCCCAAACCGCTGGCGAAATATGACCGTTATTCCTATGGTTCTAATTGTGATTTCGGAGCGCCGTCCATGTGGGACTGGTATTCTTTTAAGAAAGCCGGAGCGGTGAAGCGGCAGCCGTCGCGTCTGGTGCATATTCTTGATGTCGAGGGTGACGGAGTCGATGGCGGGCAGTATTATGCCTCGTTCGATGACTGGAAAAACCATGCGGGCCGCCATTCCAACCGCGCCAATATTCTGTTCTGGGACGGTCATGCTGGCAATGTCCCCGTGGCATTGATCCGGCATCAGACCAATCAGGATATCGTCTGGGGCATCAATCCCGGATTCGGCAACCGTTAAGAGGACTGTAAAAAGAAGGATATCAATATGAAACGGTTTTTCATCATGATTTTCTGCTGTGCGGGATTGTTGAATCTGCATGGCGCACGTGTTCCGTACCAGACATTTGAACTCAATGCCGGCAAAGACGGGAAACCGCAGATATGGGGGAGGGGCAATACTGCATGCCATGTATCGGGCAACGTGAAGATCGTGCGTGAGAAAGACGGCACCCCTTATTTCCAGTTCAGTAAAAAAGGTGACTTCTTCCGATTTCCGGCAAAGGGAAATATCCGGACGGAACAGGGAACGGTTGCTTTTTTTGTCAAAGAGTGCGACACAGGACGGGAACAGCGTGTGTGGAATCCGTATTTTCAATGGACGGGGAAGGATGAGGTTTTCGCCGTGCTCCGCCTCTGGCAGCCGTTTGAGGTCGGAGGCGGACTCTGGAACAAGAGAAGCCGCCTTGTGTGGTGTTCCGCCGGCACTCCGGAAAAAGGTATCTGGCGGCATATCGCGTTTTCCTGGCAGAAACAGATGGTGCGTCTTTATGTGGACGGGCGCGAGCAGCAGACTTTGCTTCCCGTGAATTTCATTTTCCGCAATCCCGGTGAATTCTTTACTGTGGGCCGTCCTTCAGAAGCGCATTCGGCGGAGGATGATTTCCATACGGGGAGGCACATCATTTATGATGCTCCTCAACAGGCGGAAAAGATGAAGATCGGAAAAGAACCTTACGGCGCATTCGGAATTCGCGATTTCCGCATTTTCAACCGGGCGCTGACTCCGTCGGAGGCCGCGGCGCTGGCACAGGAAAGGAAGATGCCGCCGAAAACGGAAGATCAACTGGCTCTGACTTTTGAGGAATCGGTTTCCACGCAGTCCCTCCGTATTGTTCTCAGCAGTCTTCTGGCAGAGCCCGGAGATAAGGCGGAGATCAGACTGCATGATTCCGCCGGAAAGGTCATTGCGCAGACTGCCGCAGTTGCCGGAAAAGGGGGATTTGAACCGCTGACCTTGAAATACGGTGCGATTCCCGCCGGCGATTATCAGTTGGAAGCGACGCTTGCGAAAACCGGGCGGAAAGTGTCTGCCGTTTATAAGAAACTGCCGGATTTCCCGTGGGTCGGGAATACGCTCGGCAGTGCGGATGTGGTTCTGCCCGGATTTGAGCCTCTGAACACCGGAAGCAATTATGCGTCCATGTGGGGGCGCACCTACCGTTTCGGCAGCTCGCTGATGCCGCAGCAGATCGTCAACCAGGGACGTGAAATTCTGGCGGAGCCTGTCCGCTGGCGGGTCTGCGCCGACGGAAAAGAACAGGCTCTGGCATTCCATTCGACTCGCAGAGTGTCTGCGACTCCGACCCGTGCCGTCTGGCAGGGGGAAGGCAGGCTGGGCACACTGAAAGTCACGGGGAAAGTGACGGTGGAATACGACGGGTTCATGGACTGTTCCCTTACTTTCATCCCGCCGTCTCAGGGAGCGGAGGTGGAGTCTCTGGCGATGGAGATACCGTTCCGCCCGGAGGAGGCGTCGCTTCTGTTCCACGAGGCACGCCGTTCCGCGACTTGGGAGAATGGCTGGCGTTCTCCGGTTACACCGCTCGGCAGCAAGGGGGTCATTACGATCGGAAGCCCCGACCGGTGCCTGCAATGGATGATCGAATCCGATCAATTTTACTATCCGGAGGATAATCCTGGGGCTCTGCAATGTTCCGAAAAGGATGGAAAACGGATTTTTACGATTGAAGTGATCGGCGCGAAAAAGAAGATCAATAGGCCTTTTACCTTGTCCTGGATGCTTCAGGCGGGACCGGTCAAGGCTCGTCCGGCGCATTGGCGCGGCTGGACGCGGGCGGGACGGCGTTATATTGACCCCCGGCTGCACAACAGAGTCAATTACAATTACGACTGGTGGGCGCGCTCTCCCGGCGAGGCGATTCCCGCAGAGGGTTTTCCTGAAAAAGCGGACCGTTCGGTACTGAAAGACAAGATTCCGTGTGTCAGTATGCACTTCGGCGGATACCGCGAAACACGGGAGAAAAAGGATCTGAATAAACGCACTCCCGAATGGCGGCGCTATGAAAAGGAGTGGCAGCGCCTGCCGCAGCGCCTTGTCACGGACCCCGGATGGAACGAACAGACGATTGATACGAAAGCGTTCAGTTGGGGCGAGTGGCATGTATGGACCGTTGACAGACTGTTCCGCACGACCGGCGTCCGGGGACTTTATTATGACGACTGGCTTCCGGGAGCTTCCAGCAATGAGCTTGCCGGCTCGGGATATATCGGGGAGGGCGGTGTCCGCAGGGCGACGCGCGACATCCGCAATCAGCGTGAAATCCACAGACGGGTCTATGCCCTGGTTAAGCGGTATCGCCCGAAAGACGGAGTCATCTACATCCATGTCAGCGGCTGCCCGATTCTTCCCATATTGAGTTTCTCCGATATCACCTATGACGGAGAGGTTATGGTCTGGAGCGACCGTATCCCCCCGGAGGGGCGCTACTTCGATACCTACCGCATGGATATCTTCCGGATGCTGTTTTCCTGCCGCCAGTTCGGAACCGTTCCCGGCTTTCATGACGTCACAACGAAGACTCTGGATCACGGCGGTTCCGGCAAGATCCTGCTGGCAAACAACCAGCGTCAGTTGTGGGCGCTGCTGCTTCTGCACGATATTCATCTGCAAAGCGCTTTCACGTCCGGATTGGAGGAGTTGCGCATGATGTGGCTCGACAAATTCGGAATTGCCGAAGACGATGTCAGATTCCATGGCTACTGGGACCCGGACAATGGAGCAAAACTGCTGCAGTTCGGTTTTATGCCGGACCCGACGGATATCGACCGGGCGAGCAAAGGATATCTTGCCTCGTATCTGCGTCCGGGCAAGGCGCTGCTGATTGTGGTGAGGGATGCGCCCAACAATTATGCGGGAGAGGCGCAGGCGACGATTCAGTTGGACAGAAAGAAGCTTGGTTTTTCTCCGACGGCGAAACTTGCCGCCTATGATATGGAAAGCATGGCGCGCAACCGGATCGGGCAGATTGACGGAGATATTTTGAAAGTCAATGTGGATTGTGATAATTTCACCGCCGTTCTGATTCAGGAGGAAAAGTAGGCAAAACAGACACCACCAAGGGGAAAGCCGGAGATTTTTTCCGTCGGCTTTCCCCGTTTTTTTTGCAGATTATGACAGGGCGGACAGCAGAAAAGCAAGATGCCACGTTCCGTGTATTTTATTGAACATATTTATGATAAATCTGTAAAGACAAATATGCCAAATACTCTTTTTCTGCGAATTTTGCAGGACAGAATGCATGTATTTTCTTTTTGCTGCAGGCATTTGCTTTTTCAAATGGCATTCACGGAAAAATAACGGAAAAACATGGTTTTCTCTTTGCTGTTTTGCCAAAGAAGTGCTATACTTGAGGCATACAGGAGGATGATCATGAAAAAAGCCGCTGCGAAATCAAATACCTTCGATTCCGATGCCTTTCAGATGCTGTTTGACGGAAGGATCAAGGACCCGCATTCCGTACTCGGAATGCATACCGGAAAAGACGGAATCGTCGTCAGAATTTACGATCCCGCCGCTGAAAAAGTCTTTATCCTTGCCGACGGGCAGAAGTTTCCTGCTGAAAAAGTCGCGGGCGCGGGGCTTTTCGTCGTGACTTTCCCCGGCAGGAAGAAGCATTTCGACTACGTCGTGGAAAAACATTTTGAAGGCGGAGAAGTTTTCGCTTCCGAGGACCCTTATCACTTCCTGCCCGGAATCGGCGAAATGGATATGTATCTGTTCAATTCCGGCGAGCATCATAAAGTGTATGAGGTCATGGGGGCGCATCCGCATAAAATGGGGACCGTGGACGGCGTGCTTTTCGCCGTCTGGGCGCCGAATGCGGAACGGGTCTCCGTGATCGGCGATTTCAACTGCTGGGACGGACGGCGCAATATGATGCGTCTCATGGGGTCTTCCGGCATCTGGGAGCTTTTCATCCCGTCGCTTCAGCCGGGGGATATCTATAAATATGAGATCCGCACGCAGACAGGCGATATTCTGACGAAACTTGATCCCTATGCGCAGCGCACCGAGCTGCGTCCGCACAATGCGGGGCGCATTCCATCCGCGGAACCGTATCCGTGGACGGATGCGGAATGGCTGGAAAGGCGCGGGAAAACCAATATTCTGGAATCGCCGGTCAACATTTACGAGGTGCATCTTGCCTCATGGTGCGGGCCGGGACTCCGGAAGCTTGATCCGGAAAACGAGGATGATTTCCATAATTACCGCGAGCTGGCGCATGCGCTTGCCGATTATATTCAGGAGATGGGTTACACCCATATCGAGCTCCTGCCGGTCTGCGAGCATCCGCTCGACCAGTCATGGGGATATCAGGTCACGGGTTTTTATGCGCCGACCGCGCGCTACGGTTCGCCGGAGGATTTTGCCTATTTTGTGGACTATATGCACCAAAAGGGAATCGGAGTGATTCTCGACTGGGTTCCGGCGCATTTCCCGAAGGACTCCTTTTCCCTCGGGCGTTTTGACGGCACGGCGCTGTATGAGCACGCCGATCCGCGCCAGGGGGAACACCGTGACTGGGGAACCTACATCTTCAATTTCGGGCGCAACGAGGTCAGGAATTTTCTGATCGGAAGCGCCCTCTACTGGTTCGACAAGTTTCATGTGGACGGTCTGCGTGTGGATGCGGTGGCGTCCATGCTGTACCTCAACTATTCGCGCAGTGACGGAGACTGGATTCCGAACAAATATGGCGGCAACGAGAATCTGGAGGCGGTTGCGTTTCTGCGCCGCCTGAACGAGCTTGCGCATGAACAGTTCCCCGGTATCATGATGGTTGCCGAGGAGTCGACCTCATGGCCCGGCGTATCGCGTCCCGCATATCTCGGATGGCTGGGTTTCACCTTCAAATGGAACATGGGCTGGATGCACGACACGCTGGAATACTTTGCCCTGGACCCGATCTACCGCAGTTTCAATCACGGCAAGATCACGTTCTCGCTTCTCTATGCCTTTACGGAGAATTTCATTCTGCCGCTGAGTCACGACGAGGTGGTTCACGGGAAGAAATCCCTGCTTGATAAAATGCCGGGCGACTATCAGCAGAAATTCGCAAACCTGCGCGCGCTTTTCTCTTATATGGCAACCCACCCCGGAAAGAAACTTCTGTTCATGGGCGGCGAATTCGGACAGTGGATCGAATGGAACTGCAATGCCGGGCTTGACTGGATGCTTCTGGACTATCCCCAGCACGCCGCGATGAAACGGCTGTCCGCCGATCTGAATCATTTCTACCGCGGGAATCCGTCTCTGTGGGAGGTTGATTTCACCGCGCCCGGATTCCAGTGGCTCGACGGCGGCGATTTCCGGCAGTCGGTTCTTTC
>ENA-OROD01001920-OROD01001920.1-human-gut-metagenome-genome-assembly--contig:-NODE-1920-length-15695-cov-4.267647_pt1 | contig 15695 bp, 10 predicted proteins | sample MGYA00242123_ERZ509038 | MGnify/ENA primary metagenome ERZ509038 (study PRJEB26280, sample SAMEA2338719) | human gut metagenome | biome: human gut; feature: human-associated habitat; material: faeces... | reverse complement strand
GGTGCCGACTACGGCATCGGTCTCATCGTCAAGCAGCAGCACGGTGTATTCGGCTCCGCCTTCATAGGTAAGCCCTGCGGCAGAAAGAAATTCACAAAGGCTTTCAAGCCTTGCTCCGCTTATGTTCGGTATTGTCATCATCGAAAAACTCACGGTAATGCTCCTTTCCGCCGCTCGGATAATGTTTCTGAATTTAAACGCGCAATGCGCTTATTCCGTAAATTTATAATCGGTGCTGTTTGCCGCACGGTAAGCCGCTGCCTGCGTGCGCGCTTCAACGGTGCAATCCAATGCGCCCTTGTCAACTGCGCTTACGTATGCGCTTTCAACGCCCATTGCGGCAAGAGTTTCGCGGATGACCTGCTCGATCCTGTCGCCGTATTGCTGTTTAACATCGCTCTCGAGTGACAGTTCGATTCCGCTCGTTTCCTTCGGTTCGATTCGAACGATAATATCGCTTGATTCCATCGTTCCCGCAACACCTGTTGTGATAATTTTCATAATTATTGCCGTGGCTTTTGCAAAGGCAAAAGCGTCCTTTCGTTTTCTTTTCGGTTGATTGCCTTTATTCTGAATGCCCGAATTTCGGTCATGACTTAATCGAGTTGAATTTGCCCGCAAGGCTGCTCAGTTTTGCTGCAAGGCTGTCATCCTCGGCCGCTGCCGCGGGCTGCCCGTCGGCAGTGCCTGCGCCGCTTTGGAATCCGCCGGATTCCTTGGAGAACTTGTGCCCGTGGCGGTAAAGCCGCCTGTTGTCAAGTGCCCACTGCCTGTCCGTGAATTCTCCGGTGTTCACCGCCGAAAGGGCGTCAAACATTTCGAACAGCCGCGCGTCAAGCGTGTCGATTGCGGAAACGATCTCAGCCTCGGGGAACATCGGCATCTGCGGGGAACCGTATTCGGGAACTCCGTGGTGCGAAAGCATGATATGTTCGAGCAGCATTGCGGTTTCCCGCGGGATATTGAGCTTTTTTGCCGCATTGTTTATCATTGCCATGCCCATTGAAATATGTCCGAGAAGCTGCCCCTCCGTTGTGTACGCCGTTGCAAGCCCGACGGTGCCGACTTCAAGCTCCTGCGTTTTTGCAATGTCATGCAAAATGACGCCTGCGTAAACAAGATCGCTGCAAAGCTCCGGATAAATTGCGCCGTAAACCGAAACGACCTGCTTTGCCGTGTCGAGCATGGTTGAAGTGTGGTACATAAGTCCGCCCCTGTGTGCATGATGCAGCTTCAGCGCGGCGGGATAATAAAGCATACGTTCGCGGTTCTCCGTAAGAAGATACTGCGTGAGCTTTGCAATGTCGGCATCGGCAAAACCACCCGCAAATTCGAACAGGTTGTCAAATATTTTTTCGCCGTCTATCGGTGCGGAAGCAACGATTGAGGACATATCAACATGATCGGCTTCCGTTATGTGGCGGATTCGGTCGATTTTGAGCTGTTCCGTGTCTTTATACAGGTTTATTGTTCCGCGAACCTTGATGACCTCTCCGGCGGAATACATTCCGTGGACGGCGCTTTGATAGTCCCAAAGCTTTGCGTTGATTTCCCCGTCCGCATCCGCAAGCATAATATCAAGATATTCCGCACCTTTCACGTTCACCTTAAGCTGAAGGCTTTTAATGAAGCAAAAACCCTCCACTTGGTTTGATGCATGATTGATGACGTTGGACAGCATTCTCATCTTTCCCATTTCAGTGCCTCTTTCGTAGATTATCAGTCGTTGGTTATACAGTCGTTGGTTATATTTGGTAAAATTTCGGTAAGGCCGTTAAATTCCGTTCCGCCGTGCGGCGCGGAAAGCTCATTTGGCTCTGTAGGATTTGCATGCGGTTATCCGCATGCTGTTTTCGCTGTCCGCACTTGCAGCCGTAAGCTCGATTTTTCCGGCGTAAGCACCGTTTTCGGTGAGCTGAACCGTAACGACCCGATTGCCCTCATCATCCGATTCAACGCCGACGATTTCAGCCGCAATGTCAAGGTCTTTGCCGACCATGAAATAATATTTACCGTCACGGTAGTAGAAATTGAGCTTTGTTGACGGGCGGGAAGAACGTGTTCCGAGCTTGACTCCGAAAAGCATTTTTACGATATCGTCAACTTTTTGACCGTCAACGGAGCGATAGCCGCTGTTGTCGGCAGCGGTTGTTTCAAGGCTGTCGCCGTAGGCATAAATATAGAAGGCAAATTCCTCAAGCTGACGGAAGGATATTGCGTTATCCTTTGAGTTGTAGTCAAATTCCAACAAATAGAATGCCCTTGCCGCATCACACAGCACGGTGCGCTGTTCGGCCGTGAATCCGTTTTCATCCGCTTTGTTGTTGTCGTTGTTTTTACAGCCGGCAAAAGCAAAGGCTGCAAAAAGAACTGCAAAGAGAATCGCCTGGATCTTGATAATTGTTTTCCTGCCGTTGTTCATAGTATTCCGTTTTTCCTTTTTATGTCATATTGCGGAATCGGCGGCAGCCTTTGCAAACGTCCGTGAATTGCTTCGGCAGCTGTCGATGATTTCCCTGCACCTATTTTATCATATTTGCCGTGCTTTCGCAACTTTTGAAATGTTTGTGCGCTTTCGGTACGTGTTTTGGAGCCGTCGGGACGCGGTTTGCACCGCGATTTGCAAAACACGGCAGCGAAAGCGGCAAACAGAGGGAGATGAAAATGGCAGTTCAATATGAAGATAACATTCTGCCGGATTTGAAACCTTTCCTTGATGAGAATCTTCGGCTGACGGCGATTCCCGCAAAAAACAAAAAAAGCTTTCGGCTCTTTATTACCTTGCGGGAAAAATTGAACCGTACCGTGATTATACGGAACCCGAAATCAATGACATTCTTGATGATTTGATTCCGCTGCCGAACCGAACAGGGAATTATTTCACACGAAGTTTTTTCGAAAGCATACGGATGAACTCATCAACCGCCGCTTTGTTTGCCCTGTAATAAACCCGGTTGCCCTCAAAGGACGAAATAACCAATCCGCATTTTTGCAGCTTGCTCATGTGATGTGAAATCGTGTTCGGTGAAAGCTTCAGTTTTTCCGCAAGCTCAAGCCCGTAAGCCTGTTCGCCGCAAAGCAGCTGCATGATTTTCATTCGGTTTTTGTCCGCAAGGATTCGAAACGCTTCGTCGTAATCCATTTTTTCGATGCCGCGCAGCGGAAGCCTGCCGATGGCACGAACACCGAGCCCGACATAATAAACGGTGCGGGTGCCGTCGGATTCGCCGGTGTGAACGGTGAAACTGTTGCTCCCGATAACGGTCGGATAAACCCTGCCGTCTTTTGAGGCGGTGTCAACGCCGTTTTCATCCTCAATCACTTCAATTATATCCGAAATATCGGAGTAATCATGTTCAAAATCCTTCAGTGCATATGCATAAAGCTGCGGGTTTGCTTCGATAAGCCCGACTGCGGAACGCAGAGAGTTGCAAATCAGGCGCACATATTGCTCATAGTGTTGAAGAACGAAAAGGATCTTCCACCGAGAATCGTTTGTGAGCGGCAGACCCTCCAGCACGGAAAGCAGGCCGTTGTAGGAATGGGCTTCCGCAGCGGCATGGATATTGGCCGAAGTCAGGTTCATTGTTATGTTGCTGATTGCCTGCGGCTGTGTCTGCGAGAGCAGCAATTGCTCAGCCTCGTCAATATTTCGTATCTCGCTTCTCAATGCCCTGTCAGTCAGAAGAGCGGCGATACATGTGTTAAGGCTGTCCGCGCCTTCGATGCACGGAATATCGCCGAAAAGCTCTTCTGCGCATGACGGCATAACAATGTTTTCGTCGAGAAATCTTTCCAACACCATTGCGGGGTGCATTATCGCCTCTGCCTGTTCCGCCGTCACTTCGCGGTTTCGAATGATATTATCGATTTTCTGCCGGATGCAGGTGTTGTTCGCTTTCAGGTAAAAATACTTTATTGCTTCGAGTATTGGATTTATAACAGCAAATGCTTTCATTAATAATTATTCTCCGAAAAAATTTTGATCCGCGCCGCATACGCTCCGCGGGGACCGCTCACTGTCCGTCCTTTGTTTTCAACTTTTCCGCAAGACGGCGGATGAATTCATCCACAACTTCTTCGTTTGTTTTGTAATAGACCTTGCAGCCCTCAAGTGTTGAGGTCGTGAGCCCGCTTTTTTGCAGTTTGTTCATGTGGTGCGATACGGTGTTGGGTGAAAGTCCGAGCATGTCGGCAAGCTCCTGCCCGTAGGATTTTCCCGCACTCAGCTGCTGCATTATTTTCATGCGGTTTTTGTCGGCAAGCGTGCGCAGAATCTCGTCGCAGTCGATGGAAAGCCTTTCGCGATAGGGAACATGCATCATCGGACGGACGCCGACGCCGACGTAATATGCCATAAATTCCGAATCGGCGGGGTCGGCAACGGTGAAGAAGTTCCCGTTGCCGATTATCAGCGGATAAACAACGCCCCTGCCTGTTATGAAGTCAATATGAAATCTGCCGCAAATATACTTTAGAATATCGGTAATATCCGCATAATCGCGGCTGAAATTCCGAAGAACATCTGCATAAAACGCGGAATTGTCCGCAATCAGCTTTACGGCGGGGCGGACGGTTTCGCAAATATCGCAGACATATTCGTTGTAATGTTTATAAATCTTTATTATTCGCCAACGGGATTCCTCCGTCAGCGGAAGCTGTTCGAGAAGTTCAAGCAGCCCGTCGAGAGTCGGTTCGAAATCATTCAGCGAAACATTGAATGTGGTAAGCTCTTTCATGATGCCGGAGAGCCTTTGCTCATCCGTTTGGGCAAGCATGGCGGATTTTACTTCATCCAAACTTGTGAAACTTCGGCGGAACGAGTTCAAAAAGACGAGTATTGCAGGGCAGGTGCTCGTGGCGTCGCTCCCGTCCGTGAATTTAAAATAGCCGAAAAACTCCGAAATTCGTTCGGGCAGAACAATGCCCTCATCAAGAAGTTTTTCAAGCTCAAATGCGGGCCCGAAAAAATCGGTTACCTCGCCCGCAGTGGTGATGCGCTTTTTCAGCACACGGTCAAGCACCTGAGCCTGGGTTTCACCGTTTGCTTTCATTTTAAAATAATAGATTGCCTCAAGCAGCGGATTCACGACGGCATAAGCGTTCATAACAAAAACCTCCCGACTTGTCGATCTTATCTGTCAAAGGATCACTGAGCAGCCGTGCTTTCGGCAGACAAGCTTCGGAAAACGGCAGATTTTTCCGTGCGTTTGCCGGATCGTTCGTCGGACAGCAACTTTGAATCATTATTGAATATTATCGAAAAAACCGAACAACCTGCTGCCGTTCGGCAAAAAACATTGACCGTCTGCCTGCTTTGCGAAAAAACGAAACCAACGGACGATTATTAGTATGCAATTTTTTTTGCCGGTTGTCAATAGCAAAAGGCAATGTTTAACATATTTATGGAATAAAGTATGCGATGACTATTGACTACAGGCGATTTTCGTGCTATGATACTGAATATACAGAGGCGGAAGGTTGTTTCCGTACATTTTCACCGAACAAAGCTTACGCCCTGCAACAACAAACATGGAGGAAGAGTATGAAAACAATGAAGAAGCTGCTTGCAGCAATGCTCGCAATTGCAATGCTCCTTACCTGTGCGGCATTTAATCCCTTGACCGCAACGGCTGAAGGTGCAGCAACCGACAGCAGCGAAACGACCCGCTATTGCGGAAATGAAGACTATCCCGCAAAGTCTCTCGGCGGAAACTATTCGGGAATGCCGCTGAATATCGGCAAAAAGTCCGATGATTCAACAAAGGCTGCATCGCGCGGCGGTCAGACGATTCTGGCATATGCCCGCAACAAGTACACGTCGGACGGCAGCTACCTGCCCTATGCGGCATGGGTAACTTTCAACACCGAGGATCCCGCAGGCAGCTTCACCGAGCTTTCCCGCGGCGGCGTTGAATTCTATGAAGCTGCATACGACGGCGAACTTATTTACGGCTTGGATACCGACAACAATTTCTATTCCGTAAACCCCGAAACCTTTGAATCCACACTTATCGGCAGCATTTCCGACACTGCGAATTCAATGACCTATGACTGGGAACACGACACTTTCTACATTGTCAACAGCAATCTTCAGATTCGCGAGCTCCGCAAGGACGGTTCCCTCGGCTCCGCAATCACGCCCGCAAACGTTGTTTGCATTGCCCCCGTTACCTATGTCGGCAACGGCGAATTCCTGAGCCTTGACTTCAACACCCGCAACTACGTTCGCATTGCGGCGGACGGCAGCACCACTCAGCTTGCCCATTCCGACGGGCTTCAGGGCTGGTCCTCCTCCATGGTTTACAACCGCGAGGACGGCAAGTGCTACATCTGCTACACCAACATGCAGAACGGCGACGATACTTCCAGTGTCGGCTTCTGGGGCAAGCTTTTCGCAATCGACCCCGTGACCGGTGAAGGCGAATACCGCGGCTTTATCGGCGAGGATTACGGCACCTACGTAAACGGCATGTGCTTTATCGATATGGGCGGCGGCGAAGAACCGCAGGCAACCCTTGACGAAGCGATGAACCTTGTTGAAAACAGGCATCATTTCGTGACCGAAGGCGAATATCCCTGGGTTCCCGCTGTGTTCAACGATGAACTCTGCGGCGCAAGCGGCAACCAGGATCATGTCGGCACGACAAGCACCGTTTCCACCACCGTTCAGCTCAATGCGGGCGATGTAATGCGCTTTGACTGGGCTGTCAGCTGCCGTGAAGATTTCGAACGCTTAACCTTCTCCGTGAACGGAACCGAAGTTGCTGCAATCTCCGGACAAAGCACCGATTTTGTGCCCTATAACTATGTTGCCGAAGCAGCAGGTGAATACACCTTCAGCTGGACTTATCACAAGGAGACCATGTGGACCGAAGGTCAGGATCGCGGCTATGTTAAAAATGTTTACGCCGGCGCACCCCTTCCGGATGAAAGCGTTGAGTTCGCACCCGATGCCGTGAACGTCCGCAAGGGTCTCACCGCTCAGCTCAGCTGGACGGTTGCTCCCTACTATGCTTTCGATCAGTCCGTGACACTTACAAGCTCCGATGCAAACGTTGCTTCCGTTGATGCAAACGGCGTTGTACGCGGCGTTAACGAGGGCACCGCAGTCATCACCGCAACAACGGCACAGGGTCATACCGACACCTGCACCGTAACGGTTATTGCGCCCGTTCCGCATACGAAGATTTATGCTTACCAGACTCAAACAACGAACCTGATCTCCTTCTTTACGGATGATTCCGCCCACGTTCAGCAGCTTGGTGCATTCCCCGCTGACACTTACGCAATGACTTATGCGCACGGCGTTGTATACGGCATCGACAGTGAGAACAATTTCTTCACAAGCACGCCCGGTTCAACTCAGCGCACAATCATCGGACAGACCGGCACCGCAATGATCACCGCAATGGCATATAACTATGCGAACGGCAAGATCTATGCAGTCGGCTACACTCAGCAGAGCCGTTGGGATCTTTACGAAATCAACATGCAGACCGGTGCCGCAGCCGTTATCGGACAGCCCGACACCGTGGATCGCGATCCCCTGTGGACATTCGCAATCACCACCGAGGGCAGGGCATACGGCATTACCGCAACCTCCGGCCTTCTGTACGAGGTAAACCTTGAAACCGCACAGGTTACCGAAATCGGCTTCACCGGCTGCCCCGGCGTCGGATTCTGCCAGTCCCTTGTTTATGACCATGACAACGGCATAATGTTCTGGGCGGCTTATTGGAAAGACGATGCAAACGGCCTGCGCGAAGTCAACCTTGAAACGGGCGAAAGCGTTTCGATCGGCGATATTCAGGATGCGGCACAGGTTTGCGGCGGCTACACCGTTCCCTCCTGGGACGATCCCACTCAGCCCGCAAACGTCACCGTCACCTTCAACTATATGGTAAACGGTGAATGGACGAGCACCGAAGTGACCGTTCCCGCAGGAACAACTCCCACTGCACCCGTTCCCGAGAACCAGCCCCATCAGCCCACGATGCTGATGTTCATCGGTTGGGATGTTGATTTTGCAAATGTTCAGCATGATATTACCGTCACCGCGCAGTATGCTGCTCTCGGCGACGTTGATATGAACGGCGAGATCCAAACCGCCGATGCACTCCTCATTGCACGCAATGCAATCGGTGTTGCGGAGCTGACCCCGGCGCAGATGATTCTTGCCGATGTTTACGGTTCGGACGGCGTCATCACCCTTAACGATGCTCTCGTTACAATGAGGATCTCTCTCGGACTGTAAACACGGTTCGGGAAAGCACCGAATTTCTTCCTTTCAAAACAGGATGAATCGGTGCATTAACAGAGCGGAAAATCCGACAGGATTTTCTTTATAAACCTCCTGTCCGACGGGAAGGGGCGGTTCGCCCGCCCTTTCCCCGGGCGCTCCTTTTGGAATTAGGAATTAGGAATTAGGAATTAGGCACGTTCTTTCTTTGAGTGATGTGCGGTTTGTGCAAGTTAAATGCGGCCGCGCTTGACACAACTGTCGCTTGCGGTTATAATGGAATCGACCAACATAATCTTGGTCTATTGCCCCCCCATCGCGGGGATTGATACGTAAGAGTTACATGATTGACGCCGCCCATGCTCTATTGCCCCCCATTTCGGGGATTGATACTTCATGCCGCGAGCGGTCAGCTGCACAACGGCGGCGCCCCTTCCACTCTCTTCCATCCACCCTCCACACCCCCTCTTTGCGTTCCCCTTCCAACTTTCCATTCAGGTGAGGCGGCTTCTGCGATTCGAAAACGATTACAAAAAATATATTTGATTTAACTGTTGCACACCCTCCCGAAAAGATGATACAATATACATGAATAAAGAAATTTTATTGCATTACGCATAAGATTCGGTTCAGTCGGTATGTTTTTGAAATCAGAAGGGAGAAAACCATGAAAAAAACTCTTAAGCATCTGTTCTCTGCGGCGATATGTGCAATTATGCTTTTCGCCTGCGTTTTCCCGAACTTTGCGGCGGCGGATACGGAGCTGAGCTCCGTTGATGCGGAAAAGCTGGAGGCTTTTTTTGCCCAGTCGGCAGGTGACGGAAGGCATAACTTCGATCATCCGGATTATGCGGGCGGGGTGTACGGAAGCTACACTGTCAGCAACTTTTCGGAAAGTCCCTGTGTCGGCATTGAGGACGGTGTCATCCGTTGGTTCGACTTTAACCCCGATGCAATGGGAAGCATTTTGCGCACTTCCCCGGTTTGGGATTTTCGCCCCCGCTTCTGCGGCGTTTTCGATTTGTCCGGAACATCGGTAACGAATGTTTACTCCCCGGTGCCGGGTCAAACGCATATTACGGCGGTGAACCTTGACGGCTGCGCAAACCTTGAGTGCCTTGAATTCGGCGATCAGAATGAATGCTTTGACATTTCCGCGCTGAATTGCCCGAACCTGAACATCATCGACCTTCGCACATATCACAGCGGGAATGTTGCCGTTCAGCCCAAGAGCTTTTCCGCTCCGGTCATGCTGAACACGCTCGGAAACGGCGGCGCGGGACTTTACGGCAGGGACGGAAGCTATGCACTGATCGCGCAGGGCGTTCGATACGACGAAAACGGAAACCTGATCGAAAACGACGGCTTCCTCGGCTGGTATGCGGACGGTCAGCTTCTTTCAACCGAAAGGGAAATGCAGATTTCGGACGGGATCCGCGCAGCCGCCTGCTTTGCGGGTGACGTTAATGAGGACGGAGCGATAAATATGGCGGACGCACTGCTCATCATGCGCTGCGCAATGGAACTCGGCGGAGAGCTTCCCCTCAGGCTTGCTGATGCGGACAGAAACGGAAGCATAGGCATTCCCGATGCACTGCTTGCGGCAAGGGTTGCAATGGGAAACTGAATTAAAATTTAAAAAACTGTTCGCGGACATTGCTCGTTTCGGAAAAACGGCTGTTTCGGATTGCCGGAAACACACCGGGGACGGAGAAATCACCGTGACATACTGATTTTGCGGACATGAACCTTATTGATTTTATTATAGTATTAATATTATCTGCGGCAATATGGTTGACGGCGTTTGCCGTTAAGAAGGGAAGTATTTGGAAATATGTTTTCGGAGCGGCGTTTACCGTATACCTGATGTGCGCTGCATCGATAACCGTTTTTCCGATACAGTTCAGCCCGACAATCAGAGCAATATTTGCGGAAGAAGGGTGGAAGATTACCGACTGCATAGTGCTTGTTCCGTTCAAAGACGGGATAACGGCGGATGATATTCGGAATGTTGCAATGACAGTTCCGTTCGGAGTTTTAATCACGTTGATAAGAAAGAAAACAACGTGGAAAAACGCGTTGGCTGCGGGTGCGGCTTTCGGAACGGCGACAGAATTGCTGCAATTGGCAATTGCGGCGATACAGGGGTTTTCGTTCAGGTATATCGATACGGCGGATATAATCTGCAACCTTGCGGGCACAATGCTCGGGTGGATGCTCACTGCCATGCTTATCCGCTTTTTGCAAAAAAGCAAGCCGGCGAACGTCGGGGAAAAATCCCTGTATGCATACATTTCGGAAAAATGTGTGAAGCAGTGATTCCGTAAATGCGGAGCGGCTCAATGCGGGCGGTTCGGAACACGAACCATCGGCATTGAGCCGTTTTTTTATGCCGTTTTCGCATCGGAACGAACAAACGCAGTGCTTTCAAAACTTAATACACAAACCGAATGCACAACGTCAACATATGCTTAATTAAATATAAATATATTTGAAAAACCGCGCATTTCGGGGTTGACATCTTGACAACAACCTGTTAAACTGTGATACTGCATTATTATGGGTAAAATACGAATTTTTCGCCGCCGTCATGTGCGAAAGCATCGTTTAACGCTGTGGATCCCGCATTTTTTGCGCGGAACGGCAGCCCAAGAAACGCGCAGGCAGCGAATACCGCAGGCGGGGCTTCGGCCGCACTCAATGCGGCATTCCGAAAATGCGAACAATGCGTAAGACACGACACAATCAAGTTTTCTGCGGAGAGCCGCAGAGGTTAGGGGTGAAACAATGTTGCATAAAGTAAACGTGGGCAAGAAAACACGCATGAGCTTCTCCCGCATCAACGAAATTCTCGATATGCCCGACCTTATTGAGGTTCAAAAGGATTCATATCGTCAATTCATCGAAAAGGGTCTGGGCGAAGTTCTTGACGACATCTCTCCCATTAAGGACTTTTCGGAGCGGTTGGTGCTTGAATTTGTCGGCTACAAAATCGACGAATCAAAACCCAAGCGCAGCGTTGCGGAATGCAAGGAACGCGATGTTAACTATTGCGCGCCGCTGTATGTTATCGCGCGGCTTATCAATACCGAAACCGGTTCCGTGAAGCAGCAGGAAGTCTTCATGGGCGATTTCCCGCTCATGACGGAACAGGGCACGTTCGTCATCAACGGAGCGGAACGCGTCATTGTCAGCCAGCTCGTTCGCTCGCCCGGCGCATATTATACCGAAACCGTTGACAAAGTCGGCAGAAGGCTTTTCAATTCTCAGGTCATCCCCAACAGAGGCGCATGGCTTGAATACGAAACCGACAGCAACGAAATTCTTTACACAAAAATCGACCGTCAGCGCAAGCTCCACGTCACCACCCTCCTGCGCGCTCTCGGTTACAGCTCCGATGCGCAGATCCTTGAGCTGCTCGGCGAGGAAGAACGCCTTAAAAACACCCTTGAAAAGGACCCCACTCACGACACGGTTGAGGGTCTTATCGAAATATATAAACGCCAGCGTCCGGGCGAACCGCCCACCGAAGAGAGTGCGCGCAGCCTTATGACCGCGCTGTTCTTTGACAAGCGCTACGATCTTGCCCGCGTCGGCAGATACAAATTCAATTATAAACTCGGCATTGGTGCGCGCCTTGAAGGCAAAACCGCCGCCGAAACCGTTGTTGACCCCCGCACGGGAGAGATCCTTGCGGAAGAAGGTCAGCTTATCGACCGTGAGCTTGCGTTCCGAATCGAGAACGCGGGTGTTCTCGGCGTGTATGTCGCCGTGAACGAAAAACGCATCCGCGTTGTCGGCAACCAGTTTGTCGATGCGGCATGCTATCTTGACTTTGATCCTCTTGAAGTCGGCATCAACGAACATGTTTACTACCCCGTGCTGATGGATATGCTCGCTCAAAAAGAGGCTCTTTCCGACGACGAATTCAAAAAGCTTCTGCACGACAATGTGCTTGAACTCAGCCCGAGGCATATCCTGCCCGCAGATATGATCGCCTCCGTGAGTTACCTTATGGGTCTGCCCTACGGCATCGGCTTCTGCGACGATATCGACCATCTCGGCAACCGCCGCATTCGTTCCGTCGGCGAGCTGCTCCAGAACCAGATCCGCGTCGGCTTCACAAGGCTTGAGCGCGTTGTTCGCGAGCGCATGTCCATTCAGGACGTTGAAAGCACAATGCCGATAAACCTTATCAATATTCGCCCGGTAACGGCGGCCGTCAAAGAGTTTTTCGGTTCGTCCCAGCTGTCCCAGTTCATGGATCAGACGAACCCGCTTGCGGAGCTGACCCATAAGCGCAGGCTTTCCGCTCTCGGCCCCGGCGGTTTGAACCGCGACCGTGCAACGTTCGAAGTTCGCGACGTTCACTATTCTCATTACGGCAGAATGTGCCCTATCGAGACGCCCGAAGGCCCGAACATCGGCCTTATCAACTCCCTTGCAACCTATGCAAGAATAAATAAATACGGCTTCATCGAAGCTCCCTACCGCAAAATCGACAAGGAGAACCACTGCATCCTTGACGAGATCGTTTACCTCACCGCAACCGAGGAAAACGGCAAAATCATTGCCCAGGCCAACGAACCCACCGTCCGCGGCGAGGACGGCAGAGTTTGGTTCGAAAAGGAGCGTGTCGTTGCACGCAGGCTGGATCAGATCATCGAGGTGCGCAGCACCGATATCGACTATATGGACGTTTCCGCAAAGCAGCTCGTTTCGGTTGCAACGGCAATGATCCCCTTCCTCGAAAACGACGACGCAAACCGCGCCCTGATGGGCTCCAACATGCAGCGTCAGGCGGTTCCCCTGCTTGTGACCGAATCCCCGGCTGTCGGCACGGGCATGGAATACAAGGCGGCATACGACAGCGGCGTTCTTGTTCTTAACGAAGAAGCGGGCGTTGTTCGCCATGTTTCGGCAGATAAAGTCGTTGTTGAATCCGATTCCGACAGAAGCCTGCATACCTATCGCCTCATCAAGTTCAAACGCTCCAACCAGGGCACCTGCATCAACCAGCGCCCCGTTGTCGACGTCGGCGAACATCTTGAAAAAGGTGCGGTCATTGCAGACGGCGCATCCACCAAGGACGGCGAAATTGCTCTCGGCAAGAACATTCTCATCGGGTTCATGACTTGGGAGGGCTACAACTACGAGGACGCAGTTCTTATCAGCGAACAGCTTGTTCGCGACGATGTTTACACGTCACTCCATATCGAAGAACACGAAACCGAGGCACGCGACACAAAGCAGCTCGGCGCGGAAGAGATCACGCGCGATATCCCGAACGTCGGCGAAGAGGCACTGAAGGATCTTGACGAACGCGGCATCATCCGAATCGGTGCGGAGGTTCATTCCGGCGACATCCTTGTCGGCAAAGTCACGCCCAAGGGCGAGACGGAGCTCACCGCCGAGGAACGCCTGCTCAGGGCAATTTTCGGCGAAAAGGCGCGCGAGGTTCGCGACACCTCCCTGCGTGTTCCGCACGGCGAGGGCGGCGTTGTTGTTGACGTTCGCATTTTCAGCCGCGAAAACAAGGACGAACTCTCTCCCGGCGTTCATGAACTTGTCCGCGTTTATATTGCACAGAAGCGCAAAATCTCCGTCGGCGACAAGATGGCGGGCCGCCACGGCAACAAGGGCGTCATTTCCCGCATTCTTCCCGAAGAGGACATGCCCTTCCTGCCGGATGGCACGCCGCTCCAGATTGTGCTGAATCCGCTGGGCGTTCCGTCCCGTATGAACATCGGACAGGTGCTCGAGCTGCATCTCGGCATGGCGTGCAAATCGCTCGGCATCCGGATCGCAACGCCGGTCTTTGACGGCGCGTCCGAACAGGACATCAAGGATCTGCTTGTGCAGGGCGGCTGCGACGCGGACGGCAAGACCGTCCTCTACGACGGTCGTACCGGCGAGCCCTTCGAGAACCGCGTGTCCGTGGGCTATATGTATTATTTGAAGCTGCACCACCTCGTGGACGATAAGATCCACGCCCGTTCGACCGGACCGTACAGCCTCGTCACGCAGCAGCCGCTCGGCGGCAAGGCGCAGTTCGGCGGCCAGCGTTTCGGCGAAATGGAGGTCTGGGCGCTCGAAGCCTACGGCGCGGCGAACACCTTGCAGGAGATCCTGACCGTCAAGTCGGACGACGTCGTGGGCCGCGTCAAGACCTACGAGGCCATTGTCAAGGGCGAGAACGTGCCGCCCGCAGGTGTGCCGGAATCGTTCAAGGTGCTCATCAAGGAACTCCAGTCCCTTGCGCTCGACATCAAGGTGCTGTCCGACACGCGCGAGGAGATCTTCATCGGCGAGGACGACGACGACGATATGGTGCCGCTCGACGTCAACATCGCAGGCACGGAGGATATGCCGCGTGAGCTGCCGGCGCCGCAGGGCGATCTCGACGAGGACTTCGACGATGATTTCGGAGACTTCGACGAGGACTTTGACGAGGGAGAGCCGGACGCGGAGAGCCTCGCCGGAGAGCCGGACGACGAAGGGCCGGACATGCTGGACGAACCGCTCGATCTGGATCTTGACGGACTCGACTGACACCGTGGACTGGGCATGGCCCGAAGGGAGAAGAGAAACAGTGTTTGAACTGACGAATTTTGACGCTCTGCAAATCGGACTTGCTTCGCCGGAGAAGATCCTCGAGTGGTCGCACGGTGAGGTCAAGAAGCCCGAAACCATCAATTACCGTACCCTGAAGCCCGAAAAGGACGGCCTGTTCTGCGAACGCATTTTCGGGCCGACCAAGGACTGGGAGTGCCACTGCGGCCGCTATAAGCGCGGCCGTTACAAGGGCATCGTCTGCGACAAGTGCGGCGTCGAGGTCACGCGCGCCAAGGTGCGCCGCGAGCGCATGGGCCACATCGAGCTTGCTGTGCCGGTATCCCACATCTGGTATTTCAAGGGCATTCCCTGCCGGATGAAGATGCTGCTCGACATGAGCCCGAGGAGCCTCGAGCAGGTGCTGTACTTTGCGGCCTATGTTGTCACCGATCCCGGCGAGACCCCGCTCGCCTACAAGCAGGTGCTCACGGACAAGGAATACCGCGACGCAGTCGAGCAGTACGGTGCAAAATCCTTCAAGGCCGGCATGGGCGCGGAAGCGATCCGCGAGCTGCTCTGCGCGCTCGACCTTCCGAAGCTCGAACAGGAGCTGCGCGAGGAGATCGCCAATGCCTCCGGCCAGAAGCGCGCAAACGCCATCAAGCGCCTCGAAGTCATTGAAGCGTTCATCAAGAGCGGCAACCGCCCCGAATGGATCATCCTGACGGTCGTGCCGGTCATCCCGCCGGAGTTGCGCCCCATGGTGCAGCTCGATGGCGGCCGCTTCGCGACGAGCGATCTGAACGACCTGTACCGCCGCGTGATCAACCGCAACAATCGTCTGAAGCGGCTGCTTGAGCTGCGCGCGCCGGACATCATCGTCCGTAACGAAAAGCGC
>ENA-OROD01001919-OROD01001919.1-human-gut-metagenome-genome-assembly--contig:-NODE-1919-length-15696-cov-2.647401_pt1 | contig 15696 bp, 10 predicted proteins | sample MGYA00242123_ERZ509038 | MGnify/ENA primary metagenome ERZ509038 (study PRJEB26280, sample SAMEA2338719) | human gut metagenome | biome: human gut; feature: human-associated habitat; material: faeces... | reverse complement strand
GAACCCTAGACCCACTGATTAAGAGTCAGTTGCTCTACCAACTGAGCTAAAGGCGCATACTGTTTGTTTGCTTTGTTTTGCAATTCCTAACTGCAAGAGATATATTATCACGAACTTGTTCTCCTGTCAACAACATTTTTCAAATTTTTTAAAAAATAATTTTTTCACAAATTTTACATTTTCCTCTTGCACGCAACAGCCTTTTGTGTTATGGTTGGAATGTGAAAAATATAACGTGATTCTTCGGGGCAGGGTGCAATTCCCTACCGGCGGTAAAAGTCCGCGACCCTCCGGTATCTTAAAGCGCGAAGTGCTGAAAGATACGAAAGGCTGATATGGTGCAATTCCATGACCGACGGTAATAGTCCGGATGAGAGAAGAAACTTTGATGCTGTTCATGCGTACTCCGCATGAAAATTCGTTTGCGCGTGCAATGCCCCTTGGAATGTGTTCCGAGGGCTTTTTTATTGCGAAAATGCAGTATCAATCGCAAGTCTTAAGAAGAATCCAATCAGAAAAATTGGAGGAATGAAACATGAAAACGAAATTCAAAACCAGAGATTTAACCATGATTGCCATGATGGGTGCCATCTGCTGCATCCTGCTGCATATTGATTTCCCGCTTCCCTTCCTGCCCCCCTTCATGAATTTTGATTTGGCAGGTCTGGTAGAAATCATCGGCGGCTTTGCCATGGGGCCTTTGCAGGCAGTCTGCATCATTCTGGTGAAAATCCTGCTGAAGCTGGCAACCGAGGGTACCTCCTCCGCATTTACGGGCGAGCTGCAGAATTTCCTGCTCAGCTGTGCGTATGTGCTGCCTCCCGTTATCATGTATCACCAGAAAAAATCTAAAAGAACCGCAATCATCGGTATGGCAATCAGCTCTGTCTTCACAGGCATCGTTGCCATCTTTACCAACCTGTATATCATCATTCCCTTCTATATGGCACTGATGGGACAGGATATGAGCTATTTCGTAGCCATGTGTACCGAGGTCAACCCTCTGATTTCCAATGTATTCACACTGGCAATCCTTGGGATTCTGCCCTTCAACCTGATTAAATGCGGCATCAACTCCGTTGGCGCAATGCTGCTGTATAAGCACTTAAGCCCCATCATCCACGGCAATGCCTCTGCAAAAAATAAAAAGGCAAACACCATAAAGAAAGCAGATGAAACAAAAATCTGAGTATAAAAAGCACGGAGAAGCAAAGGAGAAACCGATATGAAATTCAGCTTAGACAAAAACCTTACCTTTGAACAGGCAAAAGCCCTTTTCTTTGAACAGCTGGGCGATTGGAAGATTATGGCGCTTGCCAGCAGCGTAAACGATTACGTTATGGTGCGCAACGTCAGCTGCCTGTTCTACAATGACAAAATCTATTTCAAAACAGACAAGGACTTCCGCAAAACAAAGCAGCTTTACGAAAACCCCAATGTTGCCCTCTGCTATGGCGGCATTCAGGTGGAAGGGACTGCGAAAAACTGCGGTCTGGTTGTAGATGAGCCCGGCAGAGTGTTTGAAGGCCTTTATAAAAAGCACCTCTGGGGCAGCTACAATAAATACAGCCACGAGGATTCCGAAATCATCATTGAGGTAACCCCGAAATTCGTTGAAGTCTGGGATACCAGCGAGGATAACTACGCGTATCAGATTTTCATCGACTTCGATAAGAAAGAGGTTACTGTAAAGCCTTACGATAAGAAATAATTCCCGAAATCCATTGTATTATTTCCCCTATAGAAAAAAAGAGCATCTGTTCTCCGCAGATGTTCTTTTTTTGTCCATATAGTAATTTTATGATATAATTCATTTATAAAAAATTCCGAAAAGGAGGAGAAGCCTTGCAGAAGCTGAATATTGCCATTCCGCAGGACGCGGTCTGGATTCTGAATAAACTGAATGAGGGCGGTCATGAGGCGTATATCGTCGGCGGCTGTGTCCGCGATTCCATTCTGGGGCGCATACCGCAGGATTGGGATATCACCACCTCCGCCCTGCCCGAGGAAACCAAGACTATCTTCGACCATACCTTTGATACGGGCATCAAGCATGGCACGATTACCGTCGTCCTGCATCATGAAAATTATGAGGTCACAACCTATCGCATCGACGGTGAATATGCCGACTGCCGCCATCCGGACGAGGTCTCCTTCACCAAAAAGCTGAATGAGGATTTGCTCCGCCGCGATTTTACCATGAACGCCATTGCCTATCACCCCAAGGAGGGCTTTCGCGACCCCTTCCATGGGCAGGAGGATATTGCCGCAGGCATCATTCGCGGCGTAGGTGAGCCGGCAAGGCGCTTTCAGGAGGATGCCCTGCGGATGCTGCGCTGTGTGCGCTTTTCCGCGCAGCTTGGCTTTGCGATTGACCCCGAAACATGGGCGGCGCTCTGCGCCAATACGGCGCTGATTCAGAAAATCAGTGCGGAGCGAATTCGTGAGGAGCTGCAAAAGCTCTGGCTTGCGCCCTTTGCGAATAAAATGCCCCTGCTCTGGGAAAGCGGTCTGCTCGCACAGATAGATGCGACCCTTTCCGCAAGCCTTATCGCAAACAGCCAGACCCTTTTGGAGGAAATTTCCCTTTGCCCGAAGGATAATATTCTGCGGTGGTGCATTGTTTTGCAGCAGTACCCCATCGGCGAGGTGAAGGGCTTTTTAAAGGGTATGCGGCTCGATAACCACTCCCTCAAGCGGATTTCCCTGCTTCTGGAGGAGCTGTCCGCGGATTTGCCGACAGAGCCCTATCCGCTCCGCAAAAAGCTCAGCACCATCGGGCAGGAGGCAACAGAGCAGCTTCTGCTTCTGCAAAGCATCCTGCGTCCCGCCTCTCCCCACGCCGAGACAAAAACCGCCTTGGAAAAAATCCTTGCGGCAGGGGATTGTCTTTCCCTGAAAACGCTTGCCCTAACGGGACAGGACTTGATGGCACTCGGTGCGCCGCACGGCAAAATCCTAGGCATTATCCTTGCGGAGCTACTGGATATCGTTCTGCGTGCGCCCGAAAAAAACACAAAAGAAACGCTGACAGCACTTGCACTTGCGCTGTTGGAAGAATTATAAGGAGGAAACAGCCATGATTAGTGAAAAAGGATTTGTTCTGGAAAACGGGACGGAGCTGCCCTTTCTGGGCTTTGGCACCTATCTGGTGCAGGAGGAAAAAATCATTCTGGATGCCTTGGCATCCGGCTACCGCCATATCGACACCGCCAGAAGATACGAAAACGAAAAAATGGTCGGCAACGCCCTACAGCAGTGCGGTATCCCCCGCAGAGAACTGTTCCTGACCTCTAAGGTCTGGAAAACGGACTTAGGCTATGATAAAACCATGGCAAGCTTTGAAGCCTCCCTCAAAGATTTGCAGGTGCAGTATCTGGATTTGTTCCTCATTCATTGGCCCCTGCCCTTCCCCGGCGCAGATTGGAAGCCGCTGGTAACGGAAAGCTGGCGTGCTTTGGAGCGGCTCTATGATGAAGGCGCAGTGCGCGCCATCGGTGTCTGCAATTTCCTGCCGCAGCACCTCCTGCACGTTCTGAAAACCGCCAATACCGCCCCCATGATTGATCAGTTTGAATTCCACCCCGGCTATCCGCAGTATGAAACATTACAGTTCTGCCAGAGCCGCGGCATACAGGCGGAGGCATGGAGTCCCCTTGGCAGAGGGCGGCTTCTGGAGGACCCTCTGGTTCTGGAGCTTGCGAAAAAATACGGCAAAAGTCCGGCGCAAATCTGTCTGCGCTTCTGCCTGCAAAATAACGTCCTGCCCCTGCCGAAATCCTCCGCACCGGAGCGCATGAAGGCAAACCTCGATATCTTCGATTTCGAAATAGAGCAGGAGGATATCTATCGTCTGCTGACCATGCCCCAGACAGGCTGGTCGGGGCTTCATCCGGAGCATTTTGAGTAAAGTCGAAAGCAGGCCTTCGACTTATTTAGGCAGAAGAATAACCTGATAGCGATTGTTCGATCCATGCAAAATCACTCGAAATTATTTGCAACCGCTTGACTGGGTATTTCCCTTATAATAAAATAAAAATTGTCAAAAAACAGCAAATTTTATCGAAAATCATTCATAGCAGAAAGGAAGGAATCTCATGAAAACACGCATACTCTCTTATCTTTTGGTGTTTTCCATGATACTCGCCCTTTTGCCTGCTTCCGCATTGGCAGAAGGGGAAAGTACCACACAGCCGCACATCACCGCCACAGTGGAACACGCTTTGGACAGCGGCGGAGCGGAAACGGGGCAGATTACAGCGCAAATCGAAGCCTATCTGACGGATAAGGATAACCAATCCCGCACCGTTAAGCCCTGCGATATCATCTTCTTGATAGAGCAATCCGCCTTTATGAATACGCAAAATGATACAACGCAGTATGGGCAGGAGCGAGCGGATATTCTCAAGTCCATGGAAAATCTGCTGCAAAATCTTCCTGCCCCCACCACAGGCGAACATCGGGTGGCAATCGCAGGCTTTGGGCGTATCAATAACAGCGGCTCATCCGATTCATACATCGAAAGTCAGCACCCCGGTACAAGGCTATCTGCAACCCAAAACCCCAGCTTGAACACAGGCTATTATACCTGTAACACAGATAAATCACCTGTATTCCATTCCCAAAGCGGTTGGACAGAATGGAACAGAATCACAGATCACAACGATACAACCCTGCCGCAGATGCCGGATGGCTATCTTGCCAATGAAAACTATGATGATGTTTTTATGAGCATTGACGCGGCAAAGGCTGTCATTGATGTTGATAAAATGGTATCTTGGCACGCAGGTGCCTCCCGTATGGATGCAGGTCTGCAAATCACAAAGCAGTTGGCAGAAATTGCAAAAAACCACAAAGACGAGGACCGCAACCTTATCATCTTTGTTGCCGCCAGCTCTCTGCCCTATCAGAATGGCGTAGGCGTTCAGAATCTCCGCCCCGAAGCGGCACAGGCAGCGGCAACGGAATTGAAAAATAATTATGGCGCCACCATCTTCGGCTTTGGCGACTTCCGTCCGCTGACCTTGCAAAGCGGAATGTCCTCAGAGGAACAGCGTACACAATTCAATGAAACCATGGCCGGAATCTGCGGCAATTCCACCACACAGGATGGCACACCCTATTTCAAGGGCTTGAGCCAAGTGCATGATATTGGTGAGGCGCTCAATGAGCTGCTGATTCAGATTGACGCAAATGTCAATCCAAATGCGGAACGCCGGCATATCAATGTGGAGAACTTCCAAGAAAAATCCACAGAGCATACCTCGCATACCTCGCATACTTGGAAGGAATTGAAAGAGAAACACCATATTCTTACAAGCAGTGCCATCAACGAAACTGCCTCTGTGGATTATTACCGCTTTACGGGGTATGAAAACGGCAATCCGCAATTTGGCACAACCCCCATTCGGCACATCGAGCTGCGCCTTTCCGATATCGGCAGTAGCGACAGCATTCAAACGGCACTCAGCCTTCTGCCGATTCCCCCTGCAGACACAAAAGGGACTGCCTACGGCGAAAAAGCAGTGATTACCATTACCGATCCCGTCTGTGTGGACTATGAATGGGCAGGGCGTTGGACACCGGATTTCGCTCCGCCCGACCACGAGCACGCCATGCGTGGTGTGAAGCACAGCCCCGCAAATCCGGAACAAAATGAAACCACAAGCGACACCATGAAATTAAAATTCGACGGTTGGTATCGTCTTTGGGATAACCGCATTGACAGCGAAGCGGCCGGAAAGAAAACTTGGACGTATGACGGAAAAAAATACGTTGCCTATCAGGGTACCGTATTTGGTGACTTCGGCAGTGATTTAACCCTGTATGGGCGTTGGATTCCTTCCATTGATGTAAATTTCGAATGGATTGACTCTGTCATCCCCGAAGGCGTAGAGTTGCCTTCCACCGTTTCCCTTCCACTGAGCGACAGCGGAACCGCCTTCTTTACCCCCAACGTACCATCCCAAGAGGGGTATGAATTTGACGGCTGGTATAAGGATTCCGCCTGCACAAAGCCTTATAACAAAAGCGGCGAAGCCCTGACAGGAAATATCACCCTCTATGGCCGTTGGACAAAAATCGGCACAAAAAAGGTTACCTTTACCGTTGTAAACGGCAGCTGGAATACGAAAAGCGATTGGTACCAAAATAACATCGGAAATACAGATGCAGATACAACTACTGAAACCGTCACCGTCAATGTTCCCCTGCGCAACGGCAAAGGCACGCTGACACCCGATTTGGTTCCTCAGGTAGATAAACAGGATATGAAACCCGCAGACAACTACAAAGCACCCGGCACTTGGGGAGATAAAGCCCCCGATAACAATGCGGATGCCATCACCGAGGACGGCACCTATGCCTACACCTATACCTTCCCCGAAGCGGATACCTATACGATTACCTATCGTTGGGTAACAGGTACAGCGGTACCCGAGGATGCGAAACTGCCTGCACAGCAGAAACAAAAAGAAAGCGGTGATGGCACAAAGCCGACCTTTACGATTGCACCCGAACCCCAGACTGCTGAAATAGGGTGGCACTTTAAGGGCTGGTATACGGCAAATCCCCCCATTCAAACCGATGAACCGATTGCAGGCGAACATAACTTTGCCGATTTTGCCGATAATGGCACAAAAAACCTCACGCTTTACGGCAAATGGACACATGACCCCTGCACCGTAACCTTCTATGCGGACTACTTCCAGCCTGCACAGGGGCATTTTAATACAGATGATTACTCAATAAGCTATACCGTTCCTTACGGCTCTACACTTACCAAGGAACAGGATACCGTTCCCACACCCGTCACAGAGCTTGCACACACCTGCTACTTCGAGGGTTGGGGGGATGATTATAAAACATCTCTCCTCGATACAGAGGAAGAGCAGGAGAATACAGAGGGAGAGCAGGAGAATACACAGGACAAGCCTGCAGCCTATTCGGAGGATTCCACAGCAGGCACCTTCTACACCAGTAAGGCAATTCAGGATATGACGATAAAGTCTGACTTGAATTTCGTGGCACAATGGTGGCCCATTGTTACCTTTAATGCCAACGGCGGCGATTGGGAGCTTATGGAGGACAGACCTACCGAACGCTACGTCCCCGTACCTGCAAACAGCGACCATATTGATGCCCTGCGTCCCCCCGCAAGGGAAGGCTACACCTTCCTTGGATGGTATGACAGTGCAGAAAATACTTCCGGAGAACCCATTGATTTTAGAACCAGAACCTTCAAGGGTGCGGCAACCGTTTATGCACACTGGGCAAAAAATGCCACCGTCACCTTCAAAATCGTAAACGGCTATTGGTCGGGCAATACCGCAGAGGATAAAACGGTTACCGTTGTACTGCATCCGCAGGCAAATGGTTCTGCAAGCGGCACATTGGATGCAAACCATGTTCCCGCCATTATGATTCCTGCCGCAGGCTATGAAAATACCCCCGGTCATTGGGATGTGACACCAAATACCGAAGAAAACGGTATCAGCGGCAATGTAACCTACACCTATATCTTTGGCAAAAAGCACCACAGCAGCAGCAGCAAAGACGAAAACAAGGACAAGGATAACAACAAAGAAAATAACAAAGAAAATAACAAAGACAACAATACCGGCGAAACCACGCCGACAAAGGTTCCCGATTTGCTCAACGGCAGCAATCATTTTGCTTATGTTGTAGGCTATAAAGACGGCAACGTAAGGCCGCAGGGCAACATCACCCGTGCGGAAACCGCCGCTATCTTCTTCCGCCTGCTGAAGGAGGAGGTACGCAGCGAAAACCTCAGCAAGCACAACGATTTTGCCGATGTAACAGAGGACAGCTGGTACAACACAGCAGTTTCCACCATGGCAGGCATGAATATTCTCAAGGGCCGCACAGCAAACAGCTTTGTACCGCAGGCACCCATTACCCGTGCGGAATTTGCCGCCATCTGCGCCCGCTTTGACAGCGGTAAGGCAGAGGAAAACAATAGCTTTACGGATATTTCCGGTCATTGGGCGGAAAAGGAAATTGAGCGTGCCGCCACCCTTGGCTGGGTAAGCGGTTATACGGACGGCAGCTTCCACCCCGATGCCCCGATTACAAGAGCAGAGGCAATGACACTGATTAACCGTGTGCTTTGCCGTATGCCCGAAACAAAGGCCGACCTTTTGGACAGCATGACCAAATGGCCCGATAATCAGCCCGGCGCATGGTATTATCTGGCTGTGCAGGAGGCAACCAACAGCCACACCTATGAGCAGAAGGATTCCAAGTATGAAACATGGACAGCACTGACCGCAGAGCCGGATTGGAGCAAATATTAAACGAAAGCAATCAAAAAGGCTGTCATTCCAGTAAAAGGGATGACAGCCTTTTTCTTTTCTTTAAAACAGAAGATTCAACTCCGTTTTCGCCTTCTCAATATCCTGCAAAATCGTCTTTTGCTTTTCATCAAACAGCAGCTCCGCGTTATACCGATAATATTTCTCCGAGCCATTCTCGCTGATGAATTTCACGCTATAGAAGTTCGTGGTCAGCTCCGTAATGAAGATAACCATCTCCTGCCCTGCGCCGAAGACCTCCTCCAGAAATGCAAAGGCATTGTCCAGCATCGCAGACGCATCCGCAATGGCGTTTTCCCGTCCTTCCGCCTCTTTTGCGAAAAGTCCCTTCACCAGCGCAAACGCATCCTCTTTTTCCCGACAGCCGTTCCGCTTGCCCTCCGCAAGGAAGAAATGCAGCCGCTCCAATTCCTTCAAGCAGGCATGCTCCGCCGTTTTCTCCAGAAGTCCCGCCTTCCGTTCCTTCGCAAAGGCGGCTTCTCTTTCCTCCACCAGTCCTGTAAAGAGGTTCTCCCAAGGCGTTTCCTTGCAATAGGGGCTGTTGAACCTCTCCTTCAGCTCCAGCAATGCCCCATGCAGTCCCGTTACGGTCAAATCCGCCTCGTATGCCCCACGGAAGCCCTCGGAAAGCCTGCTCAGCAAAAGTCCCATCACGCTCAGCCGCTCGTCAAACGGTGCATCCTGCAGCTTTGTCACCGCCTGCTTGGTATAGCTCCCCTGCAAAATATCGTCCACGCGGTAATCGGTGCGATATTTGCGGTACAAATCCAGATAATTCGCAAAATCCTTTGCAATCCTGCGGTGCTGCAAGTACTGATAAATCAGCCCTTCCTCTACCGGCAGATTCATATCCTCATACACCTTCAGGATGGTAGAAAGATCCTCCCACCCTCTCGCCGTCACAAACCGCTTGCCATCCACCGTTGTCTCCATGGCATAAAAATGATCCTTGCGAATTTCCAGATAGGACAGAATCGCCCCATGGATGCCCTGCTGATAGGCATATTCCTTCCAGACGGAAAAATCAGGCTCTACGTCGATTTTCTTCACACGGTCAAGCGTTACTACGTCAAATTCACGCACGCTTTTGTTGTATTCGGGAGGATTGCCTGCCGCGGCAATCAGCCAGCCCTCCGGCACCTTATGCGCGCCAAAGGTTTTGCACTGCAAAAATTGGAGCATGGCAGGCGCAAGCGTTTCGGAGGCACAGTTGATTTCATCAATAAACAAAATCCCCTCCTGTAAACCGGTTTCCTCCATTTTATCATAAACCGATGCGATAATTTCGCTCATGGTGTATTCCGTTACGGTGTATTCCTTTCCGCCGTATTCCTTCTTGCTGATAAAGGGCAGCCCGATGGCAGACTGACGCGTATGATGCGTAATGCTGTAGGATACCAGTGCCACGCCGCACTCCCTCGCCACCTGCTCCATCACAGCGGTTTTCCCGATACCGGGCGCGCCCATCAGCAGAACGGGTCTTTGTCTGACCGCAGGAATACGGTATTCCCCAAACTCGTCCTTCGCCAGATACGCCTGAATGGCATATTTGATTTCTTCCTTCGCTTTTTTAATATTCATGCTATCCTCCTAACGCCCATGAGACGGCAGTCCCAAGGACAAATCCTCTTTCCCCAGTATCAGCTTCATCGCCCATGGCGGCACGCCGACATCCGTATAATCCTCATGATAGAACACAAATGCGGCATCATAAGGCGGTCGGCGCTTGGGGAAGGTGCCATAGCCGTCTGTGAAATAAATCAGACCCTTTAGGTTCTGAAACGCCCTTTCGGCAATCAATTGATCAACATATTGGAACACAGGGCGGAAATCCGTCCCGCCGCTGCCGCGCAGTGCAAAATCCTCCATAAACTGCGCCAACTCCTCCTTGGAGGTTATCCTTTTATCCATCTGCACCGCCGCATCGCACTGTATGATATGCACGTTCATTTTATGGAAAAAGCTTTCACTGCTTGAAAGAATCGCGTAGGTTTCCTCTAAGAACCGCTTCACCGTTTCCCCCTCGCAGGATTCGGAGGTATCAATGGCAATCACCAGCTGGGAAAGCCGGCTGGCTTCCTGATATTCCAGTGCTTCAATCAACGGCAAATTGCCGTACATCTGCAAGCCATAGGTATAGAAGATAAAATCGAAGGCATCGTCATCCACGCGCATATCCTCTTTGAGCGTCACGAATTTCTGCAAAAACTGCCGATAATCGTAGCGTTCCCTGTTCTCGACCTTCAGATATTGCAGAAGCTCGCCTGCCTCTGCGCCCATATCCTTGGAGAAGGTTTCGAGGTTAGTTTCGGTCTTTTCCCCGATTTCTGTCCATTTTTCCTCCAGCTGCTGCTGCTTTTCGTCCTGTTCCTCCTGCTCCTGCTGTTGGTCGTTGCTGTTATCTTGGTTATCTCCGTCCTTGTTATTCTCGTCCTCGTCATCCTTCTGATGCTCCCAGAAAACATGGTCGTCTACCCAGAATTCCAGCTGTAGCTTACCGAATTCCTGCAAGGAAAGCTTTTTTTCTTCCAGCACGCGATAAATACCCTCGGCGGAAAGCACCTTCAATTCTCTGCGGAGCATATCGTACATTTCGTTTCGTTTATCGGAGACAACGAGCCGCACCGCCTTCACCGACAGCGAATCCACGATAGATTCCACCGCGATATCGCAGGCGAGGTGCCAGAGCTCCTCATCCCGATGGTTCAGATGGAAGGGATGGCGGAACAGGCAATGCAGAACCATGTGCAGATAGGCGCGATTGACAAGCACGCGGTCGCTCAGATAGCGCTGTACGAGGTAGCGCGGGTTAAACAATATCTTTTCGCCGTCTGTCCCGACGTACAATGAGGAAAGGTTCATTTCGTACCTAAGACCGCTGAGTGCCAAATCAAGAAAGCGCATGGAAAGGTAAAGCTCGTTACGCGATGCGCTTAAAATATCCGTACCGATACGGATGAGGTTTTGATGTGTTTCGTTCATGCCTTCTCACCTCCTATAACCCTAAAACCGTGGGACGCTGTCCCACACCCTGACAGGGGAATGATTCCCCTGTACCCCCATTTGCAGAACCATTTCATGGTTCTGCGGTATATCAAAAATATGTATTATTATAGGTCGAATGTTTTTTTCTTTTTGGTTGCGGCAAAATGCCTATGCTGATAATCCATCAAAAAGCTCAGCACTGCGGTCTGCCCCTTTTTCTGCGCAAGGGCAATCAATTCGGGTGTGGTTTCCGCCGTCAGCAGTCCCCAATCCGCGAACAGCCGCAGGGTTTCCCCCTCCTTCTGCTCCATGAAATACGCCGCCGCCCAGAGCAAATGCTCCCGCAGATAATCAAGGTAGACCTCCCTGTGCTTCTCCTGCAAGCGATACGGATACCGCAGGCGGCTCATGGCAAGCAAAAGCACCGTTTCCGCGGCATCCTCGCGCTTCGTCAGATAGAAAATCTCATCATAACGGCGGAAATCAATCTCGGAATTCCCGATGCACTGGCGGAAAATATGCCCCGTGCCGTAATTCACCTGATGGAACAGCCTTGCCGGCGTATCCTCGATATATTCATACTGAAAATCGGGCAGTACCAGCTCTGCGTGCTTCGTTTCGCCGCCCTCGATGGGGAAATCAATCGACAGCTGCAATTCATGGTTCAGCCCCGAAATCAAATCGGAGATATGTCTGCAACGCCCGAAGGAAAGGTGTTTCAGACTGTCGCAGTTCAGAAACAGTCCCGTATTTAATTCCCTTGCCGCCAGCGGGATATTGATTTTCTCCATCCTGCGGCAGTTATAAAAGGCATACCGCCCGATGCTTTCCACGCTCTCCGGCAGGCGAAGCTCCTTCAGCCGTTCACAGCCGTAAAACGCATAATCCCCGATGCTTCTGACCGCCCTCGGCAGGGAAATTTCCTGCAGCGCCCCGCAGCCATCGAACATCCGCTTGGAAACCGCCGTCAATCTCTCCGGCAGATGTATCCGCTCCAGTGCGGCACAGCCCGAAAAGGCAAACGCCCCGATTTCCGCAATCGTATCCGGCAGGAAAACCCTTCGCAATGCCTGCCCCTCCGCGGTTTCGGCAGGCGGCTCCGTCACAAAGGAAAGGCTCGCCTCCTTCTCCTCGCCGATTTCCGCAGGGGGTGCCTCCTTTTCTGCCGCAAATGCCCTTTCGGCAACCGCAATGACGGGCAGTCCGTCAATCTTGGCAGGAACATGCAGCTCCGCACAGCGGCCATGCAGCTTTTTCAGCACCACGCCGCCCTCTTTTTTTTCGTATTCTATCTGTATGGACAAATTCTCTTTTGCCATTGGAATTTTCCTTTCTTCCGTCCACCCTTTGCCTGTCCGCTTTCGCAATTTTTTCGTGTTTTTTACCTGTCCACTCTGTCCACTTTGTCTATCCTCTGTCCACCCTTTTTCATACTGTATCCATTATATTCTCATTGAAACAGACTGTCAATTTCGGCATAAAAAAGCCCTCCAAAAAGGAGGGCTTGATTCTCTGTGTAAGCAGAAATTATTTCAGGTTTGCTTTCAGAACCTCTGCAATCTTTGTGATACCTTCAACAATCTTGTCTTCAGGCATGCAGGAGTAGTTCAGACGGAAGTGGTTTTCCTTACCGCCGTTAGGGAAGAAGCTGCCGCCGGGAACGTAAGCAACGTTCTTTTCCAGACACTGAGGCGCGATAACCTTTGCGTCCATGTATTCGGGCAGTACGCACCATGTGAACAGACCACCTTCGGGATGTGTGAATTTTACTTCCTTCGGGAAGGTTTCTTCCATTGTTTTCAGCATTGCGTCACGTCTCTTAACGTAAACTGCTTTGATTTTTTCAACGTGTGCATCCAGATCGTTATCCTCCAAGAACTGATTTGTAATCAGCTGGTCGATTGTGGAGGACTGCAGGTCAGCACCCTGTTTGATGAAGTTGTATTTGCCCAGAACCTCTGCGTTTGTGGAGCAAACCCAACCGATACGCAGACCAGGTGCGAAAATCTTGGACATTGTGCCCAGGAAGATTACCAGATCCTTTGTATCCATGGATTTCAGGGAAGGCAGGAATTCGCCTTCAAAACGCAGTTCGCCGTAAGGGTTATCTTCGATAACGGGAATTTCGTATTTGTTGATCAGTTCCATGAATTTCTGTCTTCTTTCCAGAGTCCATGTTTTGCCTGTGGGGTTCTGGAAATCGGGGATAACGTAAATCATTTTTACGTTTTCTGTTGTAGCCAGAATCTTATCCAGCTCTTCGGGAATCATACCTGCATCATCTGTAGGAACTTCTACGAAAGTAGGTTCACAAGCCTTGAACGCATTGATTGCACCCAGATAAGAGGGGCTTTCTACCAGAACAACATCGCCGGGGTTCAGGAATACACGAGCGGAGAAATCCAGACCCTGCTGAGAACCGCTTGTAATCAGGATATCATCGATGCTTACATGGATATCGTTTTTCGCTGCCATTCTTGCAACGATTTTTTCACGCAGGGATGCAAAACCGTCTGTACCTGTGTACTGCAGCGCAACTCTACCCATATTATCCATTACCTTACAAGCCGCTTCCTTAACGCCTTCTGTAGGGAACAGCTCGGGTGCGGGCATACCGCCTGCGAAAGAGATAACTTCGGGTTTTGCTGTCAGTGCCAACAAAGCTCTGATTTCGGAACCTTTTAACAGATTCATTCTGTTTGCAAATTTAACTGCCATTGGATCTTCCTCCTTAAGAATATAAAATGAATACGTGCATTAGTGTCAGACAACAACAAAGGAATTTTCTTTTATTTTGGCAAAATATCAAAAATATTCCTTCATACCGTTATTAAAACACAAAAAATAAACAAAGTCAATCCCTTCTGCCTTTTGTACAAAAACAAAAACAACCAAAACATGGAAATGATTTTCAGGAATTTTACATCAATTCGATATTTTTAGCAAACCGATAGAAAAATCATATACATTCTATTTTCATAGGAAAAATAGGAAAAGAAGTTTCATTTTTTCCGCATCTTTTCATGTTACTTTGTCATAGTTTATGCTATAATGAAAAATATTGGGCTTCTGCGCCCATATTGATGTACCGAACGAAGTACATCTTACCATTTCATGACAGAGAAAACAAGCATAGACAGGGTGTGAACGATGGAAGTTTTCAAAAACATTTTCGACAACCTCGGAATCACAGAATTCGCAAGGCCCTCCCTCGGCATTTCCGATATTCTGGATATCCTCATTGTTGCCTATATTATTTATAAAATCATATTCTGGATCAAGGAAACACGCGCGTGGGTGCTGTTCAAGGGGATTCTGGTTATTTTCGCCCTTGCGGCGGTTGCCATGCTCTTAAAGCTGAATACGATTCTTTGGATTCTTTCCAACACCATTTCCGTCGGCATCATTGCGGTTATCGTTGTATTCCAGCCGGAGCTGCGAAAGGCACTGGAGCAGCTGGGCAAAGGAAAATTCTTCACCGCCTTCGCCAGAAGCTCTGAAGAAACCGATGATAAAGCTGCACAACGAACCGTGGATGAAATTGTGAAGGCTGCTGAAAAAATGGGTTCTGTGAAAACAGGTGCCTTAATCCTGATTGAGCAGAAGGTTCCTCTTGGAGACTTTGAACGCACGGGGATTCCTGTGGATGCCATCGTTTCCAGTCAGCTGCTCATCAATATTTTTGAACACAATACACCACTGCATGACGGCGCAGTGATTGTGCGGCGCAACCGCGTAGCCGCCGCTACATGCTTTCTGCCCCTGACGGACAGCAACGAGGTCAGCATGGAGCTTGGCACAAGGCACAGAGCCGCTATCGGCGCAAGCGAGGTTTCCGATGCGTATGTTATTGTGGTTTCCGAGGAAACCGGCGCCATCTCTCTGGCAAGGGGCGGCGTGCTTTACCGTGACCTCTCCCCTGAGCAGCTGAAAAATATGATTTCTCAGCCGCGCAAGGAAGGCAGCAAGAAAACATTTGCAACCATTTGGAAAGGACGGCAGGAGAAAGAATGAAAAAATTTCAGGAATGGAAGCTGCTTTCCATTGCCATTGCCGCGACCATGTGGTTTATGGTAATCAACATCACGCAGCCTGTGGATACGCGCAGCTACAGCAGACCTTTAACCTTGGAAAATATGGATACACTGACCTCCCGCGGGCTGACCGTCGGCAACGCAGAGGAGCTGAAAAACACAAAAATTACCGTAAAGGTGAAGGCACAGCGAACCGCACTGGACAGACTGAGCCAGAACCCCGACTGGATTACCGCCTCGGTGGATTTATCCGAGCTGGCTTATGCAGTGAACGGGGATTCCGTTGCGCTGCCCGTCAATGTTTCCATTGATCAGGGCGGTACAGCCTATGCCATCAGCAGCAA
>ENA-OROD01001915-OROD01001915.1-human-gut-metagenome-genome-assembly--contig:-NODE-1915-length-15743-cov-4.809217_pt1 | contig 15743 bp, 9 predicted proteins | sample MGYA00242123_ERZ509038 | MGnify/ENA primary metagenome ERZ509038 (study PRJEB26280, sample SAMEA2338719) | human gut metagenome | biome: human gut; feature: human-associated habitat; material: faeces... | reverse complement strand
TGTCAGAATCCACTACGCTGTGCTTATCGCCACACCCGAGCCCCTCTGACATTGGCTCAAATAATCTACTATATTGTTAAGATATATTGATTTGTTTTTGATGAGATTTCCCCAAAATACTATGAGATACTGCAAAAAATCTATACGTAGATTGTAACTAACAGTGCAATTATCTAATGCATGTTCCGTCCGAGACAATGCCATATACGGCTGGGTGTGGCAATAAGCACAGCGTAAGTTTTCACGGAGATAACGTGAATGGCACATGCCCGAAAACGTAAATAAAGCCATGTAAGTTTGTCTTATATGGTTAAGCAGGCTGGTCTGTCTACGCCGGTGCTTGGTGAGGTTCTTACGAACCTAGCACCGCTGCGTAGGCAGTATAAGTGCAAACGTGCCTGCGTACCATAAAGGCAAACCCACATGGCTTTCTCTATACCTTTCGCATGTGCCTCACACATTATCCCTCACTTACGCTGTGCAAGGATGATTGTTTTTTTGGTGGATTTCAGCTACAATGAGATGAGGTAAAATGGTATGTAATCAGAATGATAGTGGGAGGCATTACATGGCAATAGAATTTATTTTAGGGGCGAGCGGTACAGGCAAGACCCGATATATATATGAGAAGATGATTACACAGTCCAAGGTGGAAGGACATGCACCAATCTGGTTTGTGTTGCCGGAACAGTCCAATATGGCGGCAGAGCAGGATATGGTGTCATTGCATCCGAATGGGGGAACCATGGACATTTCAATTGTCAGCTTTACGCGTATGGCATTTAAGGTGTTTGATGAGCGGAATGTACATACATCAGATATCTTAGATGATTATGGGAAAAGCATCCTTTTAATGAAAGTATTAAAGGAGCATGAGAAGGAATTCACCTATTATGGGAAAATGATCGGAAAGTCCGGATTTGTGGAGGAGACAAAGTCCATGTTATCTGAATTATATCAATATCAGGTAACGGAGAACGTGTTAGAAGAGGTAATGGGTGGACTGTCTCCAGAGCAGAGTCTGTATCACAAATTGTCGGACATGAAGATCATATTGACGGCATTTGAAAAGGCAATGGGAGATTCCTATATGGTTGCGGAGCAGATTCTGTCATTACTGTCAGAGACTGTGCAGGAATCGGAATTGTTGCGGGGAGCAGAGATATATTTTGATGGTTTTACCGGGTTTACACCGATTCAGTATCAGGTGATCGAGGCATTGATGAAGCATGCGGCGAATCTGCATTTTGTATTTACCATGGATGGGGATTTGTTTGGAAATAATGGATATGGGGAAAATGAACTCTTTGCATTGGGAAAAGAGTCAATGGACAGATTATGTAAACTAGCGGAAGAGACTCAGGTAAAGATATTACCGCATATCAGCTTAGATACAAATTACCGTTTACAGAATGTACCGGAACTGGAATATCTGGAACGGCAATTGTTTCGTTTTCCGGTAAAGAGTTATGGATCAAAAGCGGAGGCTATCCGTATTTGTGCGGCGGAAGATGCGGAAGAAGAGATATATTATATTGCTAAGACGATCAAGGAATATGTGTTAAGTGGACAGTACCGGTATCGTGACTTTGCAATTGTAACGGGGGATATGGGTGAGCAGGCAGCAATATGGCACATGGTCATGCAGCAATTGGAGATTCCATATTTTATGGATGTCAATGAGGCATTTGTGCATAATCCGGTGGCAGAGATTACCAATATGGTGCTGGATCTGTTTATACGGGATTTTGCGTACGAGAGCGTGTTTGCATTTCTTAAGACCGGATTCTTTTCTATGGAGAAGGATGACATTTATCTGCTGGAAAACTATGCATTGAAATACGGTGTGAGAGGATATTCATGGTGGAAGAATACATTTCAGGGAAATATCAAAGGATTGGGAACGATCAATGCAGCAAGGAAACAGTTTATGGATCTGTTAGAACCGGTGGCAGATGTCTTTTCAAAACCGAGAGCCAAGGCGAAGGAGTATCTGGCTGCATTATATGGTAACGCATGAGATGGCGTCCAAATTACAGATACGGAGCGAAGAATTTGAACAACAGGGAATGTTGCGGGAAGCAAAGAGCTATGCACAGGTATATGATAAGTTCATTCAGGTATTGGATAAGACGATGGACATCTTAGGAGAGGAAGAGATATCGCGAGAAACGCTTCGGGAAATGCTGGCGGCAGGTATGGCAGAGCTGCGTTTGGGAGCAATTCCGTAGCTTTTCCACACCTTCCGGAGAATACAAAGACTGTAGATGAGGCTGGTGAGGTTACCATTGACCAGGTTGTGATCGGAGATATGGAACGAACCCGTTTTCATTATGTAAAGATACTGTTTGTTGCGGGTGCGAATGAAGGATTGCTGCCGGCTAACAGTACAAAGCAGGGAATATTAGCGGACAAAGACCGGAGGCAGTTAGCGGAACAGGGACTGGAACTTGCACCGGACAGCAAAAAAGATATATTTGTAAAACAGTTCTATATTTATCTGCAGTTAACACAGGCGGGTGAACAATTGATCTTATGTTATCGCAAGACGGATGCGAAGGGGGCGGAGTTACGCCCGTCTTATTTTATGAAAAGAATCCTTCAGATGTATCCGGATATAATTGTGGAATCTGCAAAAGATTGGCTGAAAAATATGCTGCCTTCTACAAAAGAAGAAATGATCAAGGTCTTTGCAGGACAGTTAGAACAAGAGGACAGAACCGATGCATCTGTGTACCGGATGATGTTAAGCACACAGGAACAAATGACAAAACGGATGATAGAAGGTTATCTTTATGAAAACAGAGAGTCCGTACTTGACCGTTCCATTGCAAGGCAGTTATATGGAACACATATGGTGCATAGTGTGTCCCGTTTGGAGACATATGCCGGATGCGCTTATCAGTTTTTCTTACAGTACGGGATTCGGATTGCAAAGCGGGAAGAGTATCAGATGGAGTCCAATAATATTGGAACGATTCTTCATGCAGTGATGGAGGATTTCTTTCAGATGGTACAGAAAGGGAAAATTAACCTTGGTCAAATTACGGAAGAAGAACGTAACACAATCGTAGAGACGTTGGTGCGAAATGCGGCGAAAGAGGAAAATGATACGATATTCGACAGCAGTTTTCGTAACCGGCATCAGTTAGAAGTATTGATTCGGATTGCAAAACGTAGTGTAGGGCATTTGTGCCGGCATTTAACGGAAGGAAAAATGCAGCCTGCTTATTTTGAAAAAGAATTTTCTCCGGCGGATAAGATACAGTATACAACGATGTTATTGCCGGATAATGTGCAGATGGAATTGAAAGGTTTTATAGACCGGGTAGACATTACAGAGACGGAAGATGCCGTATATGTAAAGGTAATTGATTACAAATCAGGGGCAAAAGATATTGACTATGTCAAGATGTATGAAGGAAAGCAGTTGCAGCTTACGGTTTACATGAGTGTTATGTTAGAGTTTCTGCAACGAAAATACCCGAATAAGAAGATCATACCGACCGGTATGTATTACTATCATATATACGATCCGATCATCGAGGAGATGGACGAGACGAAACTAGAGCAGAAACGCATGGAGAGCAACCGCCTTACCGGATTGGTAAATGAAGATGACACATGCTTAGACTTAATGGACGCAAGAACCGGTTCGGTCACTCCGGTCAGATATAAGAAAGACGGGGATTTTGATTCAAGAAATACGGCTTTGGTATCGACAGAGGAATTAAAGAAGATATCTTCCTTCATACGGAATAAGATGATGGAGATCGGGGAGCAGATTATACAGGGAGAGATTGCGATGAATCCGGAAAAAGGAGAATTGAGTTCTCCGTGTAATTATTGCGATTATAAAAATATATGCCAGTTTGAACCGGGACTTGGTGGAAATGCATACCGCATTGCACCGCAAATTGACCGGAATGAAGCAAAACAATTTATCTTAGAAGGAGAGGAGGTAAAAGAACATGCAATGGACGAAGGATCAGAGAAAGATCATTGATGCAAGAGACTGTAATCTGCTGGTGTCTGCGGCTGCGGGTTCCGGTAAGACTGCGGTACTTGTGGAACGGATCATTGAGATGATTGCAGACACGGCACATCCAATGGATATTGACGAATTGTTAGTTGTTACCTTTACGAAGGCGGCTGCAGCTCAGATGAAGGATAAGATTGCAAAGGCATTAGAGGATATGCTGCAGAAAGAGCCGGAGAATGAACACTACATGAAACAGTTAAATTATATCAGTCAGGCGAACATTTTAACCATAGATAGTTTTTGCTATCAGGTTGTAAAAGAGAATTTTCATGTATTGGGAATTGATCCGACAATCCGTATTGGCGAGCCGGGAGAGATTCTGTTATTACAGGATGAAGCATTGGAACAGGTGGTGGAAACCTGTTATGAGAATCCGGATTTTGTGGAATGTTCTGAAGCCTTTTCTGCGGATAAGACAGATGATGCGGCACATTACCGTAATATTTTAACCAGGGAGCGGAAGAGGAAAGACTCATTTTTTTCATCCTTTCGAGCGAGTTTTTTCACACACCTCTGCCGCTCATTCACACACCAAAGGCGGCAGTTGTTTGCATTATACCTGTTTCGGCTCGAAATAGCAAGATTTTCTTACAGGCAGATGCGACAGATTGTCTTATCGCACAGCTATTTTTCTAGTTTGCTGAAACCAAAGCTGTATTCAGCGGCAGATGCGGTCTAGGCGTGAAAGGTCTTCTTCGAGATAGCTGGAGGCCGGGAGGGAAAAATCAAAGTTCATGCAGTCGCCCTTATCCGGCAGACGGGGCTGCGTGAGCGCTTCTCCGAGGCGGCGGATGGTCAATGCGGCGGAAAATACACGCTGGTGCTCACGTTCGAGCGCGCGGAGGATCTGCATGGCGTTTTCCAGCGCTGTTTTGGAAAGGCCACGGATGCTTTGCTCTGTTACATCGAAGAAATAGCCGGGATAAACATAGGGCAGGATCATATTAACGGACGGGAGCATGCGTTCTTTTTGCTTCCGGCCGGCAACGCTGTCTCCGCCGATGAAGGGATAGAGCAGGCTCTCCGTGACCCAGTAATGGAGGTTCGGAATAAAATACTCGCACTCCGCACAGCGTCCTTGTACGCGCATCAGATCGCGGCCATAGCCGGACATGACAGCAACAACGATACGGTCAACAGCAAGCTGCTCCTGCCGGAAAACACGGTCAAGCTTTTCAATGCGGTACCCCTTGTGCAGCAGATCGTCAACCAGAATGATCGGCCTGTGGAACGACCGGAGCGTGCGGACCTGGCCCGGCAGCGGAGAATAATCCGGATATTCCTCAATCGTAAAACTGCGCACATCGGGTGCGTAGCATTTTTCTACATGGAGCGTCTTTGTAACCGTATTGGGCACGATGGCATCCGCGAAGATTTTTCCGTAGGGCACGCACATATATGGCCCCAGCTGCCGGACGCCTTCGGGCACATCCTGCACGCCGTTCATACGCTCAATACGCTGGGCGATAGCCTGATTGAGCAGTTCCGTGTCAAAGCACAGAAGAAGCTTGCCAGGAAACATGGCACTCAGCGCCATACGCAGGCGGGGCCGGGTCTGTAAAACGGCTTCGCGCACGGCGGGCGCGTCGCGGTGCGGCGGCTTGATGCAGAGCATGGCGTCCTGCAGGAGCATAACGGGGTTGCACATATCGACATAATAGATGCCGCTTACCGCCTGCGTGAAGCCAAGCTGACGCAGGGCGCTTTGCAGCGCCGTCTGCGATTCGGTGCAGCGGCAGAGTGCGTAGGTATGTCCCTGTTCAAGACTTCTGGCAAGCAGTTCATTGAGAAGCATGCGCAACGCGTCCTCCTCTTCCGCCTGTGCCGCATCCATGAACAGAATTTGCCCGGAAGCATGCTGGCGCACATAGCTGCATGCCTCCAGAGAGCCGAGTACGTCATACAGATCATCCAGCAAAATCGTATGCCCTGCCGCCCAGCCGAGCAGACGCGCAGGTCGCGCCAGCAGCAGCGCCGCGCGGGGTGCTTTTTTGCCGCGCATGCAGTCCCGTACGGCTTGCGGAAGCGTGTCTTCGTCCTGTGTGACATTTTGGAAATAGAGCGCTTCGCGCCGCAGCACATCCTTCTGCTCTGGAGAGCGGACGTACAGGCCGCATTCATAGATATACGTCTGCACGACCGGCGCGACAAGCATGGAGATATCGAGATTCTGGTCAATCGAGGCGCGGATGCGCGTGGAACTGACTGTCTCATAAAACGGAGGCAAGGACAGAAGCAAAAGCTTTCCCCGAATGATTGCAGTCAGCGCAGCGCGGTCGGCGCTGCCGTCGCGGCAGAAAATGATGTGATTATAGTCCGCAGCAGTGCCGGGCTCCGTGCGTTTATACGCTGAGGCATTTGCAATCACATCGCTGCCCGCGACAAGATAGACGTCTCTTCCCGGCAGCAGCTGCCGCAGGCGGGCAAGATCCTCCGGCATGGCAATATTGACGGGGATCTCGTCAGGGAACAGATAAGTATCCCACTGGTCGGCAGTCGAAATCGAGACGATGCGGCGGCGTAGAAGCTTGGGAAGCGTTTTCTTGCTCCAAGAAAACTCATCGACAGCCAGATAGACCTCGAAGCCGCGCGCGCGGATTTCTTGTACGATCTGCTTATGACCGACGGAAAACGGATCAAATGTGCCGGGGAAAAACGCAGCGGGCTTTTCCGCCGGGAACCGGAAGGGGCCTTCCAGCAGTTCCTGCCGGACGGTATAGCGGTAGAGATGATTGAGCATGGCCGCGCAGTTGAAGAATGTCAGCTGACCGGTGCGCGGTTCTGATAAAAGTGTCAGGAGTTTTTTGTGCAAACGGACGAAAATATCGTGTTTTCTGGCAAGAGAAAGCTGATCTCGGCCGAAAATATCCCGGCAGAGAACAGCCAGCGCCGTCTGATGGATCGTCTCATCGTAATGGGCAATGCCAGTAAGAATCAGGCCGAGAATGTGGTCGGCAGTCTGCGTTTCCTGCTCCGGCAGCACATTCAGCGCCTCGCCGAGCGTGAACAGCGCCACGCGCGCGGGCCGGATAGACGCGCCGCAGGAAAGCTGTCCGATGGATTCGACCGACTCGCCCAGTTCCTTTTCCGGCAACAGGCACAAAAGTCTTCCCAAATACGGCGGGATAAAGCGCGAGATCTGCTCCTGCCCGGATTCCAATTCGCGCGTCAGGTCGATGACGATTTCGTTGAGCTGGTCAACGAGCAGTCCGGGCGCGATGGAAAGCAGCGCGTTGCCCGCCGCTTCACGCACGGGAAGATGCTCGCTGACGCAAAGCAGATTGGAAAAATGCAGAGCCGTATGGAACGCCGTCTCCGGATGCGCCTGGACATAATCGCGCAGCATATTGATCTGCGTCAGCTTAACGGTCCAGTGGACGGCGTTTTTCAGATTGCTGAGGTGAATCTGTGAGACGGTTTGCGCGTCCAGCGCTGCAAACGGCTCCGCCAGCACCTGCGACTTAAGCCAATCGTGGGCCAGATGGTCTTCCCAGTGAGGCTCATATTGCTGCACGCAGGTGCGGACAATCTGCCGCAGTCCAGGCTCTGCGTGCGTCAGCCGCAGGAGCATATGCAGCGCGATGATATCGAGTTCCGGATTTCCCGTGCCAAGCATGGCAGCAAGTCGTGCGGACAGTTCCGGCAAATATGGCCGCGGCAGATACCGGCACGGCACATGGCACAGCGCATCAACCAGCACGAACCGATCTTCGTCCCTCGCCTGCTCGAGTGCATCCAGAAGCGGCTGCACAAGCGCCCCTGCCTCCTTTTCCTCGCAGGAAGCGAACAGACTCTGGCAGATGGTCTTAAGAGAGTTGGAAATGCGCAGCGCATGCTTGCTGGAGATGCGGTAATCCGGGTGCAGACAGAGGCCGATATAATGCGTCCACAGTTCAGCGGACTCAGACAAAAGCGCCATCACGGCGGGCGGCATCTGGCCATCCTTGGCAGAAAGCGGCCGCTCCTTGCGGTAGCGCGGACCGGCATTCGCAAGGATTTTTCCCATGATGCGCCCCGCGATACGCCGCACGTCGCCGTCCGGGTGCATGAGCAGTTCATACAGGAGTACAAGCGTTTTCCGCTTGTTGGCCCTCGTCATATAGGTGCTGTATTCCTCCAGCAGACGCAGGTACATGCGGATACGCTGGAGATTCTTTTCGCCCTTGGCCTGCTCGAGCAGCTGCTCGAGCGTCTGGTCAGTCGAAAGCGTGTGCATGAGGCGGATGGAGCCGTCCAGCGTCAGATCACGCAGTGCCCGAATCGCCTCCTGCGCATTCATGAGTGAGGGATCCTTCGTCTCGTGCGGAAGAAGTTCCTGTTCCGTCAGTTCTGGGCTGACGCCGCGGCTTCGGAGCAGATTTTCAAAATCGGTCAGCTTGTGATAGACGTTCTGGTAGCGAAGCGTTTTTTCCGGCGTCATATCCGCCAGCTTGCAGAAAATCATTTCATATGCGTCCTTGAGCGAATAAATGCGCATGCGCTCTTTTTCACCGGGCGCTCTTGTGCCGCGGACGCGGAAGTCTGCGTAGATGAGAAGCAGAGATTCAATGGGCAGGTTTTCAAACTCCAGATCCCAGGTAGAGTGGTTGGCGGAGATGTAACCGATCTCCTCCATATCATTTCGGCTGAACCACTGCCATGTATAGTAATAGTGCAGATAGGCAATGCGGCTTAAGTCCTCACCCCGGCAGCCGAATTTTCCGATATCGTGTCCCAGCGCCGCCGCGCTGACCAGCGGCAGGTCAACCGGGAAGCCGGCCTTTTTTGCAAGGATAGCCGTATGCAGTGCAATGTTATGCACACCGATGGTGTGCGACGCAGGATCAAACGGCGTTGCTTCCATGCCGAGCCGCATGACGGCCAAGAGGTGGCTTTCCCGCACGGCCTGTTCAAAGCGGGCATACTGCGCCTCTACGCGGCTGCCTGCAAGCGCGCCTTCCGGCAGCGGAAGGCGATCAAGGTAGAGATCGAAGCCATCCCGCCTGTTTGCCAGCGCCGCTTCCAGCGCAGTCAGGTATGCCATTTCATCCGCCGTCAGAGTGGGAATCTCCGGCAGGCCGTCCGGGAACATCTGCGCGCAGAGTTTCTGATAGAGCGCGGATAAAAATTCCGGCGCGGGAGCAGGTTTTTCTTCAAAATCCGGCGCGCAGAGCGCCAAAACGGCGGCGCAGAGATCGCGCCGGTGCGGGTCAAGCAATCCAAAAAAAGCGGTGTTTTGCATATTCATTCCTGTATGCAGCATGCTTGTAGGTGCCGATGCCCACAGCGGCCCGCTGTGCAGCTGCGAATTCGCCTAAATCCTCTGTGGTCCCGCTCTGTCCTGTCGGGCCGATGTGGGCATCGGCACCTACAGCATGAACGGTTCCTTCTGTTACCTCAAATTTTACGCGCTTTGGCGGAAAAAGTAAAGTTTTTTTCATTCTGCACAAAACAGCAGCCGTGCGCGGATGGTTATACATTATTTTTTCACATATATGTATATTTATAAATTTTATGCTTGACTTTTCTGCATATTAAGCGTATATTGTTTGCATAAAGAAAAACAACCGCACAACGGAGTCTTATGGAGGGTATTCAAATGGATAAGAGCAAGATCAAAAAAATCGTTCTGGCCTATTCGGGCGGCCTCGACACCTCGGTTATTATCCCGTGGCTGAAGGAGCATTATAATGATCCTGAGATCATTGCCGTCGCAGCCGACGTCGGACAGGGCGACGAACTCGACGGCCTGGAGGAAAAGGCCATCAAGACCGGCGCAAGCAAGCTGATTATCGCTGATCTCACGGACGAAATGTGTGATGAGATCATCGTCCCGTCCGTCATGATGGACGCAAAATATGAAAAATATCTGCTCGGCACCGCGTTCGCGCGGCCCGTGATCGGCAAGAAGCTGGCTGAGATCGCACTGGCTGAGGGAGCAGACGCCATCGCACACGGCGCAACCGGCAAGGGAAACGATCAGGTTCGGTTTGAACTGGCCATCAAACGCTTTGCACCCGATATGCCGATCATCGCGCCGTGGAGAGAGTGGGAAATCAAGTCTCGTGACGAAGAGATCGACTATGCCGAGGCGCATCATGTGCCGTTAAAGATCTCCCGTGAGACGAACTACTCCAAGGACAAGAACCTGTGGCATCTGAGCCATGAGGGGCTTGACCTTGAAGACCCCGCGAACGAGCCGGATCTTGATAAGGCGCTGTTCCTTGAAATGGGCGTGTCCCCCTATCAGGCACCCGATACGCCCACAACGGTTTCCGTCAGCTTTGAGGCAGGTGTCCCGGTGGCCGTTGACGGAGAGAAGATGAAAGTCTCCGACATCATCCGTAAACTGAACAAGTTGGGCGGCGAAAACGGCGTCGGCATTCTGGACATCGTCGAGAACCGGCTCATCGGCATGAAGGATCACGGCATTTATGAGACGCCGGGCGGCACAATCCTTTATTTCGCGCATGAGCAGCTTGAAATGCTCACGCTCGACAAGGAAACGCTGCACATGAAGGAAAAGCTGGCCGTTGACTATGCCGACCTCATCTACAACGGTAAGTGGTACACTCCGCTGCAGGAGGCGCTGACGGCGTTTGCAAAGAAGGCCAACGAATTCTGCACCGGCACGGTCAAGATTAAGCTTTACAAGGGCAATCTCATCAACGCAGGCATTGTTTCGCCATATTCCCTGTATTCTGAGAATCTCGTCACGTTTGGCGAGAGCGATTTCAACCAGGCGGAAGCCGAAGGCTTCATCAACATCTGGGGTCTGCCGACCAAGGTACAGGCACTGCGGGAGCAAGGGAAGCTGTAAACACACTCAAAGGCTTCTTTTGGGTAGAGGTGAATTGATGCGAAGCGCCCGATGGGATTCTACACCGTGTATTTCAAAGCACTCTGAACTATACAACGCATTCCCTCCGTCATTTGCTTCTGCAAATGACACCTCCCCTTACCATGCAGAGCATGGCAAGGGGAGGCTTTGCAAACATCACTCAGGGAGAACATACTATGAACAAACTTTGGGCAGGCCGGTCGGAAGCGGAAACCTCGGCGCTGGCCGACGCATTTAACTCTTCCATTGCCGTTGACGGGCGGATGTTCAAACAGGATATCACCGGTTCCATGGCGCACGCCGCCATGCTTGCCAAGTGCGGTATTCTGACACAGGCGGACGCGGACGCAATCATTGACGGTCTGGCCGGCATTTTGGCTGATCTGGAATCCGGCGCTTTGCAGCTTGATCCGCAGGCGGAGGACATTCACATGTTCGTCGAGGCAGAACTCACGAAACGCATCGGCGATGTAGGCAAAAAGCTGCATACGGCGCGTTCACGCAACGATCAGGTCGCGCTTGATCTGCGGATGTATTTAAAAGATGAGATCAACGCGCTGCAATCGCTGGTGCTGACTGTCATACAGGCGCTGCACACACAGGCAGTAGCGAACAAGGATGCCATCATGCCCGGCTATACGCACTTGCAGCGGGCGCAGCCGATCACATTTGGCCAACAGCTGCTGGCGTATGCGATGATGTTGGAGCGCGACTATGGGCGGCTTACGGACGCGTATAAGCGGACGGACGCCTCCCCCATCGGCTGCTGTGCTCTGGCCGGGACGACGTATCCAACCGACCGCGGCTGGGAAGCACAGCGGCTAGGCTTTGCTGCCGTATGCGAAAACAGTCTGGACGGCGTTTCCGACCGCGATTTCTGCGTGGAACTCATGAGCGCGTGCGCGCTCATCATGATGCACCTGTCACGGCTGTCTGAAGAACTGATTCTCTGGTCAAGCTGGGAATTTCAATTTATTGAACTGGACAACAGCTTTACGACCGGTTCTTCCATCATGCCGCAGAAGAAAAATCCGGATATGGCCGAACTCTGCCGCGGCAAAACCGGGCGGGTCTACGGCGATCTGATTGCACTTTTGACCACGCTCAAGGGGCTTCCGTTGGCCTATAACAAGGACATGCAGGAAGATAAAGAGGCTGTGTTCGACTGCGTTGACACAACGAAGCTTTGTTTGCAGATCATGGCCCCAATGCTTTTAAGCCTGCACGCAAAGCCCGAAACCATGCTGCTGGCTGCGCAGAAGGGCTTCATCAATGCAACCGATCTGGCCGATTATCTGACGAAAAAAGGCGTTCCGTTCCGCAGCGCATATAAAATTTCCGGTCAGCTGGTCGCCTATTGCATTGCACACGATACCGTACTTGAGCAGCTGCCGATGGAGACTTACAAAGCCTATTCCGAGGTCTTTGCGGACGATCTGTATGAAGAAATTTCACTCAAAACCTGCGTAGCGCGGCGCATTTCCTCCGGTGGAACCGGCCCTGCGTCGGTACAGGCGCAGCTGGATTCCGTCGCAGCTTTCCTCGCGGCGCATCATGGAAGGAGAACAGCATGAACATCAAGGGACAGAGTTTTTTAAAGCTGTTGGATTTTACGCCGGAACAGATCATGGAGTTTTTGGCGCTCGCCGCCAAACTCAAGGCGAAGAAAAAGGCAGGTATCTCCCACCGGTTGTGCGAGGGAAAGCAGGCCGCGCTGATTTTTGAAAAGACCAGCACGCGCACACGCTGCTCTTTTGAGGTTGCAGCGCATGATCTGGGCATGACAGTCACCTATCTCGACCCGTCCGGCTCGCAGATTGGCAAAAAGGAATCTATTGCAGATACTGCGCGCGTGCTCGGCCGCATGTACGATGGCATTGAATACCGGGGTTACGGGCAGCAGATTGTCGAAGATCTGGCAAAGTACGCAGGCGTTCCTGTCTGGAATGGCCTGACAAACGAATTCCATCCCACACAGATTCTCGCCGACTTTCTGACGATTCAGGAGCATTTTGGCAACCTGGCGGGCAAGAAGCTTGTATATATGGGCGACGCGCGGTACAACATGGGCAACTCGCTTATGGTCGGCTGTGCGAAGATGGGCATGCACTTTATCGCCTGCGCGCCGGAAGCGTATTTCCCGAATGCGGACCTGATCCAAACATGCAAAGCGATTGCTGGGCAGACCGGCGCAGTGCTGGAATTTGATACGGATCCGATACACGCGGTTCAAGGTGCGGATGTGATCTACACGGACGTGTGGGTCTCGATGGGAGAGCCGGACGAGGTCTGGCAGACGCGGATTCATGACCTTCTGCCCTATCAGGTCAACGCAAAGCTTATGGCGCAGGCCGGGCCGCAGTGCTGCTTCATGCACTGCCTGCCTGCATTCCATGATCTGAATACCACAATCGGCAAGCAGATCAGCGAGAAATATGGCCTTGACGCCATGGAGGTCACGGATGAGGTCTTTGAAAGTCCGCAATCCATCGTCTTCGACGAAGCAGAAAACCGCATGCACACCATCAAGGCGGTCATGGCGGCAACATTGGCATAAATAAGCAAACACCCGGCGCAGTCTCTTGGTTGAGACTGCGCCGGGGTATTTTTTCAATAACAGAATTGATAGGACCTTACTGTCTTCCAATTTGCAGCGTTGTCTCTGTTATCACGAGAAAAACCCAGAAAAACGAGCATGGATTCTTTTAGAATTTTCCACTGCTGTGGGAGAAGCCGCCGGAGTTGACGGAGGTTCCGCCGCCGGATTTTTGTGTTTCGATCTTCACACGGGTCTGTGTAGTGGTAAGGTATACATCGTCCTGCCGAGTCAGACGAACGCCGTTTTGAGGAATATATGCGTCGGCGTGGGTCTGCTTGCGGGCAGTTTTCATTTTGCCCTTCATAATAAGACAGACGATCAGCGCTGTAAGCAGCGGGATAACAATCACAGCAATCCACTTGAGCACGCTGATATCCTCCAGCCGTTCAGGGTCAGTCGCCCGGTCAAAGGGTTCACCTTGCGCGTCTAGCTGCAAGAAATCCGTGCAGCCATCCAAATAACGGTTGAATCCATCGTACCAGTAGTCTTTTCCAAACTCACTCAGGAAATAGCGTTCAGCGAGCACGCCCTTGCCGTAGTCCGTAAAGGCACGGTGGCCGGTTTCGCCATGGGCACACAGGTCGTAATCACGCTCGGCCATGCTGAGCGCCAGCAGAATACCATTTTGCGCTTCGCCCGTGCCGAGGTCATAGTCAAGAAAGAATTTTTCCGTAAAAGCCTCAATAGATTCTGCTCCATCATACAGAGAGTAGTCATCGGTCGTAACGATATATACACCGCAGCCAAAGGTATCCTCTGCCTCCTGGCAGCGTGCTTCCAGCGCGCCGATCTCGTCCTCTGAAAGAAGCTGGGCGTCATCAAACACATGCGCAGAATCGTAGGCCAAGGCGCTCACGCACAGGCCGAGCAGCACCAGCGCTGCAATCAGACAAAGAAGTGGTTTTTTCATCCCGCTTCTCCCTTACAATGCAAACAGCAGCACAGACAGAACTGCCGCCAGTCCGCCCGCAATTCCTGCAAAATACGCCCAGAACCGGCCCCACGAGACAGGCAGGTCACCAGTCAGCTTGCCGGTCTGCCCGTTCATAGAGAACAGATAGTCCCTGCCATTCCATTTTGTATGCAGCATCCAGACAGGGAGCATCGCATACTGCACCTTGCCGCGCCGGATATGGATATTCTCCTCCTCCGGAACGCAGGTAGAATAACCGGTTACACTGCTGCGCAGCGCACTCTCGCAGCTGGACTTGCAGCGTGCATCGGCACGGGGCGCGCAATCATCGACGCTCACATCGTATTTATCAGCCAGAAAACCGGGCAGATACGCATTGGAAAAGGCCTTGAGTTCCTTGTAATCAAACGGCTCAATGGAATCCATGTTTTCATCCGGCATTTTGCTTGACGCGTCAACGGGGATTTTCTCAAATTTGACCGTGCCCGCACGGCGCACCATGAAGTGCTGCGTGTCGGTCACATCGTAGTCGCCCTCTCGGTGGGTCATGGAACGGGTGCAGTTATAACGGATATCCGCATCCGCGCTGCCGTTGAAGAGCCAGAATGGGACATAGACGCCCTGAATCTCTTCAATGTGGTTCTGCGCAGAGAAAATCTTCGGCAGAAGGGGCTTTTTCTTATAGTGGTTTTTGAGCGCAGCGATCGCGTCTTCCTTACTGAGTTTGAAGGGAATGATGTAGTCCGGCTTCTGCATGCCGGAAAGCTGACCGGGAACGATGGTTGTGTTGCCGCAGTAGGGACAACTGGTTGCCGCCGTCGTCTCATCGCAGATGAGTTCTGCGCCGCACGACGGGCAGGTGTAGCTTTTCATGCCCGGCTCTGCCCAGTCCGCGCCCTCCGGCTGGGTTCATTCGCCCTCGTCGGATTGTGTTGCCGCCTTCTGCTCCGCCTTTGCAGCGGCCTGTGCGGCCTGTTTATCCTTCTCCTGATAGAGTGCCTCGATCTCCTCGACCGAATAGGACGAGCCGCAGTAATCGCATTCAAGTTTTCCGGACGCGCCAACAAAATGCAGCGGACCGGTACACGCGGGACATTTGTAATTTGTGATCTTGTCTGCCATGCAAATCTTCGCCTCCTGTGATGATTCTGCCCGCGCCAAAGGCGCGGGCAGGGTTCGTCAATTAAAGAACAATATCACCGTCGTCAAACGGATCGCCGCATTCCGGGCAGAACTTTGGCGGATGGGTCGGGTCCTTGGGCTCCCAGCCGCACTTGTCGCACTTGTACTTGGGTGTTCCGGCGGGCTTGGGCTTGCCGCACTCTGCGCAGAACTTGCCCTTGTTCACTGCACCGCAGGAGCACGTCCA
>ENA-OROD01001914-OROD01001914.1-human-gut-metagenome-genome-assembly--contig:-NODE-1914-length-15759-cov-9.407476_pt1 | contig 15759 bp, 16 predicted proteins | sample MGYA00242123_ERZ509038 | MGnify/ENA primary metagenome ERZ509038 (study PRJEB26280, sample SAMEA2338719) | human gut metagenome | biome: human gut; feature: human-associated habitat; material: faeces... | reverse complement strand
GTTAATCTCTGGTACAAACTCTATGCCAAGGGGGATATCGGCTACAATTTGGACGAGCCACTTTATAAGATGCGGGATGACCACGCGGCAGCAAACCGTAGAAGTTTGAAATCCCGCATGAACGGCGTGTATGTCACCTACGTTGGATTTAAGCTGTTTCAGTTTCCGTGGTACATGTACGGATATGTCGTTATTGATTTTCTGAAGCATTTTGTTAAGGGAATCATGCCGGAGTGGCTATATATGAAGTTTCATAGGAAAGTTGAAAAATCTTGGTAAAGAAGAGGCAATCGATTGTAGAAAATGCTGAAATATCTGGAATCTCAGGCGTAAACACGGAAAATCAACAACATATAAACCAGCATTTGTGTTCGACTAAAGAAGGGAGAAGACACATGAAAACGAAATCAGTTTTAAGATCCAATCATGATCTGAAGAAAAATGGTTATCAGATTCTTCGTAAACTGCATAAAATGGAGACAAGAAAGGGCAGCAAAAAGGCGTATGCTTCCACTTTAGGCGATGCGTTTTTCTTTGTCCTTAGCATCCGCGCACTTGCGGAAATAATTGAAAAAGAATACCCCGAAGAAACGGTCTTCCTTGAGCGTTGTAATAGGTTTTTATCGTATCTTGATGAAACAGCTGCAAACAAGCAAAGAATAAATGGCACCATTCTTGCAGCTTTTCTTCATTCATACACTTGTTTCTTTAACTATATTATATCGGCTCGCCATGCGTTCGTATTTAACAGCGAAATTGTTGAACTTTGGAACGTGAAATGCCTGATGGCTTACGTAGCAGCGTGGGGTATGAATCGTAAATAGTGCATTGGGAGGTTATCATATGCAACTTACAATGACCGAAGCATTACCGATTATGAAAGAACTATTATCGGAAAGGAAATTGTCGATTTTTGCCGGATCTGGCATCTCTGTTGATTCAAAACTTCCTGCATGGGATGGATTTATTGATAAGTACATTGAAATATGTGAAGACCTAAATGCAAGTCTTGATCCAACTCTCCAATTCACAGAGATAATCGCAGATGCGCGGGCCAGTAAAGATAAAGATCTAATTTCTACTATCACTGCACTTAAGGACAAAGTCAGGGAGTGTAAAGATCGTGGAATTAACACGGACTTTTGTGATGACGAATTAAATGCTTTGTTCTATGCTGCAGTTCCAAATGCGTACCATGAATATATTGTTGCAACTGACTATAAGCACATTATTACTACCAACTACGATTCATTATTAGAGAAGGCCGCAAAAAAGCTTGGATACAAAGCACTTCTGACTCGCTCCTACAGCTATACAGAACAGCAAAATTTGTCTATTGCAGTCTATTCTGGCAAAACGGCTATTATTCACGCGCACGGGAAAATAAGCGATATTAAATTGGATCAATTCGTGCTCACGAAGGACGACTATCTTGCCATTATGAAACACAATCCGGGTTTCCGGCTTATAATCAACTCGATTTTTTTAACAAATTCAGTTCTTTTTGCTGGTTATGGTGGAAGTGATCCGCACTTTGAGGACATTATCAGCGATTTAAACATGACGCTTAATTGGAATAATGGAAGTGCCGACTTGCCGCGTTGCTATATCATGTTAAAAAAAGATAAGGTGACTCCTATCCGGGAGTTTTTAAATGGCAAAAACAGAGTGGATATTATAACATTTGATGAATATGAACAAATGAAAGATTTTCTGAAAGATTTGGCAATCCAATGCCCCCGAACTTTTTAGAATAGGCAGCATACCTGAAAGCCTTTGATGCAGCAAAGGAAGATTGCCCATACAATGTAGAGTGCGAACCCATTCTTTATATTAAGTAAAAACGTGAACAGTTAGCTTACCGTTTACACCACCTTTTATACAGGATTCTCTGCATTGCCGGGAACTTTATTTTGCTTCAACGGGGAAAATACATTTAAAGAGCTAACAGGAGCAAGTGTAATGTTATGATCAGGATTCTGTTTCTCATCCATGACCTCGGCCAAGGCGGTGCCGAAAAGGTGCTGGTCAACTTGGTCAATAACATGGATCGTTCAAAATTTGATATCTCTGTGATGGTGCTGTTTGGCGGCGGTGTGAATGAGCAGTTCCTTGCGTCAGATATTCACTTCCGTGCGGTATTCCCGAAAGAGGTGCCGGGCAACAGCAAACTAATGAAGCTGCTGACACCGGCGCAGCTGCACCGCATGTGTGTGAAGGAGCATTACGATATTGAGGTCTCCTATCTGGAAGGCCCCTCTGCGCGTGTCATCAGTGGTTGTAATGACGCGAATACCAAACTCGTATCGTGGATTCATGTGGAGCAGCATACGATGGAACGCCTGTCAGGCTCATTCCGCAGTGAGCGCGAAGCGCGCGAGTGCTACGACCGCTTTGACCAGACCGTGTGCGTCTCGCAGTATGTCCATGATGATTTCTGCCGCATCCTGAATTTTCAGAACCCCTGCCGTGTGCTGTACAACACGGTGGAATCCGAGAAAATACTGGCTCATGCAGATGATACCGCGCCAGAGTTGATGGGTGACGGGAAAATACGGCTGATGGCGGTCGGAACACTCAAGGAATCCAAGGGCTATATGCGTCTGCTGTCCATCATTAAGCGTCTGCATGATGAGAAGTATCCCCTCCATCTCTACATCCTTGGTATCGGTCCGCTTCAGCAGGAGATGGAACGATATATTCAAGCAAGTGACCTACAAGAAGCTGTCACCTTGCTCGGCTACCAGACCAACCCCTATAAGTATGTTGCAAAATGCGACCTTTTCGTCTGCGCCAGCTTTGCAGAGGGATTCTCTACTGCGGCCACTGAGGCGCTGATCGTTGGAACACCTGTCTGCACCGTTGAGGTCTCCGGCATGAAAGAAATGTTGGGTGAGCACAACGAATGGGGCATTGTGACTGAAAACAGCGAGGAAGCGTTGTATCAGGGCATCAAAGACCTGCTTGACCACCCGGACAAGCTTACCCATTATAAAGAAAAGGCTATCGAGCGAGGCAAGACCTTCAGCACGGAAAATACTGTCCGTGCTGTGGAAGATATGCTGCTGAAACTGATTCACAAAGGTAAATAATATGAATGTCTTGGTCATAAATGGATACTGTCTGTCTGTAAACAGCTCTGCAAATCTATGCCACCTTGCGTATCTGCAAGGACTTGTTGATGCTGGCGCACATGTATCGTCATTAAGTATAGATCCGGCAGACTACCCGACAGACTTGTCAATGAAAATTCCGGATGAGATCGATCGTCACTATATACGGGCCATTTCCCTATACGAACGTCTTTCGCACTTCAAAAAAGGTATGTCCAGCGCAGATGAGCAGAATACGGAAGGAACGGTTGCTACGCCTAGTAGACAGCCAGATGGCCTGATTCAGAGCATAAAAAGCCGAATCCGTGCATTATATGGTCCTTATGGTATGGATAAGGTATTTTATCAAAAATGCAAGAGGTTTTCCTGCGACGTTAGCTTCGACCTTGTGATTTCGATTTCGCATCCCCCAGTTAGCCACTTGGCTGCATACAGGCTTCTCAAAACAAGTAGGATCAAAGCCAAACACTGGATCCAGATTTGGGAGGATCCTTGGTATTCTGATGTGTATGGCTTCAATAGTCAGGAGTGTGTACGTCGGGAAGAAAAGCGGTTGCTGTCGTTAGCGGAAAAAGTCTGCTATGTCAGTCCGCTGACGCTGCGGAATCAGCAGAAGCTATTTCCTGAGTCGGCGGAAAAGATGTTTTGGATGCCACTACCTGCATACTACAAGAACGCTACGCCTGTACATAAATCCTTTGGGCGAAATATCTATGGCTACTTTGGTGACTATGCACCAGCGGCAAGAAACTTGGAACCATTCTATACAGCGGCAGACAAGGCAGGAGTCGAGGTCAATATCTGTGGAAACCCGAGTAACCTTTTCCGTTCGACAGATCAGGTTCACATTCATCCGCGCCTTCCTTTAGCAGAATTGAGACCAATCGAGGACAGTACCAATGTTCTCGTATTCCTCTGCAATCGCAAAGGTGGGCAAATACCCGGTAAAATATATCAGTACTCTGCGACGGGCAAAACAATTCTATTTATCCTTGATGGTACAGAGGATGAGCAGGCTGTACTGAAAGACTATTTTGACAAGTTTAATCGATATGTTTTCTGTAGGAACACTGTGGAAGATATCACTCGCGCAATTCGGCAGATAGAATCTGGCGACATTGGCTCTGTTCGGAATGTGCCGTTGGATGATTTTGAACCAGCTAAGATTATTACGAGTATTCTGGAGGCTGGGAGGTGAATCCGTTGGATGCTGCAAAGATCAGCGTAATCGTTCCTGTTTATAAGGTGGAACCATATCTGGATAAGTGCGTGTCCTCCATCGTAAACCAGACGTATACGAATCTGGAGATCATCTTGGTAGACGATGGATCGCCTGATAACTGCCCCGCCATGTGCGATGCATGGGCGGAAAAAGATAACCGTATTCGGGTAATACACAAAACCAATGGCGGCTTGTCGGATGCCAGAAATGCAGGAATGGCAGTCGCAACTGGTGAACTGATGGCCTTCGTCGATAGCGATGATTGGATTGCGACTGATATGTATGAGTACCTTTATCAGCGCTTGGCAGAGGATAACAGTGACATCGCGGCCTGTGGTGTGCAGATGGTGTGGGAGAACAAAACGCCGTCTCGCATGCTGACGCGGGATGGGAACTGTGTGCTGAATCAAGAGGAAGCCATGCGAGCAATTATTGAAGAGTCATGGCTTAAGCAGCCGGTTTGGTACAAGCTTTATAAGACAGCACTGGTCAGAGATATTCTGTTCCCCAAAGGAAAATGCCACGAGGATGTTTTCTGGAGCTATCAGGCTGTTGGGAGCGCCAAAAAAGTGTCGGTTTCGGACCACGTAGGCTATTACTACCTTCAGCGCGGCGGCAGCATTATGGGCGCAGGATATTCGCTAAAACGGCTGGATGCTGTCGAGGCAAAGGTACAGCGCTGCACATACATACAGGAACGCTTTCCTGCATTGTCTCCACTGGCTGTTAAGGATCTTTGGCTTACCTGTATCTATCAGGGACAGTTGGCAATGCGGACGTTGGGCAAAGCTGAGGCTGAAAAGATATTAGCCTACTTTGAGAACGTAATAGAAACACATCCATTTCAGATGGAAGGATGCAGCGCGAAAGAAAGACTTTGGCTCAACATGGCAAAGAGCAGTTTGGTGGCTGCATGTCGTGTCCGTAATGCGCTGAAGATTGGACTGTAGAGGGGAGAACTGGCATGAGGATAATAGACATTATCAAGAAAATTGTACGCGGGGGGGGACATCTCCTGAGAAAGCGACAATGGATTATTGCTTTGCTCACGGGTTTACCGCAGGAAAGAATTTTAAATACTATGGCGGTTATCCCATAGATGCAAATTGGCCATGGCTGATTTCTGTTGGAGACGATGTTATGCTGTCCAGCAATGTACGGATACTTGCACATGATGCGAGTACAGGAAAAGCCGGGGCTCATACTAAGATAGGCATTGTTAGAATCGGAAATAACGTTTTTATCGGAGCCGATAGCATTGTTCTCTGCAATACCCGGATCGGCGATAATGTAATTATTGGAGCAGGTTCCGTCGTGACACATGATGTGCCCTCCAACAGCATTTATGCAGGGAATCCAGCAAGGTTTGTCTGTTCATTTGATGAATTTCAAGAGAAGCATTTGAAGAATCTTGAGACGAAGCCTTATTTCAGTGAGCATCGTTGGGACGAGTGGGCAAATGCTTCAGAGAAAGAGTGGCAGGAAATGCGTGACCGCTTAGAGTCTACGTTTGGATATGTATAAAGCAAATACCCGGTATGCTTTTCAGGGAGCATTAGCTGGAGGCTTTTAATAATCGGACTTTAAAGGAACAAAATGGAGCAAAGCATGGAATCATTGATTAGTATTGTGCTGCCAATCTATAACGGCGAAAAATATATGCGCAAAAGTATAGATAGTGTCTTGGCGCAGACTTACGCGAATTGGGAACTATTGATTATTGATGATGGTTCGACCGATAATACTGCGATTATTGCGCAGGAGTATGCGGCGAATGATTCCCGCATTCGTTATTATAAAAACCCTGAGAATATGCGGCTTCCGAAGACATTAAATCGGGGATTTTCATTGGCAGGGGGCGACTTCCTTACCTGGACATCCGATGACAATTACTATTATCCAACAGCGCTTGAGGCAATGCACAACGCTTTGGTACAGCAGGAAAAGGAATTTGCATTTGCCTCGTGCGACGTGATCAATGGCGATGGTGACATCGTAGAATGCATTATGGTTAGTAATGCTGCAAAGAAGTCCATTGTGGGAACCAATCCTGTCGGCGCATGCTTTTTGTATTCCAGAAAAGTATACGAAACTGTGGGAGAATACGATCCAGAAATGACCCTTGTAGAAGACTTCGACTATTGGCAGCGTATTTGTGCAAAGTATGAACCGGCCTGTATACCGCAAAAACTCTATGCATACCGCTGGCATGACGGTGCGTTGACGAGCACTATGCGGAAAGATACGTTTAATAGGACGCTGGAAAAGTGCCTCCTAAAGAATCGCAGCGGTTTTGGGAAAATCGATTGTGTTTCAAGTTACTATTACTATTTGGGGTTGCATCGCTGTAGAGCTAATTTGGCGGACAGCAGCGATCCGTATAAAGGAAAATATCTGTTTTACCAAGCGCTATATACACTCATTGTAAGAGTACCAAATAAGCTGCGAAGAATATGTTCGCAGAACGCATGATCAGGACGGTATGGAATGAAAAGGGTAAGTTTCTATTATCATGGCGGAAGTGCTAACCATGGGTGCGAAGCAATCGTTCGTGCTTCCGCGAAAATATTGAATATGCCAGCAACCCTCTGGAGCACAATGCCTGATTCGGATCTTGCTTATGGGTTGAATGATCTCGCCGACATCCACGAGGACAAGAAGCAAGATTTGACTGGCATGAAATTGCTCCGCTTCAAAGTACATCACAAACTTACAGGAAGCGATTATTTATATACAAGGTTTGCCCATGAATCGTTCTTTTCGGCTATACAGAGCGGCGATACTTACCTGTCAATTGGCGGAGACAACTACTGCTATGCTGGCAAAGACATTTTGGGACATTATAATCAAATCATCCATGAGAAAGGTGGCAAAACAGTATTCTGGGGATGCTCTTTTGAGCCGTCCGAAATGGACGCTGCCACAGCAAAGGATATTGCACGGTACGATCTTATAACCGCGAGAGAAAGTATCAGCTATGAAACGCTGAAAGCTGTGAATCCAAACACAATTCTCGTAGCCGATCCTGCATTTGTGTTGGACAGCGTAGAATTGCCGTTGCCTGAAGGCTGGAAAGAAGGCAACACCATCGGTATTAACGCGAGCCCGCTTATCATGCAATGTGCTAAAGACGGTGACGTTGCCTACGAAGCATACTGCCGTCTGATTGAGCACATTCTGAATACCACAGATGCGGCGGTTGCGTTGATCCCTCATGTTGCCATCGAAAATAACGATGACCGTATTCCGCTTTGCAGTTTATATGAAAAGTTTGCTTCTACTGGCCGCGTAGTGCTCGTAGAAGATCATAACTGCTGTGAATTAAAGGGCTATATCTCCCGTTGCAGAATGTTCATCGGTGCTCGTACTCACGCAACGATCGCAGCCTATTCTACCTGTGTGCCAACACTGGTGCTCGGTTACTCTGTGAAATCAAAAGGGATCGCGCGGGATATTTTCGGTACGGAGGAGCACTACGTTTTGCCGGTGCAGGAGCTGCGGGATCCGGACGAATTGGCAAACGGATTTGATTGGCTGTCCGCAAACGAAACGACAGTACGTGATCATTTGATAAAGACTATGCCGGAATATAAAGCACGAGCATTACTGGCAAGGGACGCAGTTGAGGAGCTGATGTGCAGATGATGAAGGTGCTTCTTGGAATCGTGCTGGCGTTTTGCATTGTCAACTACGGAATTGATTTCCTGTTTTACTTGAAAAATCGTTACTGCCGATTTCATATTGGCAGATGGGATGAGCAGGAATGGCCCGCAGTAATCGAAAGAACCGCGCGCCGCTGGGTAAAACACACACCAACAGTAAAAATCACAGATAACTCCCGTTATATGCTTCTTGATTTCATTCAGGGCAAGTACAGAAGTGGATCAATCCAGTCATGGCAAAAAGCTGCCCTGATCCTCGGTTTACTGGAAAGCAACGACGAAAGCTCCCGCATTGCTGCCAAACAAGCGGTGAATGATTTGCTGGACGATGCCGGTATGTGGAAAAAGAAGCCGGTTGCTGTGGACTGCGGGATGCTGTCTTTTGCTGTTTTGAAAGCGGCGAAAGATCCGCAGGCAGTCCGACCGGCAATGGATTATTCAATTGAATTGATCAGGAAGAATGTCAACGACTATGGAATGATCTCATATACCGGGGGGCGAGATAACCCCGAAATGTATGTGGATACTTTGGGATTGACATGTCCGTTTCTGGCATTATATGGACAGGTTTATCACGATAGTCAATGTGAAAAACTCGCGGTAGACCAATTGAGAATGTATCACACCTATGGTCTGTTGGCTGGCACAGCCCTTCCCAATCATGCATTCAATATCAAGAGCAAGTTGCCGCTTGGCGTTTATGGTTGGGGGCGTGGTACGGCGTGGTATTTGATTGGATTAGTGGATACATATCACCAGCTACAGACACCCGAATATCAGGCAGAAGTTTTGCAGTGGATTTCGGAATCCGCACAAGCCTATGTTGAGTATCAGCGTACCGACGGTGGGTTTGGCTCTATTTTACAGCGTGAAGGGACTTATGATAGTTCTGCTACGGCGGCTATAGCATGGTTTTATGCCGAATGCGCGACACTATTGAAAAATAGCGTATACAGAGACATTTCACATCGCTGCCTTTCGATATTGCTGAAAAAGACACGAATCACAGGCGCAATCGATGACTGCCAAGGCGATACCAAGGGGATCGGGATATTTGCACAGACCTACGATATCATGCCGTTTGCGCAGGGAATGGCACTTCGGGCAATATGCAAGGCAAGTAAGAATTAGTTTGAAGAGGAACTATGGGAAAGAAATCACGCACTGAGTATTCTGTTTTGAATATCATTACTGGACTGGGAGGCTATGCACTGAATACAGTACTTGGCCTTGTTTGCCGTATGGTATTTACGCGTACACTTTCTGCGGAATATTTAGGCGTAAGCGGACTGTTTACGAATATCCTCAGCATGCTGAGCCTTGCCGAGCTTGGAATTGGCAGTGCTATCATATATGCGCTGTACAAGCCTCTGGCGGTCGATGACAAAGAAAAAGTCGCGTCCCTAGTGAAGTTCTACGGACAGTGCTACCGTGTAATTGGCGTTGTTGTTGCTGTAATTGGCGTGGCATTAATGCCGTTCCTGCATTTGCTTATTGATGAGCCAAATGTTCAGGAAAGCATCTATTTGCTTTACGGCTTATATTTGTTTAATGCCGCCAGCACATATTTTTTCAGCTATCGCGCTTCTCTGCTGATGGCAGCCCAGCAGAACTATATTGTTACGGGCGTTAATTACATTATTACGGTCGCTCAGAGCGTGTTGCAAATAATCTGGCTTTTTGCGACGCGCCATTATATCGGGTATCTGATTATCCAGTGTGTTGGCGTTTTTATATACAATATTGTTGTTTCATATATCGCTCGGAAAGAGTATCCGTATATTGCAGGGAAAAATATCAAACCGCTTGATAAAGATGAGAAGGGGGCACTTGTCCGTAATATCCGCGCCCTTGTTATTTGGAAATTGTGCGGACTTCTTGTAAATAGTACGGACAATATTATCATCACATTTTTCAACGGGCTTGCAACGGTCGGTCTTGCGTCTAATTATACGTTGCTGTCGGGAACCTTGAATTCGCTTCTGAACCAGCTTTTTAACGGAATTACCGCCAGTGTTGGCAATCTGAATGCAGTCGAGTCAAAAGAGAAAAAGATTGCAATGTTCAATATCATTAACCTTGCAAATTTCTGGCTCTTTGGTTGGGCATCCATCGGAATATTTGTTGTATCAACAGATATCGTGAGGCTGATGTTTGGGAGTTCTTATGTGCTCCCGCTTTCGATCCCGTTTGTGATCGCGCTGAACTTTTACATGGTCGGTATGCAAAACGCTGTGTGGACATACAAAAACACAATGGGCCTGTTTCGACAGGGCCGCTATCTCTTGATCGTAACAGCGGCGATCAACTTGGTCTGTTCAATATGGCTTGGGAAGATGTGGGGCCTGTTTGGAATCCTATTCGCTACAGCCATATCCAGAGCGCTGACAAATACATGGTACGATCCATATGCAGTATTTAAATATGGCCTTGAAGAGAAGGTGTCCATCTATTTCAAGAAGTATGGACAATACGCCTTGATCCTGCTCCTAGCCGGAGCTATTTGCTACGGCATTTGTGCACTGATTCACATTTCAGGCTTGGTGGATGTAATACTGAAATTTGTGATCTGCTGTGTGGTTCCCAACTTGGTGTTCTTCCTATGCTTTCACAAGAAAGAAGAATTTCAGTATTTCAAGGATCTTACCTATCGCGTTTTTCGCAGAATTCTTAAAAAGCAAGGTGCATAGGCACGCGAAACCCATAAATAGACATTTGCAGATGACACCACATACGGAGGTGGAATACTCGTGAAAAAGATCATGCTGGTTTTCGGCACTCGACCGGAAGCAATAAAAATGTGTCCGCTGGTCAACGAGCTGAAGACACGGCGGGATGTAGAGACAATCGTTTGTGTTACAGGCCAGCATCGTCAGATGCTGGATCAGGTGCTGGAGGCATTCCATGTCGTTCCGGATTATGACCTGTCCATTATGAAGGACAAGCAAACGCTGTTTGATATTACGACTAATATTCTCAACCGCATCAAATCCGTTTTGGAAGAGGTTCGCCCAGATATCGTATTGGTGCACGGTGACACATCTACCACATTTGTGACGGCATTGGCCTGCTTTTACCTACAAATTCCTGTGGGACATGTGGAAGCTGGATTGCGGACATATAACATCTATTCTCCTTATCCGGAGGAGTTCAACCGGCAGGCGGTCGGTATCATCAGCCAGTACAACTTTGCTCCTACCGAACTCTCAAAGCAGAATCTTCTGCGCGAGGGAAAGAATGCGGACAGCATTTATGTGACCGGCAATACGGCAATCGACGCGCTGAAAACCACAGTGCGTGAAAACTATTCCCATCCCGAACTGACATGGGCATTGAGCAGCCGGTTGATTTTGATTACAGCGCATCGCCGTGAAAACCTTGGTGAGCCCATGCGGCATATGTTCCGGGCAATAAGACGAGTCATGGATGAGCACCCCGATGTGAAAGCAATTTACCCCATTCACATGAACCCCGTGGTTCGCCAAACGGCAGATGAGATTCTTGGCGGGGATGAGCGCATTCATATTATTGAGCCGCTGGACGTGCTGGATTTTCACAATTTTATGGCTCGTAGTTACATGATCCTGACAGACTCCGGAGGTATTCAGGAGGAAGCCCCGTCACTGGGTAAACCGGTTCTTGTCATGCGGGATACCACGGAGCGTCCGGAAGGAATCAAGGCTGGAACACTGAAGCTCGTCGGCACAGATGAAGAAAATATCTATCGCAACTTCAAGCTTCTCTTGGAATCCCCAGAAGAATACGCCCAAATGAGCACCGCTGCGAATCCCTATGGCGATGGCTTTGCCAGCAAAAGAATTGCAGATATTCTGACCAAATAAAACTGCGCGCTCTCAGATATATTAAAATTTGGCAAAGAGGTTAGCCAGACTTTCGGTGAATAAACATGACGAACGGAGAAGTACTCATGACTATGGAGACTGGTTTCAACTCTCAAAGACATGCATATTTAATAATATGTCATAACAACTTCAAGATTCTGTAAATGCTCCTGTCTGCGATTGATGACGACAGGAATGATATCTACATTCATGTAGATAAAAAGACTGTGGATGTCCCCTTAGAAGATATCCGGAGTGCAGTATGTCATAGTCCCTTGACTTTTATCGAACGCATGTCTGTAAATTGGGGGGTACTCGCAGATATGTGTGGAGCTCGCACTTCTGTCGGAGGCCACGAAAAAACCGCATTCCTATTATCATCTGATATCTGGTGTGGATTTCCCGCTGAAATCGCAGGCTGATATCCATCAGTTTTTTGATGACAATGCCGGAAAAGAGTACATTTCATTCGACCAATGAAAAGAACGGATGGAAGAGCTTAAAGACCGCATCAGATACTATCATTGGCTTCAGGATAAAATCGGACGGAACAGAGGAAAACTGATAGCGATTATGTATAGGCCGGAAAATTTGATGAAAATGTCGATCTGAATATCGTCGAAATGTTGCCGGAGCATGTAAAAGCAAAGTAGTATACTTCTGTGTTTCAATCAATCTATTCAAAGCCTTTGTCGAATATTATTCCGGCTATCGTTATAGCCATTGCCGCTTGGGGATACCTGCGCACGAAAGTTCAGCGATGTAGCACGAGATGCTGATGAACGTGTTTTTCTTCTTTCCGCTTGGGGTGACGCTCTCGAATGCGCTGTTGTGAAGGTGATGCTGTCGGGCAGAACAGTTCTCACTACGCTCATCGGCTGTATTCTCGGCGCGGAAGGCGAGTACGTTCGGTAACGATTACGTTCTCGGCATAGCGTAGGCAGACGATGTAATCTGCAACACACGGTTTGCGTTCGTTGGCTTTAGGTGGCTTAATGTATTGCTCACACTCTAACACTACTGAAAATTTTAAAGAAAAGGTTCGGCACACGAACATGACTCTGACCACTACTGAAACACAATTTCTTCATATTGCCCAAAGCGCTTTGCGCGGGTTACAGTCGTCCGAACTGTCTATTGACTGGTCGAGTCTTTTCGCTGTTGCCAACCAACAAAAGCTATTGCCGATCATTTTTGAAAGTGTTTGCAAGACATCGGCGGCAGGTGAAAACGCCGAGCTGTTTGGTGCGATACGTCGTCAGGTCATTGCGCAAGTGCTCAATCAGACGCTCCGGACCGAAGAATTTGCGGGGCTTTACCGTCAGCTTCGTGCCGCGGGACTTCATCCGATTGTTGTAAAGGGGCAGCTTTGCAGCCGCCTTTATGCGCTCAAGGATCATCGCATCAGCGCTGATGACGATCTGTTTGTTCCCGATGATGAATTCATTGCCTGCCACGAGCTGTTGTGCGAGGCGGGGATGGTAACTGCTACACCCGATGAAGATATTCCCGGAGAGGACGAAATTTCCTATACCAAGCCGGGCAGTCCGCTTTACATTGAGCTTCATCGGCGGCTGTTTGATTCATCTGAGACTGCCCACGATGATCTTAACGGCTTTTTTGACGGCATTCACAGTCGAACGGTGGAGGCGGACGGCTTGCTTGCAATGCCGCCGCATGACCATATGCTGTATCTGATACTCCATGCGTACAAGCACTTTGTGGGTTGCGGGATAGGACTGCGCCAGTTCTGCGATATCGGACTTTGGGCGCGGGCGTATCATGATAAGATCGACTGGGATTTTCTCAGCGCTCAATGCGAGCGCGTGCATGCGGCTGTCTTTGCCGCCGCCGCTTTCCGCATTGCACGTGAGTGTCTTGGGATCGATTTTGAGCTTCCGGAGTGTTGGCAGACCGACATCGACATTGAGCCGATGCTTCACGATGCGTTTGAGGGCGGAATATACGGTTCAAATGACCGCACACGCCTGCACTCGTCCTCTGTCACGCTCAATGCGGTCAGATCGAGCCGGCGCGGTGAAAAAAGCAGTATCCTGCGTTCGGTTTTTCCGACAAAGGCTTATATGGAGCGCCGATATGCATATCTGAAAAAGCATCCTGCACTTCTGCCGGTGGCATGGGCACAGCGCATTGCGCACTACGCCGTGGAAAAGCGCAGTGACAACAACAGCGCGGCAGGGTCGGTAAGGCTCGCCAAGAAGCGCATCGGACTTATGAAAATGTATGGGATAATGGAGTGACCCGACGCGGTCATTATCTGGGATCTGTGTATATAAAAGCAAAGCATCAGACAAGGAGAGTTCACATTGAAGAAGATCATGTTGGTTTTCGGCACGTGACCGGAAGCGATAAAAATGTGTCCGTTGGTCAACGAGCTGAAGACGCGGCGGAACATTGAAGTGGTCGTTTGTGTAACCGGGCAGCAGTAAGAAGCGGATATAAAATGATAGGGTGTTAAAAAACTCGCTTTGAGTTTTTTAACACCCTATTGAATATAAGCGGGGACCGTCAGTTTTTTGCGTTTATCGTGTCTATCGCCTCGGCGATATTGCCGCCGTGAGCGAGAAGCTCCGCTTCGGCGCGCTCGTCGTCACAGCCTGTTTCTTCGCGTATAATGCGTATGGCGCGGGCGCGCAGCTTTTTGTTGCTCGGATTCATGTAAACCATATGGTTGTCATAAACTCTGCCGAGTTTTATCATTACGCCGGTTGAGATCATATTGAGCACCAGCTTTTGTGCCGTTCCGGCTTTCATGCGCGTAGAGCCGCTTACGACCTCGGGACCTACCACAACTGCGATTGCAACATCGGCAAGCGGGTTCATGGCTCCGTTTTTGTTGCAGGAGAGGGCGACCGTGGCTGCGCCGAGCGAATGGGCGTATTCAAGCGCACCGCGGCAGTATGCCGCGCTGCCGCTGGCGGATATCGCCATGCAGACATCCTTGCCGGAAAATCCTACCTCGTCAAGGTCGGCGGCGGCGTCCTCGGCAACGTCCTCCATGCCCTCCGATGAGCGGAACATGGCAGGGTGTCCGCCCGCTATCACGCCCTGTATCAGCTCGGGCGAAACGCCGTATGTCGGCGGACATTCGGTCGCATCGATGATCCCGAGTCTGCCGGAGGTGCCGGCTCCTATGTATATCAGCCTTCCGCCGTCGCGCAGACGGTCGGCGATGAGATCGATGGCACGTGATATGTCATCAAGTTCGCGCTCAACGGCAAACGGAACGGTTTTATCCTCATCGTTTATCACGCGGACGATCTCACGCGTGGTCATGCGGTCAAGATGACGGCTGTTTTTATTGGTTTTTTCGGTCGTAAGATCATTGTAGTTCATGATTTATCCTCTTTGACTTTCTTATTTCAGAGCATTGTGATCGCGGATAAAGCGCTTGCGGCATGCTTCATCGGCATCACGGGCGTCGGCGGCAAGAGCCTCGCAAAATGCGCCGTATACCGGCGGAGTTTCGGGCAGTATAAGGTCGATATATTCCGGTACGGCGGCGCGCAGGCGCGTATAAAGTCCGCCCGGAGCCGTCACGATGCTTCCGCCGAGCACTGCACGGCAGGAGGCGCCGTCCGGAGACAGAAATTTTGCCGCTGATGTCAGCAGCTCGGCAAGATACGCCGTATTGCGGTCAAGTATCGACACGCTCACGGCGTCTCCGGCGGCGGCAGTGCTGAAAACCAATGGTGCGAGCGAGGCAATATAGCTTTTTCCGCCGCGGTATATATCGGGTATCGCCATGTCCGGCGGCATGCCGAGATGTTCCTTGAGTGCATCGGTGAGGGCTGTGGGGCTGCCGCGCCCGTCATGCGCGCGCAGTGCCGCGGTGAGCGCGTCGCGCCCGATATCGTATCCGCCGCCCGCGCCGTCAAGCAGGTATCCCCAACCGCCTA
>ENA-OROD01001912-OROD01001912.1-human-gut-metagenome-genome-assembly--contig:-NODE-1912-length-15784-cov-11.746646_pt1 | contig 15784 bp, 13 predicted proteins | sample MGYA00242123_ERZ509038 | MGnify/ENA primary metagenome ERZ509038 (study PRJEB26280, sample SAMEA2338719) | human gut metagenome | biome: human gut; feature: human-associated habitat; material: faeces... | reverse complement strand
GGCGGTCTACTGGAGCGCGGACATGGCGGCGCTCATCCCCCGCCTTGCTTGGCAGTGGCTCATCCCCGCGCTGCTCGCGGGCTGGGTCGTGCTGCGGCTGCTGCGGAGGTTTTCCGATGGCGGTACGCAGGAGCTTTTGAAGCTCTTCCGTGTGCTGCTCGGTCTTGCGGCGGCGTACTTCGTCTTTGCGGTATTCTTTGCGGAATTTGCGGGGCTGCTTACCGCCATCGATACGCTCAAGGCGGGCAACACCGCCTTGACAACCGATACGGCCCTGCCTGTGGCAACGGACATAACGGGATCGAGGAGCCTTGCGTTCAGCTATGTCATCCTCGCGCTGCGCTTCGCGGCGGAGAGCATCCCCTCGCTCTTCGCCGCGGCGGCGGCGTATCTCGCCATCGGGCTTCTCGACACGATGGAGGGCAGCGCGTTCACGCAGGAGAGCGCGGCTTGCGCTCCCAAGCTCGCAGCCTGGTGCGTCAGGGCGCTAAAGACCAGCGTGCTGTTTGCGCTCGCGGTCAATATTTTGCAGGCGGTCTGCGCGCCGATCCTCCTGAATACCAGCATATCCATCCGCCTGCCGGTCTTCGAGCTGTGCTTTGTGCTTGCAGCTCTCCTCGGCGCACGGCTCATCGCCTCGAACGTCGCCCTTGCGGCGGACAACGACCTCTTCATCTGAGGGTGCTGCCATGGCGATCACGGTACATTTGGACGAGGTGCTGAAAGCGCGCGGCATGACAAGCAAGGAACTTTGTGCCACCGTCGGCATCACGGAGGCAAATCTTTCCATTCTGCGCAGCGGCAAGGCCAAGGGCGTGCGCTTCGGCACGCTCAACCGCATCTGCTGCGCGCTTGGGTGCAATGTGGGCAACATTCTGCAATGCGACGGAGAATTGGAGGCAGAGCATGAAGAGTAAAACGAAAACGATACTGATTTTTGCTGCGATCCTCGCGGCGGTCTTTCTCATCGCCTTTCTCGACGGCGGCGCGGTGCAGTCCGCTGCGGACGAGGAGGAAGAGGGGATGCTGATCGGCGCTTTCGTCTCGGAAGAGGATCTTGACATCGACGATCTTGAGGTTACAGCAACGGGCAAGATTCAGTGGAAGCGGGGACGGCTCTACGCCGAGCGGACGGAGGAGGGCTGGCGCTTTCCGGATCTTCCCGATGGCGGCGGAATCTTCAGCGTCCTGCCGATGGAGAGCGAGGATGCGAATGGTGAGACCGAAAATCCGCTTTTGAACAGCGACTTTCCGGAAATCGTGTACATCGGAAGTCTCGGCAAGGCAGATGGCCGGTCGAATGTCAACAGAGAAAACGGCGTCAGCACGACGGACATCGACCTCTCGGGCGAGGTCTACGCCTGCGGCGACAGACAAGTGATTTTCGATCTTTATCCCATCTACCAGACGTCGGATGGACGCATTTATTTGACGCGCGGCAACAGCATGGGCATGTCCGGCGCGGACGGCTGCAGCGTGACCCACACGCTCACGAGCGATAAGACCGAGACGATCGGCGGCAAGTCCGAGCGCGTGAAGGTCAGAGTCGCCATCACCGCCGTCTCCCGCCCGACGCCGACGAAGTTCACCGTCGCGCACATGGACGAAAACGACGATCTCTTGAAGCTTGAAGAGTTCGCGCCCGACGCGCTGCCCGAGTCCATCACCGCCGCGCCCGGCGCGGCGTATCTCATCGGCACGAGCTATGGCACGGACTGGAACGGCGAGACGGCGGAATATGGCATTTGCAACCGTGACGGAAGGATTCAACCGCCTCTGGACACGTTTGCGTATCAGGACGGCAAACTCAAAGCGGTCAGCATCGGCGTCAACTGGAAGGAGGGGGCGGCATGAAACGCATCATTGCTTTTGCGCTGGCGCTCGCAGTGGTGTTTGGTGTGAGCTTCGCGTTCTACAAGCCCGAGCGCATCGAAGCCGCGGCGCAGGAGACTGCGGCGGACAAGTGGGTCGGGTATTTCTTTGCCCTTGAACCCTTCGACGGCAAAGTCTACGCGACGGAGAACGGCGATGATTACGATTTCGGTGTACCGGGCGTGCCGGTGTTTGTGACGATCACGCCGTTTAAGCCCGGCGAACCGGACTACGAAGAGGACTCGGAATTCAACTATGCTGTCGGCGCGGCGGTGTCCGACGAGGTCGTGGGCAGCGGAATGAATATCAAGGTCGGCGACAACGGCAGCAGCTACGAGACGGGCGGCGAGATATGTTATGCAAGCGGCGAATGGGAGCCGGTCAAACAATGCTTCGTTTACCGCACAAGTGACGGAAAATATTACGCCGAATGGGATCACACCAGCATCGGGGCCCACGTCGGCGTGAGCAGGGAAGAAAGCGTCGAATGGAAAGTAAACGGCAGAACAGAGCGACGCTCCATCAAGGTGAGCGTCACATTTGAGGAGCGCACGGCGGCGGAGAGACTCGTGTTTGCCTGGCTGAGGGGGGACAAGAGCATTCTTTCGCGCGCGGCATACGCCGCCGACGCTCTTCCTGAGACGCTGACCGCGCCGGACGGCGCGTCGATGCTTGTCGTGACGCAGACGAGTGCGGACGGCACAAGCGCCCGCTCGCTCTGCACGCAGGACGATCTGTTCGCCAGAGCCTATGTGCCCTCGACGCTTTCCGGCCTCCTGCGCGTCGTCGATGTCTCGCTTGACTGGGGAGAGGGCGGCGGTTAAGACTTTTTTAATAAAGAAACCGCTAAGAAATTGTTGCCAAGCGGATGATTCGCGTGTAATATAGGGAAGGATCAAGAGAGTCCGAGGGAGGAGCCTGCCATATGCGCGCTGACGGAGTAAGAGTAAAGAACGCTTCTGCGATCGTTTCGGCGATTCCATATATCATGCCGAAGCGCTACGATGCGCAGAATTTCATCACGGAATATGCCGACATGGAGATCCTGCGCCGTTATATCCACGAAAAGCGGCGCGCGGGCGTGCGCATCCCCTATATGGCGCTCATTCTTGCCGCCTATTTCAAGGCGTATCAGGAAAACCCGAAGATCAACCGTTTCATCATGAACCGCAAGATCTATCAGCGCAACCATTTCTGCGTCAGCTTCGTCATTCTCAAGAACCGCGCCGACGGCACGCCGGACGAGACGACGATCAAGCTGTTCTTTGAAGATGGCGACGATGTGTTTTCCATCAACCGCAAGATCGAGGAGGCCATCGCCAGAAATCAGGTAGAGACGCACAACAACAATACCGATAAGTTCGCCAACTTCATGTTTTCGCTCTCGCTGCTGCCTGCGCTCGTGATGGGCGTGGTCAACCTGCTGGACCGCTGCGGACTGCTGCCGCGGAAGATCATCGATCTCAGCCCGTTCCACACAAGCCTTTTCATCACAAATCTGGCCTCCATCAACACAAGCGCGATCTACCATCACTGCTACGAGTTCGGCACAACGGGCGTATTCGTCTGCATGGGCAAGCCTGTGGCGAACTATATCAGCGGCGAGTACCGCAAAAAGCTGATCCCGCTGTCGGTGGTGATGGACGAACGCATCTGCACGGGGCATGAGTATGCGCTCTTCTGGGCGAGCCTGCGGCGCTACCTCAGGCACCCGGAGCTGCTGGAAAACGGCGCCCGGGAGGAATCCGGCGGCGCGGTGTGCGCTGTGGAAGAGGATTGAACGCCGCGTTCTTAAAAATTTTTAATAGGTCTTGACAAGTAACCAATCGGTAACTATACTACAAGTTACCGATTGGTTACTATTTTAAGGAGGGAATTTATGGCGGAAGGCACGAAGGAACGGATTCTGGAAACGGCGCTGGAGATGTTTGCCCAGAACGGCTACCTTGGAACATCGATGAACGATATTGCGGGGCGGCTGGGATTTACAAAAGCAGCCCTGTATAAGCACTATGCCAGCAAGCAGGAGATTTTGGACAGTATTGTGGAGCGAATGAACAAGATGGATTATGAACGCGCCGAAAGCTACGAAATGCCGGAAGCAGAGCCGGACGGCTTTGCGGAGGCCTACCTGCACACGCCGGTGCAGAAGATCCGCGCATACAGCATGGCGCAGTTTGACCATTGGACGAAGGAATCGTTTTCCTCCAATTTCCGCAAGATGCTGACGCTGGAGCAATATCGTGATCAAAAGCTTGCCCAGCTCCATCACGACTACCTTGCGGGCGGACCGCTTACCTACATGGCGGCGATCTTCCGCAAGCTGACGGACTCTGACGAGGCCGCCATGCAGCTGGCGCTGGAGTTCTACGGGCCGATGTACCTGCTCTACAGCGTCTACGATGGGGCGAAGGATAAGGCCTCCGTTGCTCCCCTGCTGGACGCGCACATTGGCCGCTTTATCGCCAGAATAGAAGGAGAAAAGAGAGAATGAACGCAATCATCTACACCACCAACACCGGCAGCACGGAGCGTTATGCCAGACTGCTGGCGCAGGAGCGCAGTCCTGCTGGCGTTCGGGCTGGTCGTGTGCTGCTTTGCGGCGGCGCGGTGCTGAAGATCGTGACGATGGAGATCGCGCGGATCCTTCTCTGAAGCGAAAAGGAGGCAGCTTGTCCCGCTGTTGGAAAAGGCGGCGCATTTTGACGGCGGGATCCCGCAGTTTTAAGAGCGGGGCAAGGCTTGCAGGCGATCCGGCAGAATTCCGCCGTCTTAAACTGTCCGGCAAAACGATTGAGAGAAAAAGGAGTATCGATATGATCCCGAATTGGAAAATTTATCCCCGTTCTCAGGGACACAGCACGGTGTACCTGAAAAACGTGATCACCGATCCCGCGATTGAGGTCGGCGACTATACCGTTTATGATGATTTCGCGGGAGACCCGCGCGATTTCCAGCGCAGAAACGTGCTGTACCACTATCCGGAGTGCAATCACGACAGGCTGATCATCGGAAAATTCTGCTCCATTGCCTGCGGCGCAAAGTTCATCTTCAACGCTGCGAACCACGCGCTCGACAGCCTTTCCACCTATCCGTTCCCCATCTTCTTTGAGGAGTGGGGGCTGCCCACCGGTACGGCATCTATTGCTGCGGCGTGGGACAACCATGGAGACATCGTGGTAGGAAACGACGTATGGATCGGCTATGAAGTCGTCGTTCTTGCGGGCGTGACCATCGGCGATGGGGCCATTATCGGCAGCCGCGCCGTGGTGACAAAGGACGTTCCGCCCTACACCATCGTGGGCGGCATTCCAGCCAAGCCCATCCGCAGGCGCTTTGACGATGCGGCCATCGAGAAGCTGGAGGCTCTGCGCTGGTGGGATTGGGACGAGGAAAAGATCCGGCGCAATCTCCCTGCGATTCAGTCCGGGGATCTTGCAGCATTGGAGCAAGCGGAATGAAGCCCTGACAGGCCATCGTTCCATCGCCCGGCACTAAGATGCTGCGGATCATTGGGTACCCTTCCGGCGATATCCGCATTATGCCGAACGGGGAGGATGCAGAAAAACTGTGGGTGTGAAAGCCTCTTATGCGCAGGCGTTGGAATTCCGCAGATGCGAAAAGAAGCGGCCTTGAGAGGAATCGCAAAGGGCGGCGGCTCGTGCGGGCCGCCGCCCTCCCCATATGCTGGTCGCTATGCGGATCGTCCCGCACCGCCGCAGCGCGCAGCGCGCCGCGCGGCTATTGCACAGGGCATTGCCGCCCCGTGTGGTCAATGCTGTATTCCCCCGTCAGCAGGATCTTCGAGATCGGCACGATATCATAGCCCTCGGCCAACAGATAATCGAGGATATCCGGCAGCGCCTCCGGCGTATGCTCCCCCGCGTTGTGGAACAGCACGATCGAGCCGCTGGATACCTTGCCCGTCACGCGTTTGGTGATCTCAGCTGCGGAGATCCCCTTCCAGTCGAGCGAATCCCGGCTGGCAGCGGTTGGATGCACCCTCCGGCGCTTTCTATTGACAAAACCCGACATTTTTTATATATTAAATAAATCCAAATATTTCAATCATCAAGGGTATCCCAATGAACGACATTATCGAGACAAGAGTCTTCCAGGAGCGCTGGCTGAAGGACGGCATCGGCGAAGATTACAAGCTCTGGACGCCTCACGGCGAGGTGTCTCGCAGGCGGCCGACCCGCGTTTTTATCGAGTCGCCGTCCGGCACAGGAAAAACATCCTTTGTGTTTGATCCGCTTCTGCCCCACGCCGCAGCGAAGGGACGCAGCATCCTCTACCTTGGCGTCCGCGCCAGCCTGGACGGGCAGACGGAGCGTGCGCGCAGCCTCGGCTGGAAGCAGAAAGCCGTGCAGACTGGCGGCGGAGCCGTCTTCAGCTGCCCGGACTCGCCCGCCGTTATCACGCTTTTGAGCTATCAGGAGGTTCTCGCGTTTGGCGGCACGCTCTCGTCATACGCTTATATCGTCTTCGACGATGTACACTGCCTGGTGGAGGATTCGCTTTTCAACGCTCACACCGGCAGCGTCCTGCAAAAGATTCTCACCGGCGCGCCGGACGCGGCGTGGATCTTTCTTTCCTCTTCCATGGAAAGCGTAAGCGCTGTTCTGCACCGGTGGACGGACAGGATCCTGCCCTCCAACTACGCCGACAATGACCTGAGCCGCAAGCTCCTGCAGCAGCACTGCCTGACCTACCGCAACGAGCTTCGCCGCAGTGCCTACCGGCCCGTTTTCTTCCGTGGCGAGGCTGCGCTGCTGCGCGCAGTCTCGCAAACGCCGAAGGAGGAGAAATGGCTGATCTTCGTTTCCTCCGTGCAGCAGGGCAAGGAGCTGCAGCACCGGACCGGCGCCGCAGCCGGACGCAGCGCCGCCTTTTTCTCCTCGCAGAGCAAAACTGGCAAGCGCTGGAGCCAGCTTCTGCAGGAGCAGCGCTTCCCGCAGGATGTTCTGATCACCACCAGAGTTCTTGGCAGCGGCGGAACGGTCTGTGACCGCAGCGTCCGGCATATTGCGCTCCCCTTTTGCGGTAAGACCGAGTTTTTGCAGATGCTTGGCCGGTGCAGGCTGGGGCCGGACGACACGGTGCAGCTCTGCATCGAAGTTCCCGCCATCCAGAAGATCAATACGCTGCTGGCGCTTGTCCGCCGCAAAACGGCGGCGATAGAGCGCGCAAGGCGCTGTCCGCCGCAGGAGAAGGCCGCCCTGCTGCAGCAGATGTGGGAGGAAGGCCGCAGGAGATCAACAGCCTCTTTTACATCAGCCGCTCCGGCGAGCTGACGGTCAATGAGCTGGCAGAGGAAAAGCTGCGCCAGCTGGAAGCATTTTACTCAAATCTTGCCGGCCGCTACCGCGAAAGCGGCTGCTATGAGCGGCAGGTGCTTTCCTGGCTCGGCCTGGACGGCGAAGCGCCGCGCTATCTCGGCGAGGTCGCGCCGGACGGCCTGTCCGGCTTTCTGGCTCACTGCGCCGGCAGGCGCTGCGAACCAGAGGATTGCGAGTCGTTCTATCAGGAGTTTCAGCGCCTGTTTGCGCAGGAATGCTTTGCGCGCTTTGGCGCGGACAGTCCGCAGGCTTCCGCCGCGCGCGCGATCCGCAAGGGAACTACTCAGCGCAAAGCAACGGTCAACCGCCAGCTGCGCCTGCTTGCGCTCCCCTACGAGCTGAAAAAAGAACGCAACGGCTGGGTCCTCCACGCCGTTCCGTGCGGCGGCGATGCTTCAGACGAATAAAAAATCAGACGGCAGGGGCTATCCCCCCGCCGTCTGATCTTATCATAACGCTGCGGCGCTCATACCGCGCCTCACAGCTCCAACGACATGAAGCCGCCGTGCAGCCAATTGGAAAGCTCCGCCGGCGTACCCGGCGCGCCGACTGTGGAAAACTCCGTGCGGCGCGGCACCATCCTGGTGTTGTCGCTGCTCTCTGCCCACTGCACGCGCTGCAGGATCGGCGCGCGGCAATCGGCCAGCGGCCCGTCCGGCGCATTCTGATATTGCAGCAGAATGGTCACATAGCGGTTATCCGAGGTCCAGCGCCCAAAGTTCGTCGTTGGCTTGCGCCACATCCACAGGCATTCATTCCCTCTTTTTCTGCGCAGCTTCAGGTAGCCGTTGGCAATGTCCTGCGTGCAGCGCATCAGCCAGATCACATGGTAGCCCGCGCGCTGAAAATGCGCGCAGACATCAAAAAAGCTCTCCTCCATCAAAAGCCCATCCTGCAGCATCATCACGAAATGGTTGATCTGCACATATGCGACAATGCTCCTGCCGTCCACCGTAACGGGAACATCGCGGCATTCCGGCGGCACCAGCTCCTGCCACTGGCGCTTCCACGCATTCGTGGAGGACTGCGCAGGCGCTTCCCTTCTTCTTTCAAACAGCATGGCGTTCTCCTTCGGTGTTGGATTCACCCCTATTATAGCGGACTTTTTCTCGCCGTGCAAGGGGATCGCGCCTTCTTCCGGTACAACGTCCCGCTGCGGCTGCATAAGTGCCTCTCCCCGTTCATATGCTTATGGGCGAGGGAGGCGATTTTGTGACCGTGACCAACTCCTATTTTTCCCATGACGCTGCCGAACGCGCCGCGCGTCAGATGATGATCTGCCGCCGCTGCCTGCTGCTGCTTGCCGCCCGCGCGCGGAGGTAAGCACATGGACGCCATTTACGCCCGCCAATCCGTGGAAAAAAAGGACAGCCTGTCCATCGAAGGTCAGATCGAACTCTGCCGGAAGTTCACACAGCCCGATGCCCTTGTATTTCAGGACAAGGGCTTCTCCGGCAAAAACACAAAGCGCCCCGCCTTTGCAGCGCTGATGCAGGCCGTGGAGATGGGAAAGATCCAGAAAATCGTTGTCTATCGGATCGACCGCTTCAGCCGTTCACTCGCGGATTTTACTTCGCTTTGGGAACTGCTGCGCGAAAACGGAGTCGCGTTTCAATCCGTCACGGAGCAGTTTGACACCTCCTCTCCGATGGGCCGCGCCATGCTGCACATCGTGATGACCTTCGCGCAGCTTGAGCGCGAGACGACTGCCGAGCGGGTACGCGACAACTATGTTCACCGCGTTTCCCTTGGCGCGTGGCCGGGCGGCCCCGCCCCCTACGGCTACACGCTCTCCAGGACGGAAAGCGATGGACGCAGAGTCTCGACCCTGACCGCGGATGAAAACGCTGTCACCGTCCGCCGCATCTTTGAGGAATATGACAAGCCGGAAACAACGCTCCGCAGCCTTGCCAGGATCCTGACCGGCGAGGGCATTCACGGCCCGAAGCGAGCGGCATGGGACAACGTAACGCTCTCGCGTATTCTCCACAGCCCGGTCTATGTTCGTGCGGATGAGGCGGTGTATCTGCATTTTCTGGCGCAGGGAACGCGCATTCAGGCGCCGCCGGAAGCCTTTGATGGTGTACACGCCTGCCTGCTGACCGGCCGGCGCTGCCGCAGCGGCGGAAAATATAACAGACAGCCGGAGCGGCTTTTATCCCTTGCCGCTCACGAGGGCGTCGTCCCCGCTCCGCTCTGGCTGCGTGTGCAGGACAAGCTCTCCTCCATGGCTCAGCTCCCCCGCGCAAACGCAGGAAAATACTCGTGGCTGACCGGCCTTCTCAAGTGCGCAAAGTGCGGCTACGCGGTCAAGGTCAATTACCTGAAAAGCGAGCAGCGTTGCAAGCTCGTCTGCTCAGGACGCAGCAACTTCGGCAGCTGCGCTGCGGCCATCGACGTTGACCTGCGCGAGTTGGAGGAGCATATCGCGCGCGAATTGCAGCGTATGCTGGACGCTTGCCTGCCCGAGCTTCCGGCCGTTGCAGATCATGCGCAGGCGGAAAGCCGCTCTGGCCGTTGAACAGAAGATCGACCGTCTGGTCATGGCGCTCGCCGAAAGCAGCGATATCTCCGCGGCATACATATCAAGGCAAATCGAGCGGCTGCACGCCGAGCGCGAGCGCCTGCTGCGCAACGCGGACGTGGACGCGGCGCAGGCGGCGCCGCTCTGCTTTTCCACCTGCTCATTCGAGGAGAAAAAGCACATTGCGGCCGAATGTATTCGCCGGATCGAACTGGACGGCAGCCACGCTAACATCGTCTGGAATTTTTGAGTGCCGCGCAGACGCAAAAAGGGAGGAGACCCAAAGGTCTCCTCCCTTTTCACTTGTGTGATTGCCTCGCGTGGGAAACGCTTACTTGATCAGCGCGATCCACCGCTCGTCGCCGGCAGTGCCGACGCGATTGTAGGTGTGGCCGTTCGTCGCTTCCTGAACAGCGAGGTAGTACCACTGACCGCTCTGGCAGTCAGGGAACGTCACCATCCCGGCGAGGAGGTGATCCTCGGCGGAGGGTACGCGGTTGAGCGCACGGTTGATCATGGTGATCATTTCCGCACGGGTGATCGTGGCATCGGGACGGAAGGAACCGTCGGGATAGCCGTTGATCCAGCCCATCTTAGCCGCGATGGCGATCTCCTTGGATGCCCAGTGGTTAGCCAGAACATCGTTGAAGCTCACGCTCTTGGTCAAATCGACCTTCGCAAACTGCGCGATCATCGCAGCCAGCTCGGCACGGGTGATGGCTTCGTTCGGACGGAAGTAACCGTTCGCACTGTCCACGATCACACCGGCGTTCGCCAGCGTGGAGATATAGGTGTTGTACCACTTGAAAGCGTCAACATCCGCAAAGGTGTTCTTGTCGGTCGCATACTTCTCAACACACTTGGCGTCCATCACACGGTAGAGGATGGCGGCGACTTCAGCGCGGGTGATATTGCCCTCGGGCTGAACGGTGCCATTGGGATAACCGTTGACATAGGCAAAGTGGTCGGTCGTGTTGAACGCAAGATCCTTCTCCTCAACCGTCGGCGGAACCGGGTTGACCGGAGCATACTTCGTGAACTCCGCAGTGATCGTGATATCGGAAGTCACGGGAGTGCTGAAGTTATACTTGCTGCCGTTAAGGAACCAGCCGCTGAAGTAGTAGCCAGCCTTGGACGGGGTGATGGGCTGCGCAACGGGGTTGCCGCATCTGACCTCCACGGGATCGATCTTGGTGCCGCCCTGCGTGTCGAACGTGACCGTGTGCATATCACGGTCATAGTAGACGTTGAGAACCAGGCAGTTGACCTTGCCCTCGTTGTCGACCGTGGCCTTGATGACCGAACCGGACTTGTTGCTCTTCTCCGTATTCAGGAGGAAGTGCGTGCCATAGTCCTTTTCGGGCGCGTTGATCACAGTGCCTTCCTTGGCGAAGCCGCGGACGAAGCTGGCAATGTCTTCCTCGTAGGAGCCGTCAACCAGCTGCTTGAAGTAGTGGATCTCATACACGCTGTCGTAACCGGCGTAGATGGTGGTGTTAGCCTTGATCGCCGTCTTGTCAAAGTCGAACTCGACGGCGCCGGTCTCATCGGTGTACCAGCCGTTGAAGACCCAGCTGTCGCCCTTGACGGGGATTTCGGTCGGCTTGGTAGCATACTTGCCCCAGCGGACGACCTGCGGTGCGGGAACCGGCACGCCGCCGTCGGTCTCGAAGGTAACGTTATACTCCTTGGTCGCCCAAACGGTATAGCCGTTGTTCTTCACAGAGCCGCTGACGGTGCTCTTATCCCAGCTCCAGTTGCTGTAGGTCTTGTTGCGCTTGACATAGGTGGACTTGTAGGCCTCAGAAGCATCCTTGCTGGTGTCGAGTTTGAACTTCATGACAAACTGGAACGGCGTTGCGTTTTCGCCCTCGGTCTTCTCCTCGTTCAGCAGGTAGCCATCGCCCCACTTCTTGCTCGCGGCGGCGTTGTCAATATACTTCGTGAGCTGATCCTTGGCGACCTGAATGGTGACGTAGAACGTCCCCGTCTTCTCATCGCGCTTGAAGGTGTCTTCCAGAACCGTCCAGGTACCGTCCAGCACGGAGGTCTTCAGGTAATTCCTGGTGTTGGTCTCGTCGCGGGTGTAGATCATGGCAGAGTCGGTGACCAGCGTCGGGAGTTCGGGCGTGCCGCACTCAACGTCGATCTTCACGCCGTTCGGCATCATGGTGAACGCATCGTGCTTGCCGCCCTGCTTCCAGTCGGCATAGCCCACGGCCTTCCACTGACCGTTCTCATCCTGCGCGCAGAGCAGGTAGAAGTTGCGGTCGCCGCCGACCATCTGGTGCGGCAGGCCTTCGCCCGGGTCTTTCTCAAAGCCGACCCAATTAGCAATGCTGTCCAGATACGGATTCAGCTTGAGGGAGTTGTTGTAAAGCTCGACCGTGTAGGTGCCAAGCTCTTCGTTCCACTGGAACGTATCCTTGTTGACTCTGAACGCGCGGTCAAGGAACTCATAGGTCTTCGCGCCATGCGCGTGGCCAAGCTTGCTGCCAAGGTTGCAGCCAACGCAGTCGATGGTCAGGAAGTTCTCAACGAACGCAGCAGCCTTTGCAGGCGCCCATGCGGCCGTCAGGGTCAGGTTGCCGTAGATCGCGGTGTTGAAGTCGAACACCTTGTGATCCTCGGTGTACCAGCCGGCGAAGGTATAGCCGCTCTTGCTGGGGGTAGTCGGCTTGGTGACGGTGCTGCCCCATGCGACCGGAACGACCACGTTGCTGGTGTCGCCGCCAACATTGCCGCCGTTGAGGTCGAAGGTAACATCAAGGTAGATCGTGTTGTACTTGACATACACGTTCGTCCAGCCGTTCACCGTGGTCTTCTCGCCGATGCGGTTGGCATCGCCTTCCCATGCGGTGTACCAATCCCAGTTGAACCACTGGTCATGGGTGTAGCCTTCCTTGTCCAGCTCGATATTCTGGCTGTTGAGGTAGTCGAGTACCTTGCTGCCGTGGAGGGCCTTGCCGCGGAAGAGTTCCTCAGCGTTGTCCTTGTCGTTGTCATAAACAGCCTTGACGACGATCTTCTCATAGTTGTAGACCATGCACTTGAGATTCGTCCAGCCGTTCACGGTGACCTCGCTCAGGCCCGCGCGATCCGGGTTCTTCTTGTACTCGTTCCATGCGCCGTCGTCGTACCAGCCGTGGAACTCGTAGCCCTCGCTGGTGCCGGTGTAGTAGTCGGCAATGTTCAGCTTGGTCAGGTCAATGATCGTACCCTTGGCCATCTTGCCGAGGGAAACCGTATCGTAGGGTTCGTCGAAGTCGCCGTTGCGGTAGATCACAACGTTGACGACCTGCTTGTCTTCTTCCCACTTTGCGACCAGCGTGATGTCCTCCGTGATCGGGGTGTTGAAGTCGAACTTCTCCTCGCCCAGATACCAGCCGAGGAACTTGTAGCCGTCCCTCGTGACGGCAGGCTCTTCAGCCACGGTCTCGCCTTCGTAGACCCAGTTCACGAAGTCGCTCTTGCCGTTTTTAGGCATGAAGGTAACGGCCAGCTCGTGGGAAACGGTGATCGCAGCGTCCTTGTCCGCCACGGGCATGGAAGCCCAGACGTACTTGCCGCTTTCCTTGTCGTAGCCGGTGGGATAGAGCTTCCACTGCACCGTCTCATTCGCAGAGGTCAGCTTGTGGTCGCGCGCGTCGAGATTGGCCTTTGCGCGCTCTTTGTTGCAGTCCGGGCCGATCGACTCAACATAGTGAGTGACCTTGAGCGTGGCGATATAGCCCTTGCTCTCCGCATCGTACGCCACGGAATCCACGTCGGTGCCGTAATAGGCAAACGCGGTGCTGAGACCGTAGGTGATGGGGCCGTGGCCGCTGGTGGTGCAGGTCGCCTTAATGCCGGTGGGGTTGCCGTCGAGGTCATAGCCCATCTTGCTGACTTCCTGATACTTCTCGGGCGCATGGGTGACGAGGATGGTATCGTCAACGCCCGCTTCCTTCGGCGTGCCGACCCACTTGCCGTCCTCATAGTTCAGAACCCACGTCAGGGTTTCTGCGCTGTAGAGGTTATGCTTCCCGGTCGTGTCAAAGGCGTTGACAAACGCAGCCGCGCCGATCGAAACGGTATACTGCGTGTCGGAGACCTTGACCGCCTCGCCAACGGAGTTGCCGCCAGCCGCCCAGTATTTCTTGTCCGAGCAGTTCTGCGTGTCGGTGGTGGGGTTGATGCAGTGAACGGTCACATTGCCGAGCGCTTTCTTAACAACATCATCATCAGGACGCTCAGGCGTCGCTTCGCAAATGCACTTGATGTCGGCCGTGATACCGTCGGGGCCGGAAATCAGCACCCACTTGCCCTCGTTGTTTGCATCGACATCCCAGCGCCAGGTGACGCGGGCGACTTCATTGCGTTCTTCATCCTTGTGCGTACGTCCGGTGTCCGCATCGAACTTTTCGATGAAGCTCGCTCTGTCCAGGATGATGGAATAGGTGAAACCATCGCCCTCGTTGCTCAGGCCTTCGTCCGTATAGGAGCCGTCGGTGATGGCATACTTAAGCGCGTGCGGCTCATGGTTGGACGGATACGCGGTGCACTGCACGCGGATCTGGCCGTTCACATCCGCGAAGTTCGGCTTGGTGTCGCCGGGCGTGGGCGGATCGATCGGAGGCGTATTGTCCTCCGCCCAGATGGCGAAGAGGGTGACAGAAGGCTTGTCGGCTTTCACCACCAGCATATCGAGGCCATGGAGAAGCTTATCATCAGCCGTTGCAGCAGAATCGGTACTCCAGCCCAGGAGGTGATAACCGTTGCGGACAGGAACCGTCTCGGAAATCATCATGTTGACCGGCGATTTGTCAGACTTGAGCGTCTGGTTGTCCGGCATATTGGTCACGGTATCGTTCGTGTTCTTGTTGTAGATCAGGCTGTAGGTGGTCTGAGCAGGAGCCTTCTTGCCATAGACCATGTAGATCTCGTTCATCGAAGACACGACAAGATTTGTCTCCTGGCTGGTCCAGCTGTAATAGGTTCCAAAAGGCGGATTCGTTACGTTGCCCAGATTGAGGTTCTGAGTGTACTTGATCCAGCCCTTCCACTCGTAGCCGGAGCGGATCGTCCAGTTCATCTTGTCCGGATGGAAATCCGCGATCCTGACGCTGTGGTTGATGTTACCTCTGCAGTAAGCGCTTTGGCATCTTACGCTACGGTATTGATTGCTGCTGTAATCCACATCGTAGCCAAGAGGTTTGCTGGAATCTTCGTAAACCGGGATAACTCTGATGTCGGCATAATGGTTTGCCGCCAGAGCGTTCATCGGCAGCAGAGACAGCGTCATGATCAGCGCAAGCAGACATGACAAAATGCGTCTTTTCATACTTTTTCTCCTTCACATTAGATTTTTTATATATTAAAGCGGCAGCCGCCGCTGAATTTTTTCTCCCACAGCAGCAGAAAACAGACATGGTCGGAAACCACGCCTATTATTTGGAAATAGCATAGCACAGACAGGGGAAGATTGCAAGCCAAAGAACGCACAAAATCCCGAAGAAATTGCCTGCCGTTTCCGCCCGTTCCAACCGCTGCGCACGCTTCCACGTCCCACTGGATCGGCTCCATGCCGATGGAGCGGATGGCGGAGATCACATGGTCGTCATACTCGCCGAAGGGGCAGCGGATGAGCGTGGGCCGCACGCCGGTGAGCGCCTCGATCTTGTCATTGCAGAGGTTCACATCGGCGATGATCTCATCGGCGGAGAGGGCGTTGTAATGGTCGTGCGCGTTGGAGTGGTTCATCAGCTCGCACCCGCTCCCGGCTATGGCCTTTGCCTGCGCGGGGTACTGGTCGGCCCAGTTGCCCACAACGAAGAACGCCGCCTTGACGTTGTGCTTCGCCAGCGCCTCCAGGATCGGCTCATCGTCGATACCGGTCCCCTTTCCGTCATAGGGCGGGGGCAGAATGGCCTTCACGGGCCAGGGCTGGGTCTTCTTCACGGGGTGGGTAGGGATCTGTCCGAAAATCATGCCGGCGGACAGGCAGATCGCTGCGGCATACCGCTCCGGGCACCGGATCGCCGCGTTCAGCGCGCCGCAGGAGCCC
>ENA-OROD01001908-OROD01001908.1-human-gut-metagenome-genome-assembly--contig:-NODE-1908-length-15806-cov-8.198337_pt1 | contig 15806 bp, 12 predicted proteins | sample MGYA00242123_ERZ509038 | MGnify/ENA primary metagenome ERZ509038 (study PRJEB26280, sample SAMEA2338719) | human gut metagenome | biome: human gut; feature: human-associated habitat; material: faeces... | reverse complement strand
GAGCACACCGAACATACCGGAGGTAAATCCGATTATCATCGTTTCCGCATTGAACATGCCGGAGACATTCTTCTTTGAAGCGCCGATGGCACGGAGAATACCTATCTCTTTTGTTCTCTCCTGAACAGATATCAGCGTTATGACGCCTATCATTATCGAAGATACGATGAGCGAAACCGAAACGAATGCTATCAGCACGTATGTGATGGCATTGATTATCGTAGTGACGGAGGACATCATAAGCCCTACATAATCCGTATATGTTATCTTGCCCGCCTCGTCCTTTCCCGCATTGTAATCGTCTATGGAGTCTTCGAGCGCCTCCTTGTCGGCAAAGGTGGAGGCATAGAGATTTATCCTCGACGGAACCTCTATATCGACATAACCGAGCCTGTGCATTACCTCGTCATACGATAAATCGGAAAACTCGGTTACAAGCCCGTAGTATTCCGCGCACTGCTCATCGCTGTAGCCTGAGAGAGAGGCAGTCATTGCCGCGGAGAGCTGTTCCGTAGTCATGGCGGCGAGCTTTGCTTTCGCCTGCTCGGCATAGCTTGCTTTGACCTGCTCTGTTATTGCCTCGGTGAAGAGTGCCGTCAGCTTTTCTTCACCCATCTCATCAAGATATGAGGCAATCTCCTCCTCGCTCATACCGGTTTCCTGCGCCATTGCCGTCGTCATCTGCGCGCAAATCTGCTCATATGTCACAGAGGAGAGTATCTGCTTTACAGAGGCATCGAGCACCTCTGCCGGCGGGATGCACTGTATTTTAATAAAGGAAGAAGCCTTGCCGGCACCATCAAGCCCTGCGATGTATGTTCTGAATTTCTCCGCCTTTTCGCTTACTGTGAGGCTTGCGGCGCTCTCCTCAAAGGGAAGCCCCGAGAGGATACTCTTTTCGGGAGAGGCAATCTGAGCCTTCACCGCATCGGACTCTGCCATGCGGGCGATGATATATTCGGTGAGAGCACGGGTATAGCCTACGCTTCCCGTGAGCATGGGCGAGAGCGCGTCCTCCTTGGGACGGATAATGCCGACGACTTTGAGGTCGATGCCGTTATCATAGAGATAGCGCATTCCGGCATCGGTATCGCGCATATCGGTATAGAGCCCAGTGCTCTGGTTTTTCACATAGCAATCGGATGATAAAACCGTGCGGAAGGTCATACCGCAGATATCATCATATGTCCACTTTTTCGTTTCCACGGGAATCTCGGTTTTGTTTGCCGCCGCTTCGAGAATCTTGTTTATATCTTCCTCGGATTTCAGCCCGAGAGAATAGAGCGTGATATCGTCAATCTCGTTGTTTTTATCGACGACGAGAACTATCTGGTCATAGCTTGCCGGCCACGAGCCGTATATCACATCATACTGCTTTTCGAGGAGCGAGCCGACCTGACTTCCGTTGTCGCCGCCGAGCAGCTCCTGCCACATTCCGAATGAAGAGGTGCCCGATGTGAGCGATGAAAAGATGCCTGTATTCCCCGATGATGAGCTGCCGCTCATCATAGAGCTGCCGAAGAATTTCGCCATCAGCTTTTTCATAAGAGCCTCGGAATCGGAGCGGATTATCTTGCCGTCCACATTTTCGGTATACACGAGCATATCGAAATCATAGCTGTACTGAACTCCGCTCAGCGTTTTTCCGAGTCCTGTTTCCTTATCGAGGCGTGAGCGCTCGATATATTTGCGAAAATCCCGGAGATCGTTTTCGCGCTGACCGACATTGCTTATGGCATTCACAAATTCATAGAGTGAGGGCTTCTGATATACGCCGTCCTTTTCGTGCTTCGAGGAGTTTGAAACGGGCGACATAAAAGCTTTCATCAGCTCGCCGAAATCCGTATGCTGAGCTTCTATCGTGAGAGGGTAGGAGGAGAGTGTTTCCTCCTGAACTATGCTTATATAGCTTGTCATGCCCTGCGAGACCGAAAAAATCAGCGCTATGCCTATTATGCCGATGCTTCCCGCAAAGGAGGTGAGCACCGTCCTGCCTTTTTTCGTGAAAAGATTTTTCAGGGAGAGCATGAAGGAGGTTCCAAAGGACATGGAGGGCTTCTTTTTGCGCTTTTTGCCGCCCGACTGTATGCGCTCGGCTTCATCTGCCGCCGCTTCGGCTTTTATCTCGGCTTCGGAGAGCGGTGCGCTGTCGCCCGTGATCCTGCCGTCGAGCATGCGGACTATTCTCGTGGAGTATTTTGCGGCAAGCTCGGGATTGTGCGTCACCATTATCACGAGACGGTTTTCCGCTACCTTTTTAAGTATATCCATGACCTGCAGGCTTGTTTCCGTATCGAGCGCACCGGTAGGCTCGTCTGCGAGAATGATGTCGGGATTATTTACCAGCGCACGGGCGATAGCCACTCTCTGCATCTGACCGCCCGACATTTCCGTCGGCTTCTTGCGCAGCTGCGTTCCGAGCCCCACATCCTCAAGAGCTTTTATCGCGCGGGCTTTTCTCTCTGCCTTCGGTATTCCCGAGAGTGTGAGCGAAAGCTCGACGTTCTGCAATACTGTCTGATGCGGAATGAGGTTATAGCTCTGGAAAACAAAGCCTATCGAATGATTTCTGTACGCATCCCAGTCGCGGTCGCGGAAATCCTTTGTGGATCTGCCGTTTATCACGAGATCACCCTCTGTATATTTGTCAAGTCCGCCGATGATATTGAGCAGGGTAGTCTTACCGCAGCCGGACGGACCGAGGATGGAAACAAATTCGTTTCTGCGGAAGCGCAGGTCGATGCCGCGCAGGGCGTTCACCGTCATATCGCCCGCCGCATAATTCTTTACTATGCCTTTAAGCTCCAACATTTGAATATATCTGCCTCCTTCGGGCATTATTTTTAATTCTGTCATGATAATTATACTTTTTCGTAAAAAATAAGTCAATGAACCCTTTTTAAATTTTTTGTATCTAAAATATGTCCGTAATATCACCCGCGCCTTTTTGCATATAATATCACGAGGTGATAAAGTATGGAAAGAGTAAGCGTAAACGATATGCGCGATAAAGAGGTGATAAATATATGCGACGGTAAACGCCTCGGGTATATTTACGATGTTGAGATAAATGTTGTCACGGGGTGTGTCGTTTCGATAGTGGTGCTTTTTGACTGCCGCATATTCGGCTTCGGAAAATGCGAGGAGCTTGTAATCCCGTGGGACAGGATATCATGCTTCGGTGCGGATGCGGTGCTTGTGAATGTCGGCGTGGATATATACGAGCGCCTCGGGTGCAACGGCAAGGGCGGAAAAAACGGAAAATAGGAGCAAAAAGGCATCCGACATGCTTGAATTGTAAATTTTTTGTGAACAAAACACTTTTTTCTTGCAAATATATAATAGGTGTGATAAAATAAATCGGATTTGCGGGAAGCCCTGCGAATACTAAAATTTTTATAAAATTCTCACATCCGGCAGGCGGCGTGCTTCGGTTCCGCATTATTGCGGTTGGCGCGCGTGGGCACGGGTGGCGGAAGAAACCAAAAGGAGTTTTAAAATGGCAGTTATCACACTCAAACAGTTGCTTGAAGCGGGCGTTCATTTCGGACACCCCAAGAGAAGATGGAATCCTAAGATGGCAGAGTACATCTTCACGCAGAGAAACGACACTTACATTCTCGACCTTTCCAAGACAATAGTAAAGGTTGAGGAGGCTTATGCTTTCGTTCGTGACCTTGCAGCAGAGGGCGGCACGGTTCTCTTCGTAGGTACGAAGAAGCAGGCAGCCGAAGCTATCAAAGAAGAGGCAGAGCGCTGCGGCATGTACTATGTAAATGTCCGTTGGCTCGGCGGTATGCTCACAAACTACAACACAATCAAGAAGAGCATTGCCCGTCTCGAAAGCCTTGAGAAGATGCAGGAGGACGGCACCTTCAATCTGCTTCCCAAGAAGGAAGTTGCAAACCTTATGAAGGAAATGACAGCCCTCGAGAAGAACCTCGGCGGTATCAAGACAATGCCCGGTCTCCCCTCCGCTATTTTCGTAGTTGACACAAGAAAAGAGCACAACGCTATTCTCGAAGCAAAGAAGCTCGGTATTCCGGTTATCGCTATAGTTGATACAAACTGCGATCCCGACGATGCGGATTACATCATCCCCGGAAACGATGACGCTATCCGTTCCATCAGACTTATTTCCTCTGTTCTTTGCGACGCCGTTATCGAAGGCAAGCAGGGCGAGGATGCAGCTTCCAAGACTGAAGAGACAGCAGAGGAAGCTACAGAAGCCGCTGCTGAGTAATTTCGGCAGAAAGCAACAATTCAGTATAAAAACAGGAGGATAATAATATGGCAAATATTTCCGCACAGATGGTCGGCGACCTCAAAAAGAAAACAGGTGCAGGTCTTATGGACTGCAAAAAGGCTCTCGTAGAGACAAACGGCGATGTTGACGCCGCTATAAAGCTTCTCCGCGAAAAGGGTCTTTCCGTTGCCGCAAAGAAAGCAGACAGAATCGCCGCAGAGGGCGTTGTCGATATAATGAAAGAGGGCAATGTTACAGCTATGGTCGAGGTTAACTCCGAGACAGACTTTGTTGCCAAGAATGCTACATTCGGCGAGTTTGTAAAGGGCATTCTCCGCACAATCATCGCTTTTAAGCCCGCTACGGTAGAGGAGCTCTTCACACTTAAATTTGACGGCACCGACTTCACAGTCGAGGAGACTCTCAAGGATAAAATTTATACTATCGGCGAGAACATCTCTATCAGACGCTTTGTTATCGTTGAGGGTATCACAAGCACATATATCCACGGTGCCGGCGTTACAGGCGTTATCATCAAGTTTGAGGCTGACGATGCCGCTGTAAACAACCCCGGCTTTGCCGCTTTCGCAAAGAATATCGCTCTCCAGCTCGGTGCTTATGCAACGCCTTATCTTGATCCCGCTTCCGTTCCCGCAAGCGTTATCGCAGAGGAAACGGCTATCATCAAGGAGCAGATAAAGAACGATCCCAAGAACGCTTCCAAGCCCGATGCTATCATCGAAAAGATGGCAGCAGGTAAGCTCGGCAAGTTCTATGAGCAGAACTGCCTCACGGAGCAGACATATGTAAAGGATGAGTCTCTCACGGTAAGCAAGTATGTTGCCGCTTGTGCGAAGGAATTCGGCGGAAGCATCAGAATTGCCGGCTTTGAGCGTTTCGAGCGCGGCGAAGGCATTCAGAAGCGCGAGGATAACCTCGGCGATGAAGTTGCCAAGATGATTGCTAAAAAGTAATTTGAATTTTCATAAGGTTATGCATGAAAGGGCGGCTTTTTGCCGCCCTTGCTTTTTTGTGGATGTGGGGAGTGCTTTGGCATAAAAGCAGCAAAAGGGGATTTGGTCTGTTCTGACTTAATCTATAACTACCTTGTTTCTATGCCCATCAAGTCATGCTCGCATAGTCGGAGTTTAGCATGCAGTGGGAATGTATTAAAAGCTACGGCGTGGCACACCCACCCCGTCGAATCTGCTCGCTTTTTGCGGTATGCTGTGTTCGCACGCGCGGTATGGCTGATGATGCGCGGAGAGATAGACAAAAGCTTTTCGATTTGCTGTATATAGGTATTTACTTACCGCGCATTACTTCCTGCGGCTAACTCGGCGGGGTGCGAGGTGGTTTGCAAAGGAGGGCGAGAAGCCTTCCTTTGATGACTTTTACCGCGCTTTTGGTCACTCAAAAGCGCGATCGTTTCCCCATAGGGAATAAAGTATCTCACAATGTCAAAAAAGCTCATATATAATATAATGTAAGTGCGGATAATCCCGCACTTATTTTTATATTGGAGTGATGAGATGAAAGATAAGAAAATAGCCGTCATGGGAGCGACGGGTGCTGTCGGGTACGAAATGCTCCGCGTGCTGAATGAATACGGTGTGCCGTGCGAAAATATTCTGCCGCTTGCAAGCGGCAGAAGCGAAGGCAGGAAACTGCCATATGGCACTGCCGAAGTGACTGTGCGCAAATGCACGGAGGAGAGCTTTAATGGCGTCGACATTGTTCTCGGGGCGACGGATGCAGATACTGCGAGGCGGTTTGCATCGTCGATAAAGGTGAGCGGAGCGGTATTCATAGATAATTCCAGTGCATTCCGCATGCGCGATGATGTGCCGCTTGTCATTCCCGAGATAAACGGCGAGGATGCCCTGCGACACAGCGGCATAATATCAAATCCGAACTGCTCTACGATAATAACGCTGATGGCGGTTTATCCTCTGCACAGACTTTCTCAGATCGAGCGCATGGTGGTCTCCACATATCAGGCGGTCAGCGGCGCGGGACGCGACGGCATGGAGGAGCTTATCGCGCAGAATAAGGCGACAGCCGATGGCAGGGAGGCGGAAAATCGCGTCTTTGCGCATAGGATAGCGGAAAATCTTATCCCGAAGATAGGTTCGCTTGCAGATGATAACTACACGAGCGAGGAGATGAAAATGCAGAATGAGGGCCGCAAAATCCTGCACAGCCCGTCGCTTGCCGTGACCTGCACCTGCGTTCGTGTGCCTGTCATGCGTTCACATTCCATTTCGGCGGCGGTCTACACGAGAGAAAGCATATCCGTTTCCGCGGCGAAAAAGGCGATAGGAGATTTTGCGGGCGATATACTCTATGACGCGCCCGAGGCGGAGATTTATCCAATGCCTATTGTCGCCGAGGGCAAAAACGAGGTTTATGTGGGCAGAGTGCGCCGTGCGCTCGACAGTCCGCGCGGTATTTCTCTCTGGTGCTCGGGTGATCAGATACGCAAGGGTGCGGCGGCAAATGCCGTTCAGATAGCGGAATATATCTGCCGGAAATAAAACTTTTTTGTAAACAAAGCGTGGGTGTATTGACTTCATGTCTCCCGTTAATTATAATTATTACGGAAGTATTATCCGTAAACCGCCGCTTTGCAACCGAAAAGTGCGTAATGCGCCGGCGGGTTGCTTGATGTTTTCCTTTTAACCGATTATAATGAAACCATCAAAAACAAACAACGGAGGCGATTATTATGTTGAATGAAAATCTCGCAAGGGTCAGAAAAGAGCGTGGACTGACGCAGGAAGCACTGGCTGTGAAGCTGAATGTCGTGCGGCAGACGATATCAAAATGGGAAAAGGGAACCGCTGTTCCCGATGCGGACACCCTGTGCAAAGTCGCGGACGAACTTGAGGTGCCTGTTTCCGAACTTCTCGGAAACTCCCTTCAGGGCGAAAAATCGGATGCTGCGACTATCGCCACTTCGCTTGCGCAAATCAACGAACAGCTCGCGATAAGAAATCGCCGCACGGCGACGATATGGAAAGCGGCATGCATTGCCGTGCTCGTTCTTGCCGCGCTTGCGGTGGGGATATTCTGCTTTGTCGGCAGAGAAGATAAGCTTCAGATTTCCGAAAATATAGAGGTATCAAATGTCACATTCAGCACGAAAAACGGCAATCTGATATGCATATTTGTGCCGAGCGTGGGAAGCTCCGATATCGATTATGAAGTGACTTACTACAGCCTCAACGGCTCTTTTCCGAGCGAAACCGTCACCGCAAAGTACGAAAGCGGAATCTGCACGGCAACTATTGAAGAAAGCAGAATGAAAAAGCAGATGTCATACGGCGTGATTTTGAATATCAGGTATAAAAACGAGACGAGAACAGTGTCGCTTTCCGAACATTTTGTCTATAATATTAGCAAGTGGGAAATCCGCAGAGAGTGACGCGCGAAAACGAACTTTTTTGTAAACAAAGCGCGGGTGTATTGACTTCATGCGGTTTGTCAATTATAATTATAGAGAAAAGAAAAAAGAAAAGGGAAATTCAGGTATGAAAAAGCTACTTTGTCTTGCAGCATCACTCGTTTTTATATTTGCTCTCGCGTCATGCTCCGCGGGTGTCTCTGTGCCGTATCGCATGGTACAGCTGGCAAACAGATACAGTGAAATATTTGACTTAGAGAGCGGTATCGCGGCTTTTCGCGAGAAGCTCACATACCCCGATTTTGAATATGAACTTTACTGCGAGACAGCGAAGAGCGGCAAGCTGACGACATACAATATATCTGAGAAAACGGACGGCTACACGATGAACGCCTGCGACGGCACTGTGGTCATGGAGAGGGGCGGAAAGAAATACTTCCTGCTTATAATCAGCGGAACATATTCGGGCTTTGCCGATGAATATGCCGATTTCGCTCATCCGCTCGATGCCGGAAGCCACTATCAGGTAAGCTCAAAGAAGAGAGCCGAGGGCGGCTATGAGGTTGTCTACAAGGCGGAGATAACTCCGCAGATGGCGGGCGAGCTATCCGAATACGGTGTAGTGCTCGGTGAATATATTTTCTCCCACCTTGCAGTGGATGAAAAATACCGCGCTCTATCGATAGAATATTCGACAGGGAAGAGCGAGGGCGAACGCAAGCTGCTTACCCGTACCTTTGAATATTACGACGATGCGCGCGAGAGCTTTGAAAATATGCCGAAAAATCGCGATGCCAAAGTGAAAATCGTATATACCGGAGGCAGAACAGCGGAATTTGCAGTCCCCGAGGGATATCATATCGGCTTTTATATGCCCGATGTGACATATGAATTTTATACCGACGAGGACTTCAAGGTGCCTTTTGATGCCGACAACACGGCGATTTCAGGTGAAATCACACTCTATGCCAAGGCTATCGGAAAAAAGCCTGAAAAAAGATAAAAAAATCTCAAAAATGTATTGACATATTTAGATTATTATGCTATAATAACATCCGTCGCCGAGAGATAAACGGCGACGGAAAATGCTGGTGTGGCTCAATGGCAGAGCAGCTGATTTGTAATCAGCAGGTTGATGGTTCGACTCCGTTCACCAGCTCCATACGGGAGCGTTCCCGAGCGGCCAAAGGGGGCAGACTGTAAATCTGTTGTCACTGACTTCGGTGGTCCGAATCCACCCGCTCCCACCAAAACACCTGCGCAACAGCGCGGGTGTTTTACTTTTCACTTATTTACTATTCCGTTTCTCGCCTATAAAAATAAGTCCCGCCATGCGGGATTTTTTACGTAATTAAATTCGCGCTTGCACTTGCAAATCGAGTAACTGTATGATACAATAAGGTCAAGAGGAGGCGAATTTATGGATCTTGTATTGATTTTCGGCGCGGGAGCCGTCGGCAAGATGACAGTGGGGCAGGAGCTGATGAAAATATCGGATTTTCGCCTTTTTCATAATCATATGATGATAGAGCCGGTGATAGAGATATTCGGCGAGTATAATCCGAGGGCTGTCGCCGAACTGCGCGAGGTTATTTTCAGGGAATATATGAAAACCTCGCACCGCGGAATGATATTTACTTTCATGTGGGCTTTTGATATGCAGTCGGATTGGGACTACACGGCAAGCATTGCCGCGAAATTTGAGGCTACGGGCGGCAGAGTATACTATGTTGAGCTGGTAGCCGATACAGCCGTGAGAATCGAACGCAACAAAACGGAAAATCGCCTTCAGAATAAGGCTTCAAAGCGCGATACGGCGGTTTCCGAAGCGCGGATGCTCCGCGAGGATGCGAAGTATCGTCTCGTCAGCCTGCCCGGCGAGCTTCCTTTTGAAAACTATCTGAGGCTTGACAATACTAATCTTGCTCCCGCAGAGGCGGCGGAGATAATAAAAAAGCATTTTGACCTTTAAATAAATTTACGGAGGAGAGGAAATTTTTATTATGAAAAAAACAGTCATAAAGCGGCTTCTTCTTGCCGCCGTGATATTTATCTGCGCTTTTCTTGCCTCGTGCGGCATGAAAGACCCGTATCATATTCATGCTTTCGGCGACTGGCGAATAATGAGCGAGGCTACCTGCACGAAAAACGGCTTACGTGAGCGGGTTTGCAAATGCGGCGAGAAGGAGACAGAGATTATAGAGGCGACAGGGCATAACTTCGGTGACTGGACAACGGTAAGAAAAGCGACCTGCACCGATGACGGCTTAAATGAAAGAATATGCCACTGCGGCGAGAAGGAAACGCGGATTATCAAAGCGACCGGACATGATTTCAGCGATTGGACGCATGTGAAACAGGTTAGCTGCACAGATGACGGAGAAGACGAAAGGGTCTGCTCCTGCGGCGAGAAAGAGACGCGCGTGATAAAAGCGGAAGGACACAAAAAGGTGACCGACAAGGCTGTAGCGGCATCATGTGCCGCCGCAGGCAAGACGGAGGGAAGCCACTGCTCGGTATGCGGCGAAGTTTTCACTGCGCAGCAGATTATTCCCGCGCTCGAGCACAAATGGCAGGAGGCAACCTGCGCTTCTCCGAAGAAGTGCACGGTTTGCGGCAAAACGGACGGCGAGGCTCTGCCTCACACTATGGAAAACGGCAAGTGCAAGGTCTGCGGTTATCATTACAAAGCGGTCATCTATGACGGAAATGCCGTCAGAATTATATACAAAAGGGCAAAGAAAATCGGAAGCGACGGTACCCGCCTTGAGCTTTTCTTCGATGTCGAAAATAAAACAAGCAAAACCATGATGCTTCAGGCTGATGCCATATCGCTGAATGGCTATTGCTTCAGTAATATAAGCATGAGCTATAATATTATTTCACGTACCGTCGGAGAAATCAGCCTCTATATAAATGAATTCGACTCGTCGCTGGTCGATGCCGACAAGATAGAGTATGTTGGCGGTCAGTTCAAAGTACTTGACGACGCTACCATGACTGTTTATGACACGGCAATCTGTACAAATGTCAGAGTTGATAAGCTCGGCACGGGCGGTATTCCCGCAAATTTCAACGAGAAAAATAAGCTGTTTGAGGATTCAAACTGCACGATATATTATCATCTCTTAAAGAAAAGCTCAGCTTCACCAAGTCAGGCAAATCTTTATCTGTACTTCAAGAACAAGACAAACGGGATACTGACGGTTCAGGCGGAAGCCCTCGCCATCAACGGCATCGGCTTCTATCAGCTTATCGCGAGCGATGCGGTACTTCCGATGTCTATAGGCACGGTAAATATCAATATCGGCGATTTTGATTTCAAAAAAGTAAATATAAACGTAATCGAAAAGCTCGGCGGACAGCTTGATATAATACAGAATGCCTTCAGGTCATATAAAGTGATATTCGCAAATTCGGACAAGCTTGAATGAGTTGCGGCTACGGCTTGACTTTTTGCAATTATATTTGCGGCAAATGCAGACTAAAATGCGGTAAATCCGAAATCGGATTTACCGCATTTTAAAATGAAATTTTAAAGCAGGGGAGCCACTACCTTCGGAAAATCGCGGTAGTCATCTATCGTGAGAAAGCCGAAATCGGATTTATATACCGATTCGTCATTGCCGCCGAGTCCGTAGTCGTCACCTACAAAAATCACCTCGTCATGCGCTATGCCGCGCTCCTTGCAGTATTTTGCGAGTGCATAATACTTATTATACGGAGCGGGAGCCATATCAAATGAAGAAGAACCGCCGACAAATACATTGTAGTCGGAGAATACTTTGCAAACCTCATCGTATATTGCGCGGCGACGGCTTCTGTCCGGGTCAAAGGCGAGCTTGTCCTCTATCTTTGCCTTTGTGCCGAGTATTGCGAAGGTTACGCAACCCGATGCGTGAAATTCGACGCTGTCGCCTGCATATTCGGTAAAACCGTGCTCTTTGCGAAGCATAGCCACGCGCTTTTCGCATGACTCTCTGTCGCAGGGCATAACATTGTCCTCTTTTGTCTCCAGATCACCTGTCGCGGCGTTGTATTCGGCATATTGCATGCCGTAGTTTCCGATTATATCTATCGGAAATCTGCCCATCTGCTCAAATATGCGGCGACAGTTTCCGGCGCCTACCATGAGCAACTTGTATTTTTTGCCAAGTGCTTCGAGTGCCTTTCTGTTTTCCTCGCAGAGAGGCGTTTTGTGGCAGGTCAATGTGCCGTCAAGATCAAATGCAAGAAGCTTTATCATTTTTAATTTTCCCCCATATTGTAAGTTTGTAAAATCAATCAAGCTTTACTCCGATAAGCTGTGCCAAAGCGGAAATATCCTCGCTGGAGCCGTTTTCGGAAATGTATTTTTCAAATTCTTCTTTGAGTGTTTTCATATAATCATCGGATATGCCGAATATCGCCTTATCGCCTCTTGCCACAGCGTCCTTTGCGGCTGTCGGCATGACCTTGGAATCGGAATAAATCTTCAGCATTTCCTGCTCGTCACGGTCATTCTCTGTTGCGATGGATACGATGCTTACTATGGAATCCGTTTCTTTTTTGTATTCCTTGTCGGAAACGGCAGAGTCACTTTTCGCCTGTCCCATTATGCGGTAAACATCTGCCATGAGCATCGTACTGCCGCGGACATTCCTGTGGCTCTCGGGGACGGCTTCCGCAAGAATTGCCATCGCATCGGCGACGGCTTCGGAAGAATCCGGATTTATGTTTTCAAACATTGCTCTGACGTCGGTTTGATAGAAATCTATCTCTTTGCCGGAAATAAGAGTAACAACATCTGCAGTATCGCGGACATCGCGTATTATATCGGCAAATCTGTTCAGATCGGCGCATACCGTATCAGGCTTTGTTTCTGCAAATGCTTTTGCGATTGTTCTGATGAAGTCGTTTATTTTGACTTTCTGCTCGGAATATTCACCGCTTGTGTCGAGCAGGAGCTTTATCGTGATGTAATCGTTATCGTTATGCACCGCTTCGGACATACCAAGGAGAATATATGCGACAGAGCTTTTATATGCCAGAGAACGATTAAGCTCGCCCGCAATATCGCGTAGTTTCTGAATATCCTCATCGGAAAAAGCTTCAAAGCTGAGATTATCTATGCTTTTGTTAACATCCTGAGCAATCTCCGAAAGGAGGTTTTTCAGCGGCTTGAAAGTATCGAGAAAAGCATCGGCAGCTATCGGAAAATCGTGGTAAACATTATCTTTTTCACCGCATATCTTATAGCTTGTAAGTCCGCGGAAAGCAAAATTCGTAATACTGTTTATAAACCGGAAAGATGAAGACTCTGCCGATACAAACCTGTGAACCTTTTTTGCCGCCTGCACCGTATCTTCCGAAATGTCATATTTTCCGCTTTCGATATCGGCAATGACGGCGTCTGTCATGTTATCTGCCGTCATTACATAGCCCGAGACGGGCATCCATACGGTAAAGCTTATGAGGATTGCCGTAAAGCCGCCGATAATCATTGATGCGGCGCGGCTTCCGGGCTTTGTCTGACATTCGCCGAGCTTCATTTTCTTTGTCAGCGCTATGGCGATTATTTTGTAGATTATGTAGAAAACTATGCCTGTAAGAATCCATATGAGCAGAAAAGCGGCAGGAGAAACTATAGCTGAGGCAATGGGAGATGAATTTGAGACGAGCTCTTTTATCTGCGCATTCTCAACATCGTTTTTGCCTATTTCTGCGATGAACGGCAGATTTGCAAATGCTTTTGCAAGCGGGGCAGAGCACGCTTTTGTGATAAAAAATGCCGCTACAGCCGAAAGAATATGCGATGCCGCACGGACACCTTGAAGAATAAGAGGTCTTTTCCATGCGAGGAGCAATTCTGTTCCGATAAGCAATGCGGTAATTAAGAAAAATATAGCCCAAGTCATAAATGTAACTTCCTTAACAATATATTCAATATTTAGATAATAGCATTTTTCTTCTGTTTTGTCAATAAAAACAGAGCAATAAAGCCGCAACACAATGAAAAATAAAATCGGTAACATTTTTGTTTATTTTCAAAAAATATATTGACTTTTTGCCAAAAACATGGTATCATGATAAAGCGCTGTGAAACGGCAGGTTCTTTTTGCGTCTGACAGCCGCGAGCACGTTTTCAATCCGAGGAAATAGCTGAATAAAACCCGTTTTCAATACGGAGGGATATCGAAGCGGTCATAACGGGTGAGCGCAGAAAAAACGATATGATATATCGTTTTTGCAAGCGTGTAACGAAAATAAGGAGTATCGGAAGTGAGGTTTACCGCACGCGCGATGCGACTATATTTTCGGAAGGGCAGGAGCCGAAGTTATGACGATTTCAATATTTCAATCCGAGGAAACAGCTGAATAAAACCCGTTTTCAATACGGAGGGATATCGAAGCGGTCATAACGAGGCGGTCTTGAAAACCGTTTGGGGGCAACCCCGCGTGGGTTCGAATCCCACTCCCTCCGCCATATATATTTTTTAATTCGGAGAAGTACTCAAGTTGGCCGAAGAGGCGCCCCTGCTAAGGGTGTAGGTCGGATTTAACCCGGCGCGAGAGTTCAAATCTCTCCTTCTCCGCCAAAAGAAAAGTCGCCTTTGGGGCACCTGCGATAAAGCAGGTGCCCCAAGCGGTTTCAAGAACAAAATTACAAAATGATTGGTTGTCGGATGCGGACGAATTACAGTAAATAAATTCAAAAAGAGGTTACTGTAATGAAGAACACAAATAAAAAGAACAACGCAAGCATAAACATTGATGACATTTTCGGACACGACCGCAAGGAACTTGACAATTGCTTTGAGATCTGCTATACCGAACATGACGGTCTGCTCTACCCCGACTTCGTTCTGCCGAAGCAAACACATTTCTCTATCGGTAAATACGGAAGTTTACGCCTTGCATTCATAAAGGAACATCGGAAAGGCACCTACACCACACTTTTGACGCGGTGTCGTTTGAATGCATATCTCCATGACATCGACATCACGGCGAAGGAAAAGGTGCGGTTAATCACCGCTCAGCTCGCCAACTCCCGTAGTATTGATGAAAAGTTGAAAGCTACCGATCTGCTTGAATGGGTGGTGCAGATGAATTCCTGTAAGCTTGCTGCTGAGGAAATCGTTATGAGTGAGGTCATCTACCGATAAAAAACCGGGCGCTGTCTTAACAAGTAAACGAATCATTAGACTCTTGCCTGCTGACATCGACCTTGAGCGAAGTGAAAAACATTGAAGTCAACCGCACAAATAAGCGCTCTGATAAACACAGCCGCCCGATCGTGAAAAGTCGGGTGGCTTTTGTTATGAAAGACCTCTCTTTTGTATGAGTACATCGGTTTTCATTCCAGCTTCGCATTCGTCAGGTTTTCCATTCTCCCCGTAAGTGCGAAATTCTCACATTACCGTGATTTCTATATCGGTTTATTCGTGATAGTTGTGTTGATAACATATCCGACATCCCCTTCGACACAGACGGTTCTGTCGGCAATCTCATCAGGGCAGAATGCCTCACCGAGGTTGCTGCAGGCATAGGTCGCACGTTTTTTGTGCTCATCTGGCAGAGGGATATTTGATGATGACAGACGTGTTATACCCGAAACCAAGTTTGAAAAACAATACTTTTTGTCCATTCCTCGTGCGCAGGGAATTTGCATAATACTCCACTGCCTCGTGCCGACCTTCGTCCTCGACAAACCGGTTATCCGCGCGAAGAGTCATGGACAGCGTGTTTGAAAGTGAAAAGCAAAATAAGCGAAAGCAAGGACGCGGCAATCATGTTTTGCAATTTTGCGGTTGAAAAACGAATTTTTTTCACTTACCTCTTGCAAAACGGAAAGAAGTATGATATAATATGACCGAAAGAACCAAAACGGTCATATTTCAGGAGGTGCAACCTTGGCTTTTACAGATTTTGAAACCGAACAGCTCCGCAAGGCGCTGCTGAAGGAAACGAGACATTGTGCCGTCACGCTGGGGATGAAGAAAACCTCCGTGGATCAGCTGACACGGGCTGTCGGCATTGCGAAAGGCTCGTTCTATAAATTCTATGAATCAAAGGAAATGCTTTTTTTCGCGGTTTTGGAGGGGATCCATTCCGAACTCTACGAGGTGGCTGACCGCGCATTGAGCGAAAATGTCGGTTTGTCTCAATCGGAAC
>ENA-OROD01001906-OROD01001906.1-human-gut-metagenome-genome-assembly--contig:-NODE-1906-length-15815-cov-6.458693_pt1 | contig 15815 bp, 20 predicted proteins | sample MGYA00242123_ERZ509038 | MGnify/ENA primary metagenome ERZ509038 (study PRJEB26280, sample SAMEA2338719) | human gut metagenome | biome: human gut; feature: human-associated habitat; material: faeces... | reverse complement strand
TAAGTGGAGATGAATACAATTCGATAGAGAAACTTGTTAGATAAATTACAATTTAGCTAATTATTAGAGTAGCAGTAGTTTGATAAAATGTTAAAATACATTGCTTGTAGCAACGAAACTTTTATATTAAAATTTACTTAAAGAAAGGAGTGAATTTTATATGTTAAAAGATAATTTAAAAACTTTAAGAAAGAACAAAGGACTTTCACAAGAAGAATTAAGTGTCAAATTAAATGTTGTAAGACAAACTGTATCTAAATGGGAACAAGGATTATCTGTCCCAGATGCTGAAATGTTAATATCTATATCAGAGGTGTTTGATACTCCAGTTAGTACGATTTTGGGAGAAAATATCAATGAAAAAGAAAAGAATGAACTAAAAGTAATATCAGAAAAATTAGAGGTAATAAACTTACAATTATCACACGGTATTGAACATAGAAGAAAAGTATTACATTATAGTTTAATTTCAATTCTTACAGTTATAATAGTAGTTTTTGCTTTTTTGTTATTTGGTTTTAATACTCCGTATTTAGAGTGGGACTATAGTCATACTGAATATGCAGTTTTGGGTGTTATATGCCACGCTTTTGTATGGATGTTTGTTAGGTTTTTTCCTTTTGTATTAATTGCATTAGTTGTTGGAATAGTTTTAACAAGAAAGAAAAAATAAATTACAATTTTGTAGTATAGTGAAATAATAGTAAGTTGAAAGAGAGATGTGTTTTATGAAAAAGAAAATTATATTGTCTATTGCATTTATTTTTAGTTTATTACCTATGCTGTTGAATCAATATGGTGGAGCAAAAGGTGTTCAAGAAATATCTGGCTTAGTTAATTTATTTAATCCAGTAGGAATCGTATCTGTTTTGTTATTTATAGTAGGGATATGGTTGCCTTTTAAAAATATTAAAGTAAATAAAGCATTAAGTATTTTAGGTGTAATTGGGATTGTTGTTTCGGAAATTTATCAGTTTTTAACTTGGCATATACAAAATATTACAGGAGAAATAAGCATACAGAATAGTATTAACTTTGCTTTTCCTGAATTTTATATAGGATTAGTAATATCTTTAATTATGGTAATTGCTTATTTCGTTATAGATAAAATAGTAAAAGAATAATAAATTATAATTTGAATGAAAGATTAGATGTAAGAGTCTAATCTTTATTTTTTTCGTAAAGTATGGTATAAATATAAGGAGTGGAAAGGATAACCAAAATGAAGAAAATAAATGTTGAAGAATTAAGAGAATTGTTTATAGAAATAAAATATGGCAATAATATAGCCTTTGAAAAACTATATAAAAACTATAAAAATTTAGTATATAAGATTGCATACAGCATATTAAAAAATTCATACGATTCTGATGATATAGTGCAAATTGTATTTGAAAAGATATATTCTATTGATAAAGATAAGTTACCCACTCGCAATGAATCTAGTTGGTTATATTCTGTTACTAAAAATGAAACAATAAATTATTTAAATAAAAAGAAAAATCATATTGAACTTGAAGAAATATATGAAATTGAAGATAATAATAATGAAATAAATGAACTAATAAATAAGGATAGTTATAATAGATTAATTGGTAAGTTAAATGAAAATGAAAAAGAAATTATTTCGTTAAAAATATTATCAAATTTATCATTTAAAGAAATTGCAAAATTACTAAATAAACCAACAGGAACTATAAAATGGATATATTACAAATCAATAAATACTTTAAAATTATTATTAAGTAATTTAGCAATGTTTATTATTTCATTTATATCAAGTTGTTTTGCAATGAAAAATAGGAAAAAGCTATCTCCAAAGCTTAATGTAGATGAAAGTAATCAAACAAAAGAAGAGATAAAAGATGAAATAACAGAAGATAAAGAGCTTTTGCAAGACAATAAAAAAAGTACAATAACAAATGATAAGAGTTCTCAGATGCAAGAAAGTGTAATTGAAGAAGTACCAAATATAAGCAACAATTACTTAAGCATAAGTTTAATTGGAGTATCAACAATATTTTTTATACTAACTATAATTTTTTCAATTATTTTTACAAAACACCAACTAAAACGAAGGAAAAAATTGTCTAAAAAATAGAAAGGTTAAAAAGGTGGTATGTATGAATAAAAATATTTTCAAATGGATAATTGTAGTTATAGCTATATTAGCAATTATAATTGGAATTATGTATTTAATTGATTTTAATAGAATGAAAAACGGAGAAGAAGTTATATTTAGCACGTGGGGAACAAAATATGCACCTGTATTGGCAATAAAACAAAACAACAATGCGGTTAGTGAAAAATATCAAAAATATTCTAAAACAATAAATAATGTTCATTTAGAATTGAATATTCCAAATGAGTGGAAGTATAAAGAAATACAAAAAAACGAAGATGAGAGTTCTTATGAGTATGCCTTAAAATTATACAAAAATATTGAAGAACAATATGCAATGCTATATATTTATAATAATCAATTTGGTGTTTGTGGTACAGGAAGAACATCAAAAAATATAACCTTAAATAACGGAAATGAAGCGACTGTCGGATATTATGATGGAAATAAAAAGTGGAGCGATATTTCGTTTTATAGTATGAATAAAAATATGGCAGTTATTAATTATGGATTAATAGATAATGATGCAGAAGAAGTAATTGAATTTATAAAAACTATAAATATTGTTTATTTATCAACGGAAAATAGTAATAAAAAACCAGAAAATGTAACTATTGAAGTATTAGAAAATACAATAACAAACAAAGCAGCAGAAATATTAATTACAGATAATAATAAAAATCAATATGGCTGGGGAGTTGAATTTAGAGTACAACAAAAAATAGATGGAAAATGGAAAGAACTAGATTATATATCAGATGATTTGTCTTGGATTGAAATTGCTTATGAATTAGATAAAAATAACCAAGTAAAAATGAAAGTTGATTTTGAAAAATACTATGGAATATTAAAGAGGGGAATTTATAGAATAGTAAAACCAGTTTATGATAATGGATATATAGATTTGTATTCAAACGAGTTTGAAATTAAATAAAGTATCAAAAGTAATAATTTAGAAAGGAAAAAATATGTTAGGAATTTTTATTTTATTAATTATAGCAATGTTGCTAGTAGTTAAGTTTTGCAAGAAAACATTAAAAATTGTATTATCTATTATAATTGTTTTAATTTCATTATATTGTATTATAATATCTGTTGATATGAATAGAGTACATAGCTTTAGAGAACCTATATTTGCTACAATTAAGCAAGAGGATGATTTGACTATGAAAACAAAAATATATCAAGGTTTAGGTTATGAGGTCAAAATGGTTAAAGATGTAACAAAGGATAAAATAATAAAAATAGAAATGTATATGTTTGATAAAGTAATTGCAGGAGCTGTAGAGTAAAAAGCTATACAATTATATTTTGAAAGTAAAACAAAAGTACAGCTCAAGGTATTGAACTGTACTTTTTGTTACAAAATATTTCTATTTATATATTCTAGCATTAGCTCAATGAATTGTTTAGGACTAATTCTATTGGTTAGATCGTGATACGGAAAAAATGTATTTAAATGTTCTCTCTTAACATATTTGCTCATAGTTTTCAAAGAGCTTTCAATACTCCATTGGATATTTTTTTCAGATACATTATACTTATGAGACAAAATAACACAGAGACACTTAAAGTTATCTAATAAATTTTCATTATCGTAGCAAAGAGTTATTGCATCCAACAAATACAAGCCACCTTTTGAAAAATGATTTAAATGTAATTTTGAAAATACCATTTTTATATCATTTATATTTAAAACAGGTTTACTATTAAATTTTGCAACATCATATATTTCTTGTATTAGAAAATCAAAATTTACAGGTTTAGGAATCAAGTTATATATTTTTTTTAATTCTCTAAATTTAATTTGTTCTTGTGCTTTCCCTGATACAATTAAAATATTTCTCTTTTCATTTTCTTCTGGCAATGCAGATAAATTGTTAGCAACATCTGCACCACTCATTTTAGGCATTTCTAAGTCTAGCAATAATACATCAGGTTTATTTATTAAATAGGAATTATAAGCTTCCTCACCATCCATAGCTATACCGCAAAGGGCGATATCTTTTTCTTTTGTAAGAATTGTTGAACAAGATGTAATCCAATCTGCATTATCATCAGCGATCATAACTCTAACCATATAAGATATCCTCCAATTTTAATTGCCTAAATTATATCACGAAAATGCCTGAAATTCAATAAAATCAACAATATTTATGCCAAAAAGTCAGTTAAAAAAAGTAAGATTATGGAAACTTTATACCGAATTTTTCCGATTTAATCAAATATGCACCAATTATTCGATAAAATACCTTAAAAAATGATAGTATTCCCATAGGACAATAGTCCGAAATAAGGGAAGTATTACCTATGATATGAATAACAAACATAAGATAATATTTATAAACACTATATTTCAGACTATTGTGTATTAGGAGGATTTTATTTATGGATGGATAAAAATTTTATTAATTAAATAATTAGCAATGGAATATAACTTCCTTTGTTTTGGACATTGTTCAATTTTTATGATTGGAGAATGTTTATGGAAAGGAAGAATTATTTAATAGAAGGATTATCAAAAGATGAAACAGCATATTTAAAAAGTATTATTGTAAATACAAGAAAGAGGTATATAAAGGATAATTATTGCTATATTAATAATCAATGTGTGAGTATGGAAGAAGTAGAAGGAATTGAGGGAGAATCTGTGCTTGATATAATTATTAATAAATGTGAAGATGAGATTAAGTCTGCTGTTGAATTTGAAAAAGTTATTTCTGATAGTAAATTGTATTATGCAATAAAAGCATTGTCTTTGAGAGAGAAGATGGTGCTTTTTTCTTTGTATAAGGAAAATAAGAGTATTAATATAATTGCAATGGAAATGAATTTAGAAAGAACTACTATATGGAGAATTAAGGCAATAGCACTAGACAAAATAATGAAATATCTTATAGGAGGAAAGAGAGATGTTTAATGATTTTAGTTTATCAGATGAGGAAATTATAAAAATAATAGAAGAGTACAAGCCTTTAATATTAAGTAGATCAAAAATAAATTTTAAGTTTGATGAAGATCTATATCAAGAAATAATAATTGCTATATTTAAAAAACTTTCAGAAAATCGAAAAAAATAAAAAAATTTTTCAAAATTTGCAACATCGACAAAAATTTTTGACTTCATATGGGTAGATAAAAAAGGAGGTGTACAATATGGAGTCAAAAACACAAGAACTTATGGACATAGATTCAGCAATTGCTTATGCTCAATTAGCAGTACATACTTTGCAGAATAGTGCGACAGAGGTAAATGCAAAAGAACTGCGAAGTGAAATTAAAATGTTGCATTTAAAGTTTGGAACATCAGAAGTCAAGAGATTGGCAAATATTATTGTAAAGGGGAAAAAATAATGTGCTATGCAATTCTAATTATTTTACTAATTATCTCCTTTACAATAATAGAGTATTTAACACATAGAAGAAAAAGGAAATATAAAAAAGTAAAACCTTTAAGTAAAATGAGTAAAAAAGAATTCAAAAAAGCTATGAAAGATTTAGAAATTAAGTAGAGTTATATTTTAGCTCTATTAGTTTCTTCATATTCAAAAATTGTTAGTAAAAAGTTAAGTAAGGAAATTTTAGAGTGTATGGATAAAAATAAAGATATAATTATAAGAATGTATTTCATAGAAAAATTAAGACCAATTGATATTTCTAAAAAACTTGCAATATCCAAAAGTGCAGTTACTCAAGTTTTACAAAAAGATAATAGATATTTAAAGGAAAAAGAAATAAGAAAACAAATAAACAGAAAAAAGAATATTGAATATACAAAACAATATATAACAACTACAAGAAAAAATAAGAGTATAGATGTGGACTATGCAATATTAAAACAAGCTCACGAACAGGCAAGTAGAGAATTGTCTGGTGGAAGAAAACCAATAAGTAATAGAGCTTTTAGAGATTGGAATCCATCAATTTATAAATATAATGAAAAAAGTAAAAGTTATGTATTAAGAAAAGGAATTGTTGTGGGCAATGATGTGCCTAAACGCATTAATTGGAAAGGTTATTAAAAGTTGAGATAGTTTCTCTATCGCAATTGTATGAGGAGGCTCTTATGAAACAAGAATTTAAAATAATAGAGGTATTTGATAAAGAAAAACCAGATATAAAAGTGGTTTTAAAGGATATATTTAAATCTTATATAAAAGATGTAATAAATAGTAATTATGACTTGAAAAAAAGTAAATAAGAGTTATAATATGAACAATCGAGGATAGGAAACTACCGTTATCAGCTGAGAGGAGGAAAAATGATAACGATAAGTAATCCTGAAAAATATGTTGTAGGAATATTAGTAAGACTATCCAACGAAAGAATAGAAGATTTAAAAAGATATGGAGAAAGTGGAAGTATAACAAATCAAAAAATTCTTTTAAATAATTTTTGTAAAGAAAATCATTTGACGATATATAAAACCTATGTGGATGATGGAGAAAGTGGAGCATTTTATGATAGACCTGGATTTCAAGAAATGATAAATGATGTCGATGAAGGTCATATAAATATGGTCGTAGTTAAAGATTTATCTAGATTTCGGAAGGGTTGCATCAGGAATTGATGACTATATAGAAGAGTTTTTTCAACTAAAGGGTGTAAGATTTGTTGCAGTAAATGAGAATTTAGATTCAAAAACATCAGCTAATTTTCACGATGATATAAAAATTAGGGCTTTTTTTAATGAGTGGTTTTTAAGAGACTGTTCAAAAAAGACTAGAGATGGAAAGCACAATAAAGCGTTGCAGGGGAAAGTGATGGCAACATATCCAAAGTATCGGATATAGAAAAAATCCTAATGATAAAAATCATTATATTATAAATGAAGAAACTGGCTGGGTTGTGCAAAAAATATTTGAAACATTAAAAACAGGCACACTTCCAACGGATGTTGCTCAATGGCTTAATGATAATAATGTCCCTGTACCATCAGAATCGGTAGGAAATGCTCATACTAGAAGATATAATGAGGTAAAGAGAAGATGGAATAGAACGGCAGTTGTTAGAATTGCAAAAGATAGAACTTATTTGGGATGTGTAATAAATGGTAAAGCAAAAAAAGTAAGTTATAAAAGTAAGAGAATTATTCAAATTCCAATTGAAGAACAAATTGAAGTTAAAGGAATGCATGAGCCACTAGTAGACCAAGAAACATTTGATATAGTTCAAAGAATGATAGAAAGCAGAAGAAGGACAAGAGTAAAGAAACACGATTTTCTTTTGAAAGGTTTGTTAGAATGTGCAGAATGTGGGAAAAAATTAAGTGTACTAACATTAAAACAGAAAAGTGGTAATTCTATTCAATACTTAAGATGTAATACTTATGCATCGATGACTCGACTTAAATTATGTACTCCACATTCAAATAATTGTGAAAAATTAACCAACGAAATAATTAAGACAATAAAAGCACGATTTAAAGAATATTTAAAAGAGGATGAACTATTCAAATTAGCAGAAAAAGTAAAAGATACTAATGCCTACAAAAAGAATTTGATTCAAAATCAAATTCAAGCAAATCAAAGTAAAATAGAAATTATGAATAAGAAAATCGACCGATTGTATGAAGATAAACTATCAGGAATTATTAATGTTGATGACTTTGAAAGAATGTATGTTTCAACATTGGATAGAAAAAAAGAAATAGAAGAGTTGATAAAAAATTTGTTAAAACAAAAAGAAGAAACAGCACAAGAGGTTGATTTAAAGAAAGCAATAAAAGATTTTATTAAAGCAAGAAAAATAACAAGAGAAATGATAGTATCATTAGTTGATAGAATCACAGTATCTGAAAGCAAAGAAATAAAAATATACTATAAATTCAGTATATTAAATGAGGATAATAAGCAGATTGATAATGTTTATGACATTAGAGACTGCATAAATTTTTAAAAATAAAAATTTATCATAACGAACAATGATGACCATTGTAGTCTTGCTAATACTAGCAGGAGTAACCATAAACGCAGTATTTAGTGATAGAGGAATTATTAAAAAAGCACAAGACGCACAAAATAAAGCAAATGAAAGCATACAAAAAGACATGGAACAAATAAATGCACTAGAAAATTGGCTAAACGAAAATACAGGAGAAAGTAACAATGATAAAGAAGTAAATATATCAACACTAGTAGGAAAAGGAGCAGTAACTAAAAATACAAAAGCAGTAGATACATATGGAAATAAAATAACAATACCAAAAGGATTTAAAGTATTAGAACATGGAACAGAAGCAGGTTCAGCAACGTATACTTATAGTGGAGATACTATTCCAGCAGTACAAGATGGAATAGTAATAGAAAATGGAACAGATGGAAATCAATTTGTATGGGTACCAGTTGGAACAATAAAAAATAAAAGTGATGACTCAAAAGGAGCAACAAGTACAATAACACTTGGAAGATATGAGTTTGACAGTAACACGGGAGCACTAAAATCAAACACGCCAGCACAAGTTGCATCAGTAGAAAATTACACAAAGGCAGTTACAATAAGTAATTGGTATCAAGAATTAAGTACATTTAGAGCAGGAAACAGTGCAACAGATTCAACAGCAGAAAATGCAACAGCAAGAAACTTAGCAGAATTTATATCAACAAGTTTATCAAATGGAGGATATTATATAGCTCGTTTTGAAGCAAGTGGAACAGCATCACAAATAACTTCAAAATATAATCAAACACTATTAACTAAAATAACACAACCAAATGCAGCAAAAGCAGCAAGAGAAATGTATGGAGAAGTAAAAGAAAATAATGAGTTAGTATATGCAAGTGACTTAGTAAATAGTTATGCATGGGATACAGCAATAATATTTATACAAACATATTCAACAGAAACAGATGCAAGTAGTTACGCAAGTCAAAACAAAAGTAAATCATTTGCAAATACAGGAAAAAATAATGACAAATATTGTAATATATGGGATATGTCAGGAAATGCATGGGAATGGACAACAGAATACTCTCCCGGCTATAGCAGTAGCTACTTCAACCCTTGTGTTTTTCGTGGAGGGTATTACTACACAGATAATGGCCTAGCCTGCTTTTACACGTCTTACCGCTACAACTTTCACACGACTTACAGTTACAGCAATATTGGTCTACGTCCCCTACTTTATGTAAAGTAGCACTGACCACTGGTCCAATGAACCAGAAAAAATGAATTAAATACGATGTTAGCGTTAATTCGCTTAACACGTACTTTAGCGCATCAAAAACGCTAAAGGAGAAAATTTTTCTAAAATTTCTAAAACTGACCGTTAAGATCCAGTTTTAGAAATTTGAAAAATTTTCCCTAGAGGGGCGCCCCTAGAGGGGCGCCTTTATTGTGCTTGCAAATTTGCAAACACAATAAAGGCGATCAGAAGATAAATACATGAATGCTTTTAGAAAAATGTTAGAACAGGAGTTAAAAGGGTGTGAATAGAGTATTAGAAAAGATAAATAATGAGCAATTACAACTAATTCCTAAAATGCAAGAGTATATACAATATCGTTATTAAACTCCGTTATCTAGTAACTAATATTATAATGTATTAAGCTTAAAGTATTGACAAAAGTACAAGTAGTACTGTATAATAAATAATTATAAAAATTATTAGATTGTGATGAATATGACGACGAGTTAAAAGTTGCTAACAGAGAATAAAGGTGACTGCGCTGAGAGCCTTTTGTAGAAGAACATAACTTTGCCAACACATAGGAGTAGTCTGTAATTTTGAAAAGAGGAAACAATAATAAGAGTTTCAAGCTGGGTGGCACCGCGGAACTAAAAGAGATTTCGTCCCTGCACTATTTATAGTGCAGGGACTTTTGTTTATCCCTACACTATAAGAAAAAATATAATATAGAAAGGGGGATTTTTATGAGTTACCGTACACATACCTGTAATGAAATAAGCCTAGAAGATGTAGGAAAAAAAGTTAAAATTGCAGGATTTGTAGAAACAATTAGAGATTTAGGAGGATTGGTATTTTTAGACATACGTGATATGTATGGAATTACACAAGTAGTTACTTCAGGAAAAACAGAAGATGTAGATTTTGCATCACACATACCAATAGAATCATCAGTATGTGTTGAAGGAATAGTTAAAAAAAGAGATGAAGAAACCATAAATCCAAAATTAAAAACCGGACTTGTAGAAATTAAAATTGAAACAATTGAAGTTTTAGGAAAAAGAACAAAGGAGTTGCCATTTGAAGTAAATAAAAATCAAGTTGTAAGAGAAGATTTAAGGCTTAAATATAGATTTTTAGACTTGAGAAGCACAAAACTAACTAACAATTTAATTTTACGTTCAAAAGTAATTCAGTATTTAAGAGAGCAAATGATTGGTAATGGCTTTTTAGAAGTACAAACTCCAATTTTGACAAGTTCTTCACCAGAAGGAGCTAGAGATTATTTAGTACCAAGCAGGGTACACAAAGGAAAATTTTATGCACTTCCACAAGCACCACAACAATTTAAACAATTGCTTATGGTGTCTGGAATAGATAAATATTTTCAAATTGCACCATGTTTTAGAGATGAAGATGCAAGAGCTGACAGATGCCCTGGCGAATTTTATCAATTAGATATGGAAATGTCTTATGCAACACAAGAAGATGTATTTAGTGCAATAGAGCCTGTTATTTATAATACATTTAGCAAATTTTCTAGTAAAAAAATAGCAAAATATCCATTTCCAAGAATTGCATACAAAGAATCAATTCTAAAATATGGAACAGATAAACCAGACTTAAGAAACCCATTGTATATAATAGATTTATCGGAATTTTTTAAACAATGTACATTTAAACTATTTATTAACACAACTGTAAGAGCAATTAAAGTTAATAAACATTTATCAAAAGGATTTCATGAAAAAATGTTAGAATATGCAATGTCATTAGGAATGCCTGGACTTGGATATTTGGAAGTACAAGAAGATATGTCACTAAAAGGTCCAATAGATAAATTTATACCAGTTGATTTGAAAAAAGAATTAATAAAAATTGCAGATTTAAAAAGCGAAGATACAATATTTTTTATAGCAAATAATGAAAAAAGAGCAGCAGAGTTAGCAGGACAAATAAGAACAGAGCTAGGAAAAAGATTAGAATTGATAGATGAAAATAGTTTTCAATTTGCATGGATTGTTGATTTTCCAATGTATGAATTAGAAGAAGATGAAAAAATAACATTTTGCCATAACCCATTTTCAATGCCACAAGGAGGAATGGAAGCGCTACTTACAAAAAATCCATTTGAAATTTTAGCATATCAATACGATATTGTATGTAATGGAATTGAACTTTCATCTGGAGCAGTTAGAAACCATGATCCAGAAATAATGGTAAAAGCATTTGAAATAGCAGGTTATACTAAAAAAGACATTGAAGAGAAATTTTCTGCTTTATTTAATGCATTTCAATACGGGGCACCACCACATGCTGGAATTGCACCAGGTGTGGATAGAATGTTAATGCTTTTAACAGATGCCGAAAACATTAGAGAGGTTATTGCATTTCCAATGAACAGCAAAGCTGAAGATTTAATGATGGGTGCACCAGGTTTTGTTACAAAAGAACAATTAAGAGAATTAAATATTAGAATAACTGAAACAAAGTAAAAATTATAGCTTCAATGCTTGTAATTTGGGCAAAAAATATATATAATAAGGACAATGTTTATAAAGGAGATGAGCTTAGATGAAAGTTTCAAGAGAAGAGTTATTACACATTGCAAATTTGTCAAGTTTAAATTTGAAAGAAGATGAAGTAGACACTTATCTTTTACATTTACAAGACATTTTAAATTATGCAAATATAGTAAGCAAAGCACCAACAGAAGGATTATCAGAAGCTGTTGGTGTTGAAAATAAATATAATGTATTTCGTAAAGATGAAGTTAAAAACTTTGAAGATAAAGAAGCATTAATGGCTAATGCTCCAGAAAAAGAAAGAAATATGTTTAAAATTCCAAAAGTAATTCAATAATTAACAGAAAGGAATGAATAAGATGAATATTACAGAATTAACTGTACATGAACTTTTAGAAAAATTAAAAAATAAAGAACTAACTTCAGCCGAAATTACTAAAGCTTATGTAGATAGAATAAATGAAAAAGAAAAAGATGTACAAGCTTTTATTACACCATTAACAGATGAAGCAATAAAAAAGGCAGAAGAGATTGATGAAAAAATAGAAGCAGGAGAGTCAAAATCAGAATTAGCAGGTATTCCAATTGGAATAAAAGATAATATGTGCACAAAAGGTGTAAAAACTACATGTGGTTCTAAAATGTTAGAAAATTTTGTATCACCATATAATGCAACAGTTATGGAAAAAATAAATGCAGAAGATATGATAATGCTTGGAAAGTTAAATATGGATGAATTTGCAATGGGATCATCAACAGAATATTCACATTTCCATACAACAAAAAATCCATGGAACTTAAATACTGTACCTGGTGGTTCATCAGGAGGAAGTGCAGCAGCTGTTGCAGCAAATTTGGTACCATGGGCACTAGGCTCAGACACAGGTGGTTCAATTCGTCAACCAGCAAGTTTATGTGGTATTGTAGGACTAAAACCAACTTATGGATTAGTATCTCGTTATGGATTAGTAGCATTTGCATCTTCACTTGATCAAATAGGACCAATGACCAAAGATGTTAAAGATGCAGCAATTTTATTAAATGTAATTAGTGATCATGATGAAAAAGACACAACTTCAGCAGAAATTGTGGAAAAAGACTATACTAAATGCTTAAAAAATGATGTTAAAGGTTTAAAAATTGGAGTTCCAAAAGAATATTTTGGAGATGGAATAAATACAGAAGTAAAAGCAAAAGTTGAAGAAGCAATTGAAAAATATAAAGAGTTAGGTGCAGAAATAGAAGAATTTAGCTTAGACATTGCAGATTATTCTTTAGCAACATATTATATAATTGCACCAGCAGAAGCAAGTTCAAACTTAGGTAGATTTGATGGAATTCGTTATGGATACCGTACACCAAATTATACAAACCTAAAAGAATTATTCAAAAATTCAAGAAGTGAAGGATTTGGCCCAGAAGTAAAAAGAAGAATTATATTAGGTACTTATGTATTATCTTCAGGTTACTATGATGCATATTATAAAAAAGCTCAACAAGTTAGAACACTTGTAAAACAAGAATTTAAAAAAGCATTTGAAAAGTATGATGTAATATTAACACCTACTTCGCCAATAGTTGCTTTTGATATTGGTACTAAATCATCAAATCCTATGGAAATGTATTTATCTGATATATGTACAGTTCCTGTAAATATTGCAGGAGTTCCTGCTATTTCAATTCCATGTGGAGTAGATAGTAATAATATGCCAATAGGAATGCAATTAATAGGAAATTATTTTGATGAAGAAACTATATTAAATGCAGCATATACTTATGAACAAGCAACAAACTTTAGAAGCAAATATAGACCAAATATCTAAGTAAAGGAGATTTAAAATGTCAATAGAAGATTATGAAGTAGTCATTGGACTAGAAATACATGCCGAACTTTCAACAAAAACAAAGATATTTTGTAACTGTTCTACAGAATTTGGTGCAGAACCAAATACACATGTATGCCCAGTATGTATGGCAATGCCAGGAGCTCTTCCAGTGCTAAATGAAAAAGTAGTTGAATATGCTGTAAAAGCAGGATTAGCAACAAGCTGTACAATTTCAAAAGACTCTAAAAATGATAGAAAAAATTATTTTTATCCAGACCTTCCAAAATCATATCAAATATCACAATTTGATAAACCTCTATGTGAACACGGAAATGTAGAAATTGTATTAGATAGTGAAAAGAAAACAATAGGAATTACAAGAATACATATTGAGGAAGATGCAGGAAAATTAAATCATAATGAATTTGGAGCTGGAAGTTTAGTAGATTTAAACAGAGCAGGAGTTCCACTAATAGAAATAGTTTCAGAACCAGATATGCGTTCAGCTAAAGAAGCAGAAGCATATATGAGAAAAATAAAATCTATACTAGAATATATTGAAGTATCAGATTGTAAAATGCAAGAAGGTTCATTAAGAGCAGATGTTAACGTTTCTGTTATGAGAAAAGGAAGCAAAGAGTTTGGAACACGTACAGAGATGAAAAATATGAGCTCTTTTAGATCAATTGTAAGAGCAATTGAATATGAAGCACAAAGACAAGTCGATGTTCTTGAAGATGGAGGAAAAATTGACCAAGAAACTTTAAGATGGGATGATATATCTGGTAAAACATTTTCAATGAGAGATAAAGAAGATGCACAAGATTACAGATATTTTCCAGAGCCAGATTTAGCAGCAATTAGGTTATCAGATGAATATATTCAAAACATAAAAAACAATTTACCAGAATTACCAGAAAGCAGAAAAGAACGTTATTTAACAGAATACAGTTTATCTGAAAAAGATGCAAGGATGTTAACAGCTTCAAAACACATGTCAGACATGTTTGAAAAAGCATTATCAATATGTAATAATGCAAAATCAGTAGCAAACTGGTTGCTTTCAGATGTTTCAAGGATATTAAATGAAAAAGAACTTGAGCCATCTCAAATTCCATTTACAGCAGAACAATTAGCTGAAATGATTATACTAATTGATAAAGGAACAATAAGTTCTGCAATTGGTAAAAAAGTATTAGAAGAATTATTTGAGAATCCAAAAAATCCTGAAGAAATAGTAAAAGAAAAAGGATGGATACAAATTTCAGATGAGGGAGCTATAAAAGAAATAGTATTAAAAATACTTGAAAATAACCCACAATCTATTGCAGATTACAAAGCAGGAAAAGATAGAGCATTAGGATTTTTAGTTGGTCAAGCAATGAAGGAGACTAAGGGTAAGGCTAATCCTCAAATGCTTAATAAGTTATTTTTAGATGAGTTAAATAAATAAATGAAAAAGGTGAAATTCTTGAATAGAGAATTTCACCTTTTTATTTAAGATGTATCAAATAATATCTAAAGTACAGATATATTCAGAAAATCTTTTGGACCAGTCAATTAGAGCTTCTTGTGTCTCAAATTTTCCAAGTTCCCAAGAAATAATTTCGGATTTGATGTTTTCATCAAAATTAATTTCTTGGTAGTTACAAAGTTTTTCGAGTAAGCAAATAAGTTCTTCTTTTTTGTTTTGAAAATCTTGTTGGTACTTATTAGTTTCGCTATCCAGTATTTGTGCTCCAGCACATATACAGGTTCTAAAAAAAGCACCAATAATGTGAGTTTTTAAAATTTGAAATTGTCCTCTTTTAATCTCCAATTCATCTTTTTCATCAAGCTCTCTAATCTTAACATGTCTTTCCCAACCATTTTCAGATTCTTTGTCAATCTTCCGTAAAACCAAATAACGTTCTATGCATGAAATGGCTATTCGAAAGGGTTTTGTAATTTCAAAACAAAAGAATTTTAAATGTAAAAAACAAACAAAGAGTTTAATCCGCAACTTCATAAATACATCTTTCATAATATTTCCTCCTTACAATTGTTATACGAGAATTTTAAAATACTATTTATCTTTATTTCGCATAGCTACGAATGATAATATATATAATATCATATTTTTATATAAATTTCAATATTTTTGATTGATTTTTTTAAATTCTATAAATTGCAATAATAAGTGTCGCACTTTTTTATAAATAATTCATAAAATTTTA
>ENA-OROD01001900-OROD01001900.1-human-gut-metagenome-genome-assembly--contig:-NODE-1900-length-15849-cov-2.726415_pt1 | contig 15849 bp, 16 predicted proteins | sample MGYA00242123_ERZ509038 | MGnify/ENA primary metagenome ERZ509038 (study PRJEB26280, sample SAMEA2338719) | human gut metagenome | biome: human gut; feature: human-associated habitat; material: faeces... | reverse complement strand
TTTATTATTATATTATTGTTTATATTTTTATTTTTCCCAACAACTAGCTTTTGCGCATACCCTAGATTAGTTTCCAAAATTATTAAAGGGTTTGAAACAATTGAGAGTTGGATTTTAAAAGCTTCTACTCCAGCTGCCGCAGTTGCTGTTGGAACTGGTGTTTTTATGAAAAAATTTAGTTTTGGAGATGAGGAAAGAATTCGACTTGGCAAAAAAATTATTAGAGGAAGTCTTTTTTCTTATGCTTTTATTTTAGCTATTGATTTAATTCTTTCTACAATTCAAACACTAATTGCTTAATTTAGGTGGTGATTATTTGGAAAGTACACGGTGTAAATATTGTTCAAGTAATAACTGAAACTATTAACAATTTATTTTATAATTTATTCTCTTCCATTGATAATTCTCTATATTCCACTTTAGATGATTTGCTTTTTATTAATTTAGATTCTGTTAAAGATAATTATTTAAAAACTTTTTTAGGAAATAATTCTAATTCTGGAATAATATTAATTTGTAATTCTCTAATGCTAGGAATTTCATTGTATTATATATGTTCTCTTCTTTTATCATATTTTACTTTTTCTCAAGTGCAAAAGCCATCTCAATTTGTTTTTAAACTTCTTTTTTGTGCTTTTGCTATTAATTTTTCTTATTTTTTAATGGAACAATTAATATTAATTTTTTCTAATATTTCTTTAGCAATAAGAGAAGTAGGAGAAATTACTCTTAACAAAAATATTTGTCTATCAACATTTATTCAAGAATTAAATTCTACAATATATCTTGAATCAAACTCTGGTTTTACCTTATTTTCTATTGATGGACTTATAAAAGGATTTGTATCTTTAAGTTTTTTTAATCTAGCCCTTTCCTATTCTTTACGTTTTATTATGATAAAAGTCTTTGTTTTACTTTCTCCTTTTGCTTTTTTATGTTTAATTACTCCAAATACTTCTTGGGTTTTTAAATCTTGGTTTAAGCTTCTACTTTCGTTACTTTTACTTCAAGTTTTGGTTTCTATTATATTATTAATTGCCTTTTCTATTAATAATAAATCTGGTGATATTTTTTCTAAATTAATTTATATTGGATCTATATATGCTCTTATTAAAGCTAATTCATTTATTAAGGATTTTATGGGTGGACTTTCAACAGATATAAGTTTGGGAATTAATAATATTAATTCATTTATTAAAGGAGGTTAATTTTGAGATTTATTTTTCCACAAAATTTTGCTTTTAAAAATAAGATTCTAGGTTTTATTGATATTTCTACTTTATTTTTAAATATAATTTGGGATGCTTTTGTATTTTGTTTTTTAAATTTAATTTTTTCTAATACGAGTTTTATTTTTTCTTGTTTTATTGTTCTTTGTTTCCCTTTGTTTTTATTTAGTATAATAGGTTTTAATCACGAAAATATTGTCTATGTATTATTTTACTTACTAAAGTTTATATGTGCTCAAAAACTTTATTTTTACAATAAAAGCTCAAACTAAATGTAACGTTATTTTTTTCTTAACATATAATACTTTAAAATGGAGTGGATAATATGCTTGACTTTGTTCTTAATGGAATTGTTTGGGTTTTTGCATTATATGGTTTTATAGAAATATCAAAAACAATCTATTATTCTTTAATATATAGTAAGATTAAAACTAATGGAATATATTTTATAATAGCTGTAAAAAACCAAGAAAAACAAATAGAGAGTTTTATGCGTTCAATTCTTTTTAGACTATTATATGGAAAAGAAGAAAATGTACAAGATGTAATAATTTCTGATTTAGGTTCTAGTGATGGGACAAAGGAAATTTTAGAAAAATTGAAAAAAGACTACGATTTTTTAAATATTTTAGATTGGAAAACCTGTAAAGATTTAATAGACAATGTAAAAGAAAAATAATTTACATATACTTTTTTATGATATATAATATGCATTAAATAGAGCTATAGCCTATAATTAACAATAATAAGGGAGATTTTATTTTGGAAATAAAAGGACAAATATCAGAAATAATATATCAAAACGAAATAAATGGATATACGGTGGCAGAATTTGAAACATCAGAAGAATTGACAACAATAGTTGGTTATCTTCCTTTTATAAACAAAGGAGATAGCCTTAAACTTGAAGGAAATTTTATAAGTCATCCTGAATATGGTAGACAATTTAAAATACAAACTTTTGAAAAAATTATGCCAGAAACATTAGATGCACTAGAAAAATATTTAGCTGGTGGTATTATAAAAGGGGTTGGCCCTGCTACTGCAAAAAGAATTGTAGATAAATTTGGTGAAGAAACAATAGCCATTTTAAAATTCGAGCCTGAAAAACTAGCACAAATAAAAGGTATAAGTTTAAATAAATCTCAAGAGATATCTGAAGAATTCAATGAAAAATGGGATTTGTGGCAAATAGTAGGTTTTTTAGAAAAATTCGGAATAACAGGCCAAAACAGCAAAAAAGTTTATGAAAAATTAGGACAAGATGCTATTCCAAAAATAGAAAAAAATCCATATATTTTATTAGATATAACATATGGTGTAGATTTTAAAAAAATAGATAAGATGGCAATGAATTTGGGCATAGACGTGGAAAGCAGTAGTAGAATAGCAAGTGCTATAAAATATAGCTTAATTCTAGCTGGAAATAACGGAAATAGCACTGTTTTATATAATAATTTAGTTAATTATGTTTCTACTTTGATAGGAATAGAACCGGAAATAATAGAAGATGAAATAATAAACTTAAAAACAAAACAGGAAATCTTTTTAGAAGAATTCGAGGATAAAGAATGGGTATATTTAGATACTTTTTATACAGCAGAGCAAAATATAGCCGAAAAATTAATTGGACTTGATAATGCAAAAAATATTAAGTATATAAAAAATTTTAAAACAGAATTAGAAAAAACAGAAAAAGATGAAGAAATTATCTTATCAGAAGAGCAAAAAGACGCAATAAAAGCAGTAAACGAAAACAATGTATGTGTAATTACTGGTGGGCCTGGTACTGGTAAAACAACAATTATTAAATCTATAATAAAACTATATGAAGCAAGAAACATGAAAGTTGTTTTATGTGCTCCGACAGGCAGAGCAGCAAAAAGAATGCAAGAACAAACAGGCAAAGAAGCAACAACAATACATAGATTGTTGGAAATTAGAAAACTAGACGATGAAAACTTTATAGGTTTAGATTATCCAATAACCCCAATTGATGCTGATGTTGTAATAATAGATGAAATGTCTATGGTAGATATGTTTTTAATGAACCACATATTAAAAGCAATATATCTAGGAACAAAATTAGTTTTAGTTGGAGATATTGACCAATTACCATCAGTAGGACCTGGCAACGTTTTGCAGGACATAATAGAATCAAATGCCATTACAACAATAGAGTTAAATAAAATTTTTAGACAAGCAGCAAAGAGCAGAATAATAACAAATGCACATAGAGTAAATAGTGGTGAAACATTTATTGGTGTGGAAGAAAAGGATAAATTAGATGATTTCTTTTATATAAATGAAATATCACAAGAAAAAATGCTTCAAGATGTAATATCTCTATGTACAGGTAGACTAAAAAAATATGGTGACTATGATTTTTTCAAAAACATACAAGTTTTAACTCCAACTAAAAAAGGAATGCTTGGAACAAAAGAATTAAATAAGCAATTACAAAATGCACTAAACCCAAAATCTACAGTAGAAAAACAAAATGGAGATAGGATTTTTAGAATTGGCGATAGAGTAATGCAAGTAAAAAATAATTATGATATTTATTGGGAAAAGAAAACAAATAGTACATTAGAAGCCGGTAGTGGCATATTTAATGGAGAATTAGGTATAATTACAGAAATTGATGAAGTAAACAAACAAATGGAAGTATGCTTTGATGATGAAAAAGTTGCGTGGTATGACTTTACAAATTTAGATGAGCTAGAACATAGCTATAGTATAACAATACATAAGTCTCAACGGAAGTGAATTTGATGCAGTAATAATGTGTGTGCCACAATCAGCACCAATGCTGCTTACAAGGAATTTGTTATATACAGGAATAACAAGAGCCAAAAAGCTTTTAATAGTAATTAGTAATAAAAATATAATAGAATTTATGATACAAAACACAGACATAAAAAAGAGAAATACAGGACTAAAATATAAGTTAAGCAAATTTTGATTTGTTTTTAGGCGTATGCAATACGCCCCTACAAATCCCACCTCCAACATCACACCTCTCACTTCAGTTAGATAAATTCCAATTTTTATGCTTAATTAAAACAAATTAAAAAGGAGTTTTTAATGTTAGATTTAAATAAAGATGTTAAATACATAAAAGGTGTAGGTCCTGCAAGGGCAGACCTTTTAAACAGTATTGGTATATTTAATTTATATGATTTAATTACATACTTTCCAAGAGATTACGAAGACAGAGGAAAAGAAAAGAACATTGCAGAATTAGAGGATGGAGAAGAGGCATTAATAAAAGCAATATGTGTTTCTAATCTTATGGAAAAAAGAATAAGAAAAAATATGGTAATCTATAAACTTACAGTGAGAGATGAAACAGGGCTTTGCCAAATTACATGGTTTAACCAAAGATATTTAAAAAACAAATTTAAACTTCGGAGAAACATATAATTTTTTTGGAAAAGTGCAGAAAAGAATTGGATTTGTAGAAATGAATTCACCTGTTTTTGAAGAGGAAAACAAAAACAAAAATACGGGAAAAATAATTCCATTATATCCTCTTACATATAATTTATCTCAAAATGTTATAAGGCAAATAATAGAGAATGGTTTAAAAGAGGTAAATAATAATTTGAATGAAACTCTGCCTCAATATTTGCTAGAAGAATATAATTTAGATGATATAAATAAGGCTATAAATGATATACATTTTCCAAAAGATTTTGGAGAATATAATAAAGCTAGAAAAAGATTAGTGTTTGAAGAATTACTTATTATGCAACTTGCCCTTTTAAATTTAAAGACAAAATATACGATAAATTCAAAAGGAATAGAATTTGATAAAAATATTAAAATGCAAGATGCAATAAATAAACTTCCTTTTAAACTTACAAATGCACAGACAAAAGTACTAGAAGAAATAAATAAAGATATGGAGTGCCCAAAGCCAATGAACAGGCTTTTACAAGGAGATGTTGGATCGCGGAAAAACTGCTGTATCTATAATTGCAGCTTACAAAGCTGTTAAATCTGGTTATCAAGTAGCTGTAATGGCACCAACTGCAATTTTAAGTAAACAACATTTAAAAAATTTTGAAGGACTTCTCTCACATTTTAATATAAAATGTGAATTACTAGTAAGTGGAATTCCTAAAAAACAAAAAGAAGATATTTTAAAAAGATTATCAAATGGTGAAATTGATGTATTAATTGGTACACATAGTTTACTAGAAGAAAATGTTGTGTTTAAAAATTTAGGACTTGTTGTAACAGATGAACAACATAGGTTTGGAGTACGCCAAAGAAGTGTGCTAAACAGCAAAGGAGAAAATCCAGATGTATTGGTTATGACAGCCACTCCAATTCCAAGGACATTGGCATTAATACTATATGGAGATTTAGATATTTCTATAATAGATGAACTTCCTCCAAATAGGAAAAAAATAGATACTTTTGCAGTAACTAAAGGAATGGAAGATAGAGTAAATGGCTTTATAAAAAAACAATTAGATGAAGGAAGACAATGTTACATTGTATGCCCATTAGTTGAAGAATCAGAAGAAATAGATGCAAAGGCAGTTTTAGATGTATATAAAAAATATAAAGAGGTATTTTCTAATTATAGAGTTGAATATATTCATGGCAAATTAAAGCCTAAAGAAAAAGACCAAATTATGCAAGAATTTAAAGATGGAAAAATAGATATTCTAATTTCTACAACAGTAATAGAGGTTGGCGTAGATGTTCCTAATAGCAATATAATGGTAATAGAAAATGCAGAAAGATTTGGTCTAGCAACACTTCATCAGTTACGTGGAAGAGTAGGACGTGGAGAATATAAATCATATTGTATTTTAAAATATGAGGGCAAACGGAAAAAATACAAAAGAGAGAATGAAAATAATGTGCCAAACAAACAATGGATTTGTTATTTCTGAAAAAGACTTAGAATTAAGAGGCTCTGGTGAATTTTTTGGAACAAAACAGCACGGACTTCCAGAATTTAAAATAGCAAACTTATTTGAAGATATTGATATATTAAAAAAAGTACAAAATGTAGCGATAAAAATTATGGATGATGATCCAGATTTAACAAAAGAAAAAAATTTAGAGCTAAAAAAACAGATAGAAAATAAGTTTAAAAATAGAATAGAAATATAAGGAGGATGTAAAGATGAATCAAGTACAAATAGGTAAAGTTTATAGACATTTCAAAGGTAACTACTACTTTGTAGAGAACATTGCATTGGATTCAGAAACAAAAGAAAGAATTGTAGTATACAAAGCATTATATCATAGAAATGATTCTCAAATTTGGGTAAGAAAAGAAAGTATGTTTTTAGAAGAAATAGATAAAAAAAGAAAGGATAATATAACTGGGCAAAAATATAGATTTGAACTTGTAAAAGAAATAGAAAGAAACTATGTAAAATAATAAGCCAAGCCCGCTAAACTTGGAATTTTGGAACTGCCATGAATTTATCAGAAATGCAGAAATTTATTGATTTGTAATGTGTATAAAATCACTTTTTTTACTAAGAATAGTAAAAGAGGTGATCTTTTTATGTTTAATTTTAATACTGATTTAGCTGATGAAAGAAGAGATATTTTTAGAAAAGCTAATAATCTAGAAGAAATTCCTGGAATAGAAACGGAGACTATTGAAGAGGATCAAAATATAAAAACAAACAGAGTAAAAATTATAGATAACCAAGGAGCACAAGCTATTGGAAAGCCAATGGGCACATATGTTACTATTGATATAAAAAATTTAAAAATTGCAGAAGATGCGGAAATACAAAAGGCTTCTGAAATTGTTACAAAAGAATTAAAAGAACTAATTAATAAACATGCAGATAAAGAAGGAGATATTTTGGTAGTTGGACTTGGAAATGTATATGTAACACCAGACTCTTTAGGACCAAAAGTAGTAAATGAAATTGATATTACAAGACATTTATTAAAATATGCCCCACAATATTTAGAAGAAGGCACAAGACCTGTTAGTGCAATAGCACCAGGAGTTTTACGGTACAACTGGAATAGAAACAATGGAGGTAATAAAAGGAATAGTAGATAATATAAAGCCAAAACTTATAATTGTAATAGACAGTTTAGCATCAAAAAGTATTGAAAGAATAAGTAGCACTGTGCAATTATCAGATACAGGAATTGTTCCTGGGGCAGGAGTAGGAAATGCAAGAAATGAAATAAGTCAAGTTACACTCGGAATTCCTGTAATTGCAATTGGAGTACCAATGGTAGTAGATGCGGCAACAATAGCAGCTGATAGTATAGATGTTTTTATAGAAAAACTCCAAAATGAAGGTGAATCAAATGATTATTTAAACCAATTAAAAACAGAAGACAAATATGGAGTAATAAAAGATGCTCTTATCCCAAAAGATTTTAATTTAATAGTTACTCCAAAAGAAATTGATGAGCTAATTGAAAATATGAAAGATGTAGTTGCAAGAGGAATAAACTTCGCATTATAATTTATTTCAAAATTAAATAAATCCCATATAATAAAATTAAATGAATAGGATAGAACATGTATAGCAAATATTTTGTATTTTTGCCTTTTTTTCCATTATATAGTGTTAAAAATATTGCAGGAAAAGATGTCCCTAAAAATAAATATAAATATTCATGTGGAAATACATTATACTTAATACATGGAATTATATATTTTAATAAAGTAGCAATTATAAAAAATATATCAGCTTTGATAATATCGCTTTTAAAAATATAGAAAATTAATATTATAGAAACTCCAAAAAAGCCATAATCACATTTTGTAATTTGGGCAATGCTAGCAAATATAAATGCTAAAAATATTCCTAATATTTTATATTTACACTTATCATAAATGTATATGCTTAACAATCCCAAAAGTAATGTAAAAAATATGTTTAAATAAAACTGGTCTGAAATAATAGAGTGAAATAGCATAAATGGTATTTGCGAAATAATAGCAAACAAAAATAATCTCAAAAAATATTTTTTAAGATCTTTAGTGTGTATATATCCCTCTGAAATTTGGAATGCAAATATTGGAAATGCAATGCGTCCAATATAATTAAAAAATGAAAATTCCCCAAATATAGCATATCCTAAATGGTCTATAATCATTGTTATAATTGCTATTATTTTTAATCCAAATGCACTCATTATACTTCTCCCTTTTTATTACTATATATCATATTGAATAAAATATTGCAAATTGTAATTTATCTAGTTTGGACTTCTTGTATTCCCTTTGTTAAAATGATATAATCTTTATACTAAATTAAGGGAGTAATATTATGAAACTTGAAAAAAATTCCAACTCAATGATTTTTTCTTCAACAGAAATTCCAGATGTATTTTTTACTGAATATATGTCACAAGCAAGTGGTGACTTTATTAAGGTTTATTTATGTTTGGTTTTTTTAAGCAAATATGATAAAGATATTAATTTAAATGATTTGTCTAAAAAATTAGATATTCCTTTGCAAACTATTAAAGAATCTCTTGTTTTTTGGGAAGCACAAGGTGCTTTAACTAAAAAAGTAGATGGTTATATATTAAATAATTTGCAAGAAGTAGAACTTCATAAATTATATACGCCAAATCTTACTTTATCTGCAGAAGATGTTAAGAAAAATAGTGATAATAAATATAGAGCTCAAGCAATTGAGTGTATTAATAATATGTATTTTCAAGGAATAATGTCCCCTGCTTGGTATAGCGATATAGATTTATGGTTTAAAAAATATGGATTTGATGAGCAAGTTATGATTCAATTATTTCAATATTGTTTTAGTAAATCTGCACTTCATAAAAATTATGTTGTAGCTGTTGCTGATGCTTGGAGTAAAAATAATATAAAAACATATGAGGACTATGAGGTTTATTCTCAAAAATTCGAAAAATTAAATAAAATAAAAAAAGAAATAAGCAAAAAACTAGGAAGATATACTCCACTTACTCAATTTGAAGAAGCCTTTATAGAAAAATGGGTAATTGATTTTAATTATGATTTGTCTGTAATTAATATTGCTTTAAAAAAGACTACTTCCAAGGCAAATCCTAGTTTTGATTATTTAGATAAATTAATTTCTGATTGGCATGATAGAAATTTAAAAACAGCTGATCAAGTTAATGAATTTTTGGCTCAGATGAAACAAAAGAAAAATAATATAAAAGAATTAGCTAAAAAAACTAATTATAATAATTATGAACAAAGAAATTATGATAGTTTGGATAATTTATATGCAAATAAAAAAACTAATTAATGAATTTGGTTTATATAAATTAACAAGGAGAATTTAAATGAACAATTCTATATTAAATGATGTATTAAAAGAATATGAAAAAAAGAGATTATCAAATACATATAAATTAGAGAAAAGAAAACAAGAATTATATACATCCAATCCAGAATTAAAAGAAATTGATGATAAATTAAGTGAATTTTCAATAAATACTGCCAAATGTATTTTACAAAATAATTCCGAAAAATATTTGAAAGACTTAAAAAAAGAAGTTCAATTTTTAAAAAATAAAAAAATAAATATTTTGAAAAAAGTCGGCCTTTCAGAAGATTACTTGCTTCCTATTTATGATTGTAAAATATGTAAAGATACTGGTTATGTATTTGAAAATGGCCAGACTAAAATGTGTAACTGTTTAAAGCAAAAACTTTATAATATAGAATATAATGAAAAAAATATGACTTACATAAAAAATCAAACTTTTGACAATTTTAATATTAATTTATTTTCTAATGAAGTGGATGAAAAGAAATATAATTCAAAAATATCCCCAAGAGAAAATATTATAGATATTAAATGGATGGAGCATAGCAGTGTAACAATCGTAAATATAATAGATATTAAAAATGCCGCACTAGATTTTATTAATAATTTTGATGATGAAAATACTAAAAATTTAATATTTTCTGGTGGCACTGGTCTTGGTAAAACATTTCTTTCTAATTGTATTGTAAATGATTTATTAGATAAAGGTAAAACTGTAATGTACCAAACGGCGCCAGTAATGCTAGATAGTTTAATTGCTGATTTGTTTGCAAAGCCAGAAAGTCAAACTGGAATTTCAAAAAACTTATTATCTGTTGATTTATTAGTGATTGATGACCTTGGTACAGAAAACCTAAACAGTATGAAATTCACTGAACTTTATAAAATAGTTAATACTAGACTTTTGACTGGTAAAACAAAAACTATAATATCTACTAATTTAGATCTAAGAGGATTGTTTAAAACTTATGATGAACGTTTAGCTTCTAGATTTGTAGGTTACTATGATATATATAGATTTTATGGTGATGATATAAGATTAAAAAAATAAGTTGGAATTTAATCCAACTTATTTTTTTATGATTTTATTTAAGTGCTTCACTACATTTATGACATATTGTTGGATTTTCTTTGTCTTCACCTACTGTTGTCGAATACATCCAACATCTTTCACATTTTTTACCTTCTGCTTGCTCTATTTTAACACCTAATTTTTCTTCATTTGATCTTTGATTTTCTTCTACTTCTAAATTAGATATTATAAACACTGTTTGCAATAATTCTTTATTTTCTTTTATAAATTTATATAAATCTCCTTCTGCAAATAATGTAACTTTTGCATTTAATGAATGTCCTATTATTTTTTCTGCTCTTGCTTCTTCTAGTTTTTTAGAAACTATTTCTTTTATTTTAACTATTTTTTCCCATTTTGCTCTAAGTTCTTCATTTTCATATTGAGAGTTCACTTCTGGATATGTTGTGAGCATTACACTTTCTACTTTTTCATTTTTTGATTTATTCATATACTTCCATATTTCTTCTGCTGTGAAACTTGTAAGTGGAGCAAGCATTCTTACTAAGGAATCTAGAATTATATACATTGTTGTTTGAGCTGCTCTTCTTTCTTTAGAATTTGCCTTTGCAGTATATAATCTGTCTTTTATTATATCTAAGTAGAAACTACTCATATCTGTTACACAAAATACATTTATTGCTTGATATGCCTCATGAAAATCATATTTATCATAGCTTTCTGTACATTTTCTTACTAAATCATTTAATTTTAGTAAAGCATATTTATCAATTTCTTGTAACTCGTTATATGAAACCATATCTTTATCTGGATCAAAGTCTGATGTATTTCCCAAAATATATCTTGCTGTATTTCTCATTTTTCTATAAACTTCTGTTATTTGTTTTAATATATCTTTAGATAAACTTACATCTGATTGATAATCTGAAGAAAGCACCCATAGTCTTAATATATCTGCTCCATATTCTTTTATTACATCTTGTGGGCTTATTCCATTGCCTAAACTTTTAGACATTTTCTTTCCTTCTTTATCTATTGTCCAACCATGTGTTAAAACTTGTTTATATGGTGCTATTCCATTTATTGCAACAGATGTTAATAGTGATGATTGGAACCATCCTCTATATTGATCTGCACCTTCTAAATATAAATCTGCTGGATATGGTAAGCCTCTTTCTACTAAAACACTTTGATGTGTTGAACCTGAATCAAACCATACATCCATTATATCTTTTTCTTTTACAAATTCTGTACATCCACATTCTTTACATTTTGCTCCTTCTGGCATTAATTCTTCTGCTGTTAAGTCCCACCAAGCGTTTGAACCTTTTTCTTTAAAAATTGTTTTTAATTTTTCTATAGATTCCTTTGTTACATATTCTTTTCCACAATCTTTACAATAATATATTGGAAGTGGAACTCCCCATGTACGTTGTCTAGATATACACCAGTCTGTTCTTTCTTTTATCATATTAGAAATTCTATCTGCTCCCCAACCAGGAATCCATTCTACACTTTCTGCAGCTTTTATAGCTTCATCTTTGAATTTATCAACTGAGCAGAACCATTGCTCTGTTGCTCTAAATATTATTGGATTCTTACATCTCCAGCAATGTGGATATGAGTGATTTATTTTTTGTTTTTTTAGTAAAAATTTATTTTCTTCTAACCATTCTATTATTTTATCATTAGATTCATCATACTTAAGTCCTGCAAATATTCCTGCACCTTCTGTTTGATAACCTTTTCCATCGACAGTTACTACTATTTCTAGCCCATTTTTCAATCCACACAAATAGTCTTCTTTACCATATCCAGGAGCTGTATGTACTGCACCAGTACCTGTTTCAAGTTCTACAACTATTGTGTCATCACTTCCTAGAACTACCCTAGAAGTTCTGTCTAAAAATGGATGCTTACAAAGAATACCTTCTAATTCTTCTCCACTTAAAGTTTTTATTGTTTCATATTTTTCAATTCCGGCTTCTTTCATTACATTATCTACTAAAGCTGTTGCTATGATTAAATTTCCTTGATTTGTTTTTACAATTGAATATTCAAACTCACCACCTATTGTTATCCCAACATTTCCTGGAAGTGTCCATGGTGTTGTTGTCCATATAACAAAATATGTATTTTCCTTATCAAATAACCCTTTGCTATCTTCTACTGGGAATTTAACAAATATTGATGTTGTGTCTACATCTTTATATTCTATTTCTGCTTCTGCAAGTGCAGATTCACAATCTGTACACCAATAAACTGGTTTTAAACCTCTATATAAATATCCGTTTGCATACATATCGTAAAACACACCTAATTGTCTTGCTTCACATTTAGGGTCATATGTTATATATGGATCTTTCCAATCTCCTAGTACGCCAACCCTTTTAAATCCTTCTATTTGTCTATCTTTATAATATCTTGCAAAATCTAAACAAGTATCTCTAAATTGTGATACTGGTATTTTGCTTCTATCTAATCCTAATTTTTCTATTGCCCTTTTTTCTGTTGGCATTCCATGTGTATCAAATCCTGGAACATAAGGAGTATAATATCCTTTTAGGTTTTTATATCTTACTATTGTATCTTTTAATATTTTATTTAAAGCATGCCCTATATGAATTTCTCCATTTGCATATGGAGGTCCATCATGTAGCACAAAGCTTTCATGCCCTTCATTTTTCTTTAACATTTTTTCGTACAAATCATTATCAAAAATTTCTTTTTCTATTTCTGGCTCTCTTTCTGGAAGATTCGCCCTCATAGGAAAATCTGTTTTTGGTAGATTTAGTGTTTTTCCATAATCTTTTTTTTCTTCACATTTGTCACACATATTAAATTCTCCTTTCTTATGATGGTATTTTTCAACTTGAGGGACACTGTTAGCATTGCTCCTCTTGCAAAAAAATCTCGTCCAACATAGGACGAGATTTTTCTCATGGTACCACCTAATTTATATAAATTTTAAATATAAACAAATTTATATATCTTATTCGTCTTTAACGCAGACTTACGACTTAAATTACTTTTTTCATTCAAGCAACTCCAAGGTGATAACAAATAAATTATTATCTTGCTAGAATTTCAGCATACATCTAGCTCTCTGTTAGTTTTACTTTATTTGTGTTGTCCTTTTCTTTGTTTTTAAATTATGCATAAAATATTATCACACTTTTTTTCTTAAATCAAGCGTTTCCGTAAGATTTAATTGTTTTCTTCTTCTTTTTCAGTTATTTTTTCAATGCTAACTACTTTTCCCTCATTTGTTCTCATTAGTGTTACACCCTGTGTTGATCTTCCTAAAACACTAATTCCTGCAACATTTAATCTTATAATTGTTCCTGTATCTGTAATTAACATTACATCATCTGCTTCTTCAACAATTCTAATACCTACAATATTTCCTGTTTTTGGTGTTACTTTATATGTTATTACACCTTTTCCTCCTCTTGTTTGTACTCTATATTCGTCTAATTCTGTTCTTTTTCCAAATCCATTTTCTGTTATTGCAAGTAATGTTGCATTTGCGCCAGTTATAATTGATTCCATTCCTATTACTTCGTCATCTTTGCTTAATCTTATGCCTATTACACCTTGTGATACTCTTCCCATTGGTCTTACATCTTTTTCATCAAATGTAATTGACATACCACCTTTTGTAACTAAAACAACATTATCTTCTCCATCTGTTAATCTTACATCTATTAATTCGTCATCTTCTTTTAATGTTATAGAAAGAAGTCCTGTTTTTCTTGCTGAATTATATTCTGTTAAACTTGTTTTCTTTATTATTCCATTTTTTGTAGCAAATAATAAATATTTACCTTCTGCAAAATTTTGAATTGGAATTATTGCAGAAACCTTTTCACCAGCGTCTAAACTTAACAAGTTAACTATTGCTGTTCCTCTTGCTGTTCTACCTGCTTCTGGAATTTCGTATCCTTTTAATTTATATAATTTACCTTTGTTGCTAAAGAATAAAATTGTATCATGAGTTGATGCTGTAAAGATTTGTTTAACAAAATCATCTTCTCTTGTTGCAATTCCTGTAATTCCTTTTCCACCTCTTTTTTGGCTTTTATATGTATCTATTGGCATTCTTTTTATATATCCAAAATGTGTCAATGCAATTACAGACTGTTCTTCTTTAATTAAATCTTCGACATCAATATCCCCTTCTGCTGCAACTATTTTTGTTAGTCTTTCGTCTCCAAATTTATCTCTAATTTCTATTAATTCATCTTTTATTATTCCATAAACTAATGTTTCACTACTTAATACTTCTTTTAAGTATGCAATCAACTTCATTAATTCATTATACTCGTCTTCTATTTTTTCTCTTTGCAATCCAGATAGTGTTTTTAATCTCATATCTAGTATTGCTTGAGCTTGTATTTCAGAAAGTCCAAATCTTTCCATTAATCTTTCTTTTGCATCATCATATGCAGCTCTAATGATTGCAATTACTTCATCAATATTATCTAATGCTATTTTTAAACCTTCTAAGATATGTGCTCTTGCTTCCGCTTTTTTCTTATCGTAAATCGTTCTTCTGGTTACGACTTCTTTCTGATGCTTCAGATATTCGTCCAGAATTTCGCGGAGCGTCAGAATGCGCGGTCTTCCGTCCACAATCGCAAGCATAATCATCGAGATGCTTTCCTGCATCTGCGTATGCTTGTACAATCTGTTTAAGATAATCTGTGCGTTCGCATCTTTTTTCAGTTCAATAACGATCCGCATACCCTTACGGTTGGACTCGTCTCTGATTTCGGAAATTCCTTCAATTCTTTTTTCTTTTACTAGGTCTGCCATCTTTTCGATGAGTCTTGCCTTGTTTACCTGATAAGGAATTTCGGTTACGATAATCTGCTGTCTGCCTTTGTTTGTTTCTTCAATCTCCGTTACGGCGCGGACAACGACTTTTCCCTGTCCTGTTTTGTACGCCTGTTTTGCGGAGTTTTTGCCCATGATAATCGCGCCTGTCGGGAAATCCGGGCCTTTTACGATTTTGCATAAATCATCTATCGAACACTCCGGTTCGTCGATGATTTTAACCGCTGCATCGATGGTTTCGCCAAGGTTATGCGGTGGAATTGAGGTTGCCATTCCGACTGCGATACCGTTGGAACCGTTTACGAGCAGATTTGGAAATCTGGATGGCAGAACAACCGGTTCTTTTTCTTCGCCGTCAAAGTTTGGGATGAAATCAACCGTTTCTTTGTCAATGTCTCTGAGCATCTGAAGCGCAAGCGGTGTCATTCTGGCTTCCGTATAACGCATTGCCGCAGCACCATCGCCATCA
>ENA-OROD01001893-OROD01001893.1-human-gut-metagenome-genome-assembly--contig:-NODE-1893-length-15874-cov-4.139769_pt1 | contig 15874 bp, 11 predicted proteins | sample MGYA00242123_ERZ509038 | MGnify/ENA primary metagenome ERZ509038 (study PRJEB26280, sample SAMEA2338719) | human gut metagenome | biome: human gut; feature: human-associated habitat; material: faeces... | reverse complement strand
TAAGGGGTGGCTCTATTCTCCGTGCAAGTGGCGCTGGGGGAGCGTTTTTTACAAACGGTCCCAAGGAGGACAAGTCCGCTGAGAAGGGAGAAAAATCCTCCATCATGGACAGGCTCAAAGCATCGAAGTCCGAGCCTCCAAAGGAAAAGCCCGTTCCGCACAAGGAGCGCAAGGGGGATCTGGAATTATGAGCCGCAGCCGGAAATGGAAGGATGAGTGGGCATTCTTCTTAGACACAGACGGAAGACGAAAATATAATGACCAGTGCCGCCGCTGCATCCATGATTGCAAGCAGAGCTTCCGCACCGAAGTTGTAGCCTGTCCCCGTTATTTCTCGAAGCGGTCTGAGGACGCGGTTTACTGTCAGGATAAAGGTCGAAAATGACGGATTTTCCGCTCTCAGAACCGCGCGAAGAAGTAGCCCTGTATGTTTTCCCATGTGGCAGTCTTTCCTCGTTACTGCGCGAATAAGTGTCGATTTCAGGCACTAAGTTGAAGCCCCAATAAAGCACGAAGAGTCTCAGTCGATGCCCGTTGTGGGTGTCGGCTGAGGCTCTTTTTTTGTTTAGTCTGAGAACAGTGCATCTATTGCTTCTATTTCGTCGATCCAAGCTAAGTCAGCATCCTTGCATCTGATAGAGTTCCACTCATTCAAATCATCAACATAGTATCGATCTGGATATTGCTTCATAAGCTCTTTCTTGATCAATCGTTGTTCTTTCTTAGAACGGGAAACCAGCTTTTTTCTACCGAAGAAGCCTTCAACTTGCTTCTGGCGAATATCAATAGCCGGAAGGTCTTTTCTCAACTTCGATTTTCTTCCGAACATATCAATCCTCCATTACAAGCCGCCATCGCCCTTGTTACCGCCAAATTCGCAACCGTGGACATGGTGGTGTCCATAATACCATCGTCCATACCGATACCCATAATGCGGAGGGCAATTAGCACAATCTCCGGTGCAATGTCCGGGATGTCCCTTCTTCTTACCGCCCGAAAGAGAGGCAATACCAAACAGAGCTGCCCAGAAGCCAAGTTTTGAAGGCTGTTCAGGAGGGCAATACTCTTCCGCGTAGTCATCTTCCTCATCAAAAGGAAACTTCACATTACTTTTCTTTGATGCAGCGCGTAAAACATCTTCATCAATGTCATAATCGATGAGAATATCCATTTGCTCTTGTGAGAAGTGGGTTTTACATGATGAGATCAGTTCCTCCGGTATATCGTCAAGGAGGTCAATCATATCCATGACTTCTTGCGCAGAAAACTCTACTCCATGCTCAAGAGCCTTTTTGACAAGACGGGATGCTGCTTTCCCATTCATAAAGGATTGTATGACTTCGGCAACTTCCTCGGATGCGCCAAAATCAGTCAGGGAGGATATTCGATTTATCTGAGTGCTTTCTGACCAATCATAAAAACGCTCGTAGTATTGATCCCATTTCATGTGTTTTCTCCAATGAGGTTATTTTTCTCCATTCATTGCTTTTGACGCTTCAAGTGCATCCTCGTAATCATCGGCGGTTTCATAGTTTTCTGGGAAAATACCGTATTTGGAACCATCCTCGCAATGAAGCCTCCAACGATATTGATTGCCCGGATGCGCCTTACTTTGATTTCTCTCATCTGTACTTTCAATGCAAGTATCATGTTGTGTAGAAGATGCTTGGTTAGCAGACCGCAATGCATCCTCATAATCGTCGGCATTGTCATAATCTTCAGGAGATACTCCGTACGCCGAGCCGTCTTCACAGCTTTCGCGCCATATTCCAGTTTTTACGGGGTGCTGAATAGCTGGTTTCTTTTCAATCGGACCGACAAAAGGAGGTTGCTCTGAAGATAGGCTGGAAAGGTTTTGTCGCTCAATGTCTTTTAAGGCACTGTTCAATCCGATTAAGCCACCAAGGTTTATTGTACCTTGACTTCCTCGCTTCATCGATCCTATACCAAATACCGCTGCTGCCGCTTTTGCGGATTCCTCGCCACATCCAGCTTCAAAATCTTTTTTCACCTTATGCTTAACATACATTCCAAGTGTAGCTGCACCGGCAATGTCAAGAAAGGCATTTATAGGATCAGGACACGAAGATTTTTTGTACCGTCTTTTCTTTGCCAATGCAAACACCTTCTTTACTTGATGATTTTAGAAAGGGCTGATAAAATCGTCGCTATATCTTCTTCCGTGTTGTTTTTTCCGAGAGAAATTCTAATAGTTCCTTTAGCCAAGCGGTCATTTAGTCCGATTCCCTGTAGAACATGGGAAACTTGAGTGATCTCACTATTGCAAGCAGAGCCAGTCGAAACGGAAATGCCCATTAAGTCAAGTCGATGTAGTAGTGCTTCTCCCTCGTAATCACTAAAGGATAAACTGATATTGCCGGGGATACGCAGATTGCTACCATTGCGGACAAATTGGATTTTTCTATCGTGCAAGCCATCAATTAGTTGTTGTTCGAGCTTTCCGATATGTGCAATATTCGCATCCAGATGACTTAGATTATTTTTAAGAGCAATTGCCATGCCGACAATAGATGCAACATTCTCTGTTCCGGCTCTCATACCGAATTCTTGTTTGCCGCCACTGATATAGGAAGTGATAGCAGTTCCGCTTTTAATGTATAAGAATCCGACTCCCTTTGGTCCGTTAAATTTATGCGCCGATGCAGACAACATATCAATTCCAAGTTTTTTTACATCTATGTGCATATGACCAACAGCTTGCACAGCATCGGTATGGAATAACGCACCCTTCGAATGAGATATATCACATAATGTCTTTATGTCTTGAATCGTTCCAATTTCGTTATTTGCAAACATAATTGAAACAAGTCGAGTTTTGTTAGTAATCCACTCATCCAGCGTTTTATGAGAAACTTCACCGCGTGTATTCACGGGAAGGTAGGCTACGGGATATCCCAGTCTTTCAATGTCTGCGCAAGCATGGAGAATGGCATGATGCTCAATAGAAGATGTTATTGTAGCTCCCTTTAGCGGATCGGAAAAAGCACTGCCTTTAATTACCCAGTTATCACTTTCTGTTCCACCTGAAGTAAAGTATATTTCTTCCGGTGAAGCTCCAATGCAGTTTGCTATGGTTTCTCTGGATTCTTTTAACGCCCTTTTAGCCGTTCGAGAAAAAGAATATGGCTGGGACGCATTGCCATATTCCATCAAAAGGAATGGTTTCATTGCCTCGAAAGCTTCTATATCTAATTGTGTTGTTGCTGCATTGTCAGCATAAACCATTCTTTTCATACTTTCACCTAGTCTCTCTTTTTATCAACTTCGTTCCAAATACACAAGTCTATCCCATCTCGTAGTGTCCTAGGAAGATTAAAACATGAAGTCTCAAAAAATATGTAGTGCATCTTTGGCATATCCATATTAACTTGCCGAGCAGCTCCACCTTTTCCAATGTGAATGGTGAAAAATCCGTCTCCAATAGCGTCAGTTATACCGCTTAATGTTTCTTGAGATTTGTCGATTCCTGCGCAGTTAATAAGTAAAACTGTACCTTCTTCACAGCTTGTTACTATGCTTGCGAAGTCTCCCATTGACTCAATTTCCGCAATGTATTTATAGGGCTTACTCGTTCTGGCGGCATATTCTGAGACAAACTGTTTTACATCTTTTTTCCTAAAGCCGAGAAATAAAACCGTATTATCATCGAAGCCGTCAACATTTACTTCACTGAGATCGCAGTAGATGCGTTCGTTGGAAAATGTAATCTCATCGCCTATATTTTCCATAGCAATATTTGATCTTCGTTGTTCGTCCAAAATTTGATGTAAAGTAGCAGAAATCTCGTTTAGTCGGTTTTTCAATTCTACGAAATCAAATTCGTTCATGAGTTTCTCCTTGCTTTTTAGACAAATAACTTGCAGCCTTCCTCTTTGAACTCCTCGATTTTATCGAGGAGTTCATCGACTGTACAACCAAGATACTCTGCAAGGCAATCGAGGCAGTAAAAGTTCTCTATGTCTTCGCCCAAAAGTTTCTTGTTTATGCCAATGGTGTCTTTATTAAGGTGTTCCTTTCCGCACATGACACAATTATTCTTCATTTGGTATCTCCTTTAGAGAGAATGAAGGTACATCCTTGCCCTTGAACTCCTTATCAAGAATACCGAGCTGCCTCTTAATGATTTTTCTCATACGAACAGCCGGACGGAGACAGTATTGCTGGAATCGCTTCGGGTTTATGTCATGTACACTTCTGACATTGGGGAACAAGAGCTTCAGATATGCAGTTGCAATTCTCTTAACCGCTTCTGTATCACGAGTGTCCGCCTTATCAGGAACTTCAACAATTTGATCAACGATAGCTCTGTATGAAACATCGCTCCGAAGCTCATGTAGGATTGTGCAGAAGTATTCTGAATTCAATGCCCAGCCGGATAGCTTCAGGTCATCATTCATTCTGGGAATATCCCAGCCTTTAATAAAGCCATGTATTCTGTCCACTAATGCGCTTTCCTGAAATAGAGACGGAAGTTCCGAGAACATATTCTGATACTCGTCCATATTGTCCTGAGCAATATTACCAAGGAAAATGACACCAGCATCAGACTTGCCTTCATATCCACCGATATTGAATTGACCATATTCCATGTAACCCTGCATTATAGATCGCATTTCGTTGACATCGCCAAATTGAACAAGTTTCACTTCGTCAATGGCAACAAAATCATTTCCTGTAATAAAGCCGGGTGTCTTTCTCGCTGTATCATAGAACATCTTTGCTCTCGTAACCTTGCCGCCATCGGTGAGCAAGCCATACTTACTTACATGACCAAAGACATAGGATTTTCCGGTGCCTTTTGGAGCGAGTTCAATCAAGTTAAGGCGTTTCTCAACAAACGGCAGAATTCGAGTCAGCATGGCAAGTTTCTGTTCTTCGTTTTCGTAGCCAGCCGCATTGTAGTCAATTGCGCCAAGCAGAACATCGATCCACTCGGATGTTGTGAATTCATTTCGAACATCCTTATAGTAGTCCAAATCAATTGTATACGGGCAGAAATTTGTAAAGCCAGTGAGCTTAATTTTTCCTGGAATCTTGGGCTTTGCTGTATCATCAGGTGGACGATAGCCTAATTCAACAACGCCCCATATTTCTTGACCGCTAACAAGCTCACCTCTATATTGCTCCCATGTAGAATTGTCAATCATCGTTTCCTTGTTTGTCAGTCCAAAATCAGGCAGGGAAAAGGTGATCTCGCCCGTCTTAATACTGATATCAACGGAAATTTTGGTAAGGAGCTTAACTCGCTCGTTGTCATTTATGATCCTATCTTTGATTTTTATCCATTCTTCCTTATTTGGAAGATATGTGCGGATAAAATCAGTAAGTTCTTCAACATCAAGATTGCCATCATCATCGGCAAACTTTTTTAATAACCAGTCTCTCAAAAATGAAGGAAGTCCCAAAGCCGAAAAAAAGTTACTCTTCTTCAAATCTTTATAGACAACCATTTCATCAAAACAGTCCCTTAATTTCTCGATCACAACCATCCCTCCTTAAAGAATACTCTTTTCGCTTCCGCTTTCTTTCTTAACGATCAACGGCAACGAATCAGCGATCTTATTTCCGCAAGCAGACACATTAACAGTATATTTCTTTGCTTTGCGTATTTCTGGCATTTCCTTTACTACATAGAAGTTATCGTCGATAGGCTCAGCGTCGTATGTATGACCATCAATCTCGATGCTTACATCCATCAACTTCTGTGTAGCAAATATCTTAATAGCAGCCTTTTTACGGAAACTTACGATGATTTCAGGGGTTCCAGTGAAAGTAGCTGCGGCATCAATTGGCATCAGCTTAACTTCAATAGAACTACTCAGGTAGGTGATCTCAATAATCGGAACTACAACTTCTTCTAAAGTAGCTCCGCCATGAACTTCAACATTGGCTTTTCTGCTGCCCTTAAAACGGTCATAGTTTGCCAAAGCCCAGAAATCATCTGCATCGGCAGCACTGTCAGGTCGAACATCAATCTCACTTTTAGGACAGCATCTACCGGAATGTTTGCCAGCAGATTCCATCTCCCATAAGTTCTCCGTTTCATGGATTACTGCAAGTCTGCTTGCTCCGTGGTCAGATATAAGAATTGCCTTGCCGTAGTTACCTGATGCGAGATTTACCTTAATCTTTTTCAGTAGGTCATCAATGATTTCAAGTTCACGAATCAAATGAATGGGGAGCTTTTTATCTTCGCGACTGTAATCATATCCTTCCTCACCATGATGCTTAATTTTGTCTATCTTATCAACTGTGATTATAGGATAACGGGCGTCAGAAAGTTCATCCCAAAATTCTTTGTTCCGGCTGGTGATAGACGGCAATTCACTTCTGCACACAGAAACTTTCGCCATGAGTTGCAATTCTTGGCATCGAGCCATGATATATCCAAGATACTCTACACCCATTGCATCAGTGAAATAGGTTTGGGCATTTGCTTTGTCTATGCCCTCTACCAATGCACTGCGAGACTGAAGGATTGCGTTATAATCTCTACAAACAGCTTGTTGTTCAACGAGAGCCATAAACTCAGGGAAGATTTTGTTAATTACCTTCTGATATTTGTACTCTTGGAAATAGCCATCCAGCAAATCATTCTTGAATCTGTACGGCTGCAAATAAGCGTATAAAGCCGGATATACTCGTTTCAAGATGGAAAGAAGCTCAGTTTTTTCGTAGTCCAAGCCATACTTATTGAGAAGCTTGAAGAGAAGCTCTTTTTCTTGTACTGTATTGTCAGTCAGATAACAAATTGCATATCGTTCCTTGCTGAGAACAATTTTGCAAAAATCGATTGCTTCATCTATCGGGTTTCCAAGCGCATTAAGCAAAGCCCTTCTTCTTTCATATACCGCATCAAAGGAAGTATCTTTCGGATCTACTTCCAAAATGCAACGGTATATGCAGCGAACAAACTCTGTAGGTGAATTTGCTTTAGATATAGCTTTATTCATGCACCAGTCATTCGCAGCTCCAAATAATTTCAGACCGATAAAATAGAGCCAAAGCCAGCTTTTATTTGCAGAATTCAAGCTATAATTCGAAATAACAAGATCGAGATTTTGGATGTTTCCAATCTTTGCGGAGATCAATTGATCCCAAGAAGAGAATGTCTGGAATTCTGTGAGAGCATATTTCCAATCCTCTTCTGTACCAATACTGCGATCAAGCTCAGAAGTTAAGTCATCCATATCGCACAAGATATCATAGGGACTTTGCTTTTCTGAAATAGAATACAAAGTGAATGGAAAACTTGCTTTGAGTTTTTTAGTTTCGACATATAGTGTCTCTGCCATTTCTGACTCAATGGCTTTGGCGAGATTGTGAAGTCCATTAACCGTCCTATGATTCCCCATAGTCTTAACGCCGCTAATTGTAAACACGAGCTTAGGACGCAAACCTTTCTCGCCATCTAAAATGCAGATTCTTCCCTCAAGGCGTTTATCATTCTTGATTAGTGCTTGAAGATAATCCTTACATTGGTATGTAAGGATTACAGCATGGCCTGCGATGCTCATTGACAGAATTTCCTTTAGCACCTGAGACAATTCTTTTTCGCCTTTCAGCATATAGAAAGTGGAAAGCTCTCTCACAAAGATGTTGTTCTCAGTGGCGAGTTTCGCCAGAAGCCTATCAATAGCCGGAAATTCGTCTGAATTGCAGATTTCGGGATCGGAGGCACTAATGAAAGCGTTCTGGGGCAATTGATACTGAGTAACAATTGCCTCCATATCCGCCTTGTTTTGTACATCAACCACAAGAGATCCGACATTATCTTTTTTTAGATAGCGATCTATCTTTTTGATAACTTCGCTGATAGTCATATCGTACCTCCTTAGTTTCCTTTGATAATCTCCATACCAACAATCATATTATCCTTAATTAAATCCTTCAGATATTTTTTAACATCGGCAATGTCCATCTCATCAATTTTTGCCAATGCGCGTTCGCAACCGCCTTGATTGTATTTGGCTTCAGCCATTTGGCGAAGCTTCTTATCAATTTCCGGAAGTCCAAACCAATCATACGGATCAGCACCTATGTGAGAATCGAGATAATCCTTAACAGATTGAATATCGGTGAGCATAACAGCGTAGCTCTTAACAACGCCATCTCTGAATGCCTTGTCCAGTGCTGCATCGTCAGTTAGCAAATCGAAGAATGTTGCAGACGCAAAATATTCGATAGCCTTATCTATAGATGTTTCATCTGCTTTTGCGCGATTGACTGCACCAAAAGCCAACTTAGCCTTTGCTACTTCCGCATCAGGGATTAAGCACAGTATCGGCATCTTATGCTTTTTAGACCATTCACGCGGAGAATCTGTTCCAGTCTTATCCTTCCACAACTTCTTCAGCTTGGCACTCTTCAACCCTTCCATATAGGACTTTACTTTACTTTCGACTGTGTTCAAGTAGTCGGCTTTTTCGTAAGTAAAGGATCCAGAGGGAATGGTACTAAATACTTCCTTGATCTCATCGTCAGAAAGCTTATCCAAATAATAACCGCACACTCGCTTAAACATATCTACCTGATTGTTGTAGAAACTGCGGAATGTTTCTGCGTTTGCACGAAGCAGATCCAAGAAAGTCTTCTTCTGGGAATCCAGCAATGTGCCAGCTTTTTTCATGCTGTGCAAAAGGTTAAGGAAGGGACCAAGCTCATCCAAATAATTCTTTGCGGCGGCGTAAGAAATACGAATATAACTACACTTGTCGCACCATTCGCGAATAGTAGCGTCATAAGAGATGCTCTTAGAAATTACCTTGTTACTTTCAACAATGATGGTATATTCCAGAATTACTTCACGAATCTTCTGCTGTGCAGTTTCAATATTCCATACCCAGTTTGCAGCGTCCGCATCAAACTTTTTGCGCAACACATTGATATACTGACCACCGTCTCCAATCTCTTCCGCCAAAGAGACAAGAATACCGTCATCGAAGGTGGTAAGGTATTTAAGCATACCATTGGTGCAATTTTCTTTTGATAACAAGCTCTTCAGATCGACAGCAGCTTCAGGATTTTCAATCGAAAGCTTACCAATTGCCATAGCAATATCGCTATCAGTCTTGGAGGATCCCATATTGTTGCTGTTCGCAATGCCACAGAACAGCTCAATGATTTCGCTGAGGACAGTCTTCTCTGTCTTTGTTGTAGATGCGTCCAAAATATACTTGAGTGTCCAAATCGGGAAAGAATACTCCTTCATTTTTCCGCGAATTCGTTCTCTCGTATTCGGAACAGAAGTACACATATTGAGGGGAATCCCAAATGCCACCGAGGTAATTTCGTTAAACGCCTTTTCCTCAGATGTCATAGCGACAATGTATTTGTCCTTGTAACGAGGATTGGGAGTGATTTCAAGCCGGATGACTTCATCAACCATCTCTTTCAGCTTGGAGACATTTAAGATGTCATTTGTCAACCCGTCACTCCAACTATATGTACCGGTTGCATACTCTTTGAGAACGAATCCCATAATGAAGGCAGTAAGGTTACAAGGCATAAATCCATACGGAGTAGCCTTCAGCACATCGTAAACCTTTTTGATAGATACACGACCAGCATTGGTAAAGCCCTCGTTGATAATTTCATCAACACGATTCTTAATCTTGGAAATTAAGAGGTGAGGCTTACTCTTCCAATATTCCGGAACCTTCCACGCACCGTCAAGCGCAGTTTCAAGTTTCGTAGCAGGACTTCCCGAAAGGAATGTGCCAGCGGTCTTTTCGTTGAACGCACACTCGACACCCTGTTTCAGGCTGCTCGGAGTATACATATTTGCGATTACATTGTATGCAACCTCAAGGCATTCAGGGAACTTCTTTTTATTAACTTCAGAAAGAATAACATACAGTGCATCAAGAGAGGTTGCTCGTTCACCATCGCGTTTTTCCGCAGTGTGAACAATAAACTCACCGGCAGCAATTCTATTCTTCCACTTTTTCAGAGAATCCTTTGCGTTGTTTGCATATTGAGTTGCTAATGCACCGTCCTTACCTTGCTGAGACATGGACAAAGCCATATCATGACGGTATGTACCATATCCATCAGCACCAAACGGAGTCCGCGTAGCATCAATGAAAATCATATGATAAGAGCCATCAGCGAGGGCATCTCGAATCTTCTTACCGATTACAACGCTTTCTGCGTCATCCTTTGCAAAGCAAACGACAGCCACAATTTTGTTTTCGTATTTTTCTTCAGTGTTACGAATCTGCTTGATTGTTGAATCAAAATCAGACGCAGATACATACCGCAATTCATAGCGGAGCTTCAGCGCGCCGCCCAGTATAATTGCATCAACGATCCTTGTTCTATCGGCAAGCTCTTCGATAATCAGGGCAGATGTACTCTTGCGATCAATCTGTTCTTCGAAAGGTGTAACATCAATTTCGCCTTCGTTGTTATAGGCAGCATACTGGAACTTGCCGCCTCCCAACGATTTCGAGAATAATACCTTCTCCCGGACAAGCTGATCTGCACAACGGGCAGCAGAGCCGTCCATATCCGTTCCCTCAAAAGCGTTGTTGAGGTTCTTTTCGTTGGGAATAAACAGTTCTACAGAGTCACCAGCATATTGAGAAATAGCTTGCAGCAAGAGAACGGTCTTCAGCACACGCTTTTGATCAGAATCCAGCCTTTGATTTCCTGCACGATTATAGTAATCAAGAATGGAACGAATATCATGAGCAAGGTATTCCTTGCCCTTATCGTAGAAGAACTCCCAAAGCATATCGACAGAAAGTAAAGGGTTGTCATCTTCAGGTCCGAAGTTATCAATAAACCACTGGAAGCCCTTGATATCGTCTCCGCGATCATTTTTGATGAAGTCAAACATACTGCGCTGATTGGAATCAAAAGCAGAGGATATGTGCTTTAAGAGCAGTGCAGCATAGGGGTGAATGGGGAGAATATCCGTCATTTCTTTGTCAGAAATACGGGCTACGGATTTAACCAGCTTGCGTGAATCCTGAGTTCTGTCGGTCAAGTCACCCAATGCAAGCTCCCAATCTTCCAGAACAGCAGGATCTTGGTTCTTTTCCATAGCTGCGCCCATGAGCTGGAAAGCAATATTTTCAGGCAGACTGATTAAGCTGTGCGGACTAACGAAGCGTCCGTTCAGCTTGATAAAGTCCTGATCGCGTTCGTGGAAGAGACCCTGTGTTACATGGGTTACTAACACGAAATAGAAGGGATCAGTTTCGCTGATTTCACACAGCTCTTGGAAGCCAGTCAGATTACGAGCATTGTTATAGAAATACTCCGTAAACTCGTCCCAAATGAAGACGATTGCCTTTAAGTCATTTGCTTTGATGACTTCGCGGATCCAGTTGCACAGATCAGTAACACTCAGCGACAAAGCCTTCATCTGTCGTTCATCCGCAACTCGGAAGATGTTGTCCATGACCTTGGCCAATGCATCGCCGGTGAATGTCCGCAGCTTTTCGAGAACTGCATCGACATTATCGCCGCCAAACAAATCGGAATATGTGCCGGTGATCAAACCGTTGAAGTAACTCTTATTGTCCTTATCAGTAAGCCAAGCAATCGTCGCATCCTTTAGAGCATTTCCGCCCTTGTTTTCGATGCCAGCATCAGCGAGAGCCTTTTCGATGCTTTCCTGAACCGCGAAGACAAGGTTATGGTCGCTACGGATAGTTGCAGAGCCATAACGATGAACAGTCAGGATCCGCCCGCTGGATTTAATCGCTTGAAAGCGATTGCAAAGGTCGTTGTCGAGACTATATTTCTGGAAATATTCACGGGTGTCAGCATCATCCGAGTCCAGAAGTTTTTTCAGCGTGAGAACAGCATGAGATTTACCGGTACCATAAGCTCCTTCCACCCACAAGCAAAGCTTTTGCTTGCGCTCAAGCACACTTACCGTATTCTTGATAAGCTTGACAAAGGTTTCGTGTGGAAAAAATTTCTTCCACATATCTGGATTTTTGGCAATAACTGCTTCGTTTACGGCAGGAAAATAGTCCGGATCAATATCAAAATAATGTCTATATTTTTCTAACATAGGCATAGCATCTTCCTCCTTAGAACAGTTTCAAAACATCTTGAGATGTCTTCTCGCTATTAAGCGTAATGTTATCAAGGTCAAGCGTAAAGCTTGCATTGATAAACTCAGGGTAGTTGATAGAAAGACCGTTCAGAATCTTTTCCATCTGATCACGGTCAAGACCGAAAATCTCGGTAGGACTAACACCATCGCTCTCGATGTCATGATTCAACAGTCGGGACAGCGTGAACTGGTAGTAGTCACCACAGGCCTCGGCAAATTTGTAAAGGCTGTAGAGGATTACAAGTGGATTCGGTGTCTTCCAAGCCAGACGAACAACGCTATTCCACATTCGCTTTCCACTTTTGATTTCATAATCACAAGCTCCAAGACCAATTTCGTTACTAAAGTATGGGTTGGAGATAAGAATGTTTTTGTACGCTGATACGATATGCGATCTGGAGTTCTTGCTCATTGTATCATCCAGCATTGCGTAAATTGAATCGGGGGTATAGGCAGTGGAGAAGTCAATATTTTTCACCCACCAATTGAACTCCGAAGTATAGACGAGATTGCAGAGCATTAAAGCCCAAGCATCAGTGTTTTCTACGCCAATATAGTCAATGACACCGCCAAAATCGGAAAACTTTCCTTTCACAGTAATTTCACTGTCATTCAGAAAACTTTTGAGGTTTTTGACCATGTTTGTTCCCAAACTGTGAGGGGAAGTCCAGAACTCATCCTTAGTTTTGAAGTATTCTCTCACCCAGTCAAGCTCTATTCCCATATTTCCGTACCTATCGATGCTTCCCATTTTCTTTTCTCCTTTCGGCAAGCGCAATGAATTTGCGACCAAGCAGCCATGAAATACATCGTGGCATTTTTTGCATTTAACACAGCGGTCATCAATAGTGACGCTGCCATCTTTCATAGATATAAAACCATTAGGACAATTTGCTTCACATACTCTGCAACCAATGCAATATGCAGCTTTTCTGAACACGGTTTTTAATTCAGAAACGAAATAAATGTCCTTTTGCGTGTTGGAACCGATATTCACAACTGCGGTAAGTTCAGAATCATTTTCAACGATCTCAACATGATACAATTTTCCACGATATACTATCTCGACATCGCCGTTTTCCAAGAAAGAAATATCACCAATTGTTTTTATCCACTGCTTCCAATCAGTGTTTTTCTGTGTAAGGTGTATAGTTAGAACACCTTTTTCGAAAATTTCAGTTGAATAGCTCTTTGCGAAGGAAAGCTCTTTGCCACTTCGTCTCGCTTTCCATCCGCCGATATCCATGTATTCTCGAATCGCACCCGGGCTGGATAGCTCTTTGGATGTTGTCTCCAAAATTATATCGTTAAAAGTTGTGGTTGTCCTATATCCACAGCATTCTTTGCTATATGCTTGTTCTTTGAAATACATATTTTTTGATGCAGCAAGGGGGCAAACCAGACATCCTGCTCGACTATTTCCTTTTTTATACGCCTCGTTAAGGAGAAGATTTCTATCAAAAATATAGGCAAATAGTTCTGCGGAGTTCCATTCCAAAATGGGATGACAACTATATTGCCCACGAATCTTTTCTCCTTGGCTGACTCCTTCATATTCGCTTCGTGAGGCGCTTTCATCGCCGCGAACACCGGTGAAAGCCATTCCGCGAAAATGAGGATTGTTCATGTATTCTCTGAGAAGAATAATTTGTGGTGCGGTTTTATGTACACTACAACACCACCGCATTGTTTGCGCAGGAGGTCCGAATTTGCGCCATGTATATTCGGGAGGAAAGTCGCATTCTGCTTTTAAGAATTCGATATCTTCTTCCTGACAATATTCTCTTATTTGTTCGACGATGGCATATGTGTCAGGAAACTCCATTCCCGTGTCGCCAAACAAAACCTTGAATTTATTGTGTGGCAAAGCCCGTTGAACAAGGTCGAGTGTGACAATACTGTCTTTACCGCCGCTAAACGCCACATAGAAGACATCAACCTTCTCCATGTATTCGACATAGGTGTTGTAAATCTTCTTGATGGTATCTGCTGCAAGCTTTTCGATCAGGTCACGATTCTTCTCGACCATAGCCGGGATGTCCACAAAACGAAGGGGTGTTCCGGCTGGCTCTGCATCCTCAAGGATGATAAGCTCAGGCGCGGTATAAAGACTGCCTCCTTTCGTTTTGGCAACAAGCCGTCCTCGATAAAAGTAGTTGTTGGCTTCAGCCCACATATAAGGATATGTGTCGTTTTTGGCGTAATCCCAGTGCTGGTCAAAGCCAAGTATATCAAGTTCTTTATAATACACTGGACGCGGTTCTTTACTGAATGCCAAGGGGGATGTGTTCAGTAATAATCCTCCCGTCTCCGTGTCCCAAGTATATGAATACATAGTTAGTCGTCCTTCCTCTGTTTCTGTGCTTTCGCTTTGATGATTAGCGACTCAACTCCGGAATATCTTCTTCTCGCAAGATATCCTTTATCACTTAGATACTGAAGCACCGGGGCTTTCATCAATTCAATAGAGTTGTTGACTAAGATGTCAACAATCAAATCATCAAAGCTGTCGATACCTGCGGAACGCCGGACAATTGCGCCCGCGCATTCTGTTCCGTTGAAGCCACTATGAAGCAGTTTGTACTTGCGGCTGTAACTCGCAACATAGTGTTCAAGCAGATAACTATTCCAAGTGAATCCTGCGTAGGGGAAAACTCCGAAGTTTTGCACCTCGCAAATTGGAATATATTTTCCAGCGCACACACGATCAAGTGCATCATCTGTCTCGGAAACCGCAAACTGAGCCATTGCTTTAGAAACAAATCGTTCCTTGCTGACTCTCAAGCTATTCTCATAGACAGCATCAAAATATATTACAGTAGCCAAATTTGATGCAAGTCCTTGAAGCTCAGACAATGTGAAACTGTCATGCGTTTGCGCATATTTCGCAAATACATCAGCCATAGACAACTCATTGCCTGAATGACTAATGATATTCCCTTTGAAAGAGAATCTGTCTCCAAGTTTAGCTTTTAGTGCGTCTCTAAATCCATATACGGAAAGAGCTTTGTTTTCCTCGATAATATAGCTATACTTGATCTTGATTGCATCATAAAGTTCATTGCCGCCCATAAAGACCTTTTCGTCAATAGTCTGGCTAATGATCTCGGCAATTCCTTCAAGCTCTTCATCAGAGAGACGCACAATCTTCTCATGGAAGTATGCGCCTTGTCCGTTATTTACGAACTCTACATTGCTCGCTAAGATGGACTTAATTTTGCTCTGAGGAATGTGTGCTAATGCCTCAAATAATTCTTCATACTCTACTGGTCTGCCGTATTCGATAAGACAATCTCGAATCTCAGCTATAGGATCCATGGTCACATTCGGCTCCTTAGATATGAAACTCCTTTGGATGTAAAACTGCCCATTTCCAGTAGCGGTCAAATATGCCTTTAGCATATCCGCATCATGAATATGGTGGTCAAGAAACGCCTCCGCAAACTCTGAATATAGTGCCTGATAATAAATTGCGGTTTTGCCGCCAGCAAATGCAGAATCAATGTATGCGTAAAGCTTGGTTTTAACTTCATCGCCGAGCATTACATCGGGCAAGAAAGCCTTTCCGTCATACAAAATGCAAAGAGCCTTGATATTGTTACTAATAACATCATCAGAATCAGAGAGTTCTTTTTCATGGATCGCACTGTAGTAGCGTCTGAACTTTCTGACTTCCAATGGGGATTCCATGCGGAAGCCCTTTTTGAAATATTGGCTCAAAACGGCTTCATAAGCTTCGTTTCTGTATGGCGTGGATTCTTCAACCTTATTTTTAGG
>ENA-OROD01001885-OROD01001885.1-human-gut-metagenome-genome-assembly--contig:-NODE-1885-length-15933-cov-2.770311_pt1 | contig 15933 bp, 17 predicted proteins | sample MGYA00242123_ERZ509038 | MGnify/ENA primary metagenome ERZ509038 (study PRJEB26280, sample SAMEA2338719) | human gut metagenome | biome: human gut; feature: human-associated habitat; material: faeces... | reverse complement strand
TAATAAACGGCATAATTGACAACCGTTGTAAGACCTCCGAATATAACGTAGGTAATTGTTTCCTTATTAAAAAGCTTAACCAGTAATTTTTTCATCTGATTTTACCTTATTGCAATCGGGAAGATTGCTTTCCTTTGCGATATATATAGGCCTGCGCTTGATTTCGGTGAAAATTCTTGCAATATATTCACCGACAATGCCGATTGACAACTCAATAATTCCGCCGAGAAAAAGCAGGATAATAAGTGTCGAGGCATATCCGGGAGCATCAATGCCGGCAACAAGTGTCCTGATTAATATAAAAATAGCATAAATGATAGCTGCGATGAATATGATAAATCCCATAACGGAGAGGATTTTAAGCGGTACAACGGAAAAAGAAAAAATACCGTCCATTGCGTAACGCATAAGACCCTTGAAACTCCATTTGGTGGTGCCGATCGTACGCTCGACATTCTCGTATGGAATCCATTCGGTATCGAATCCCACCCAGCTGAAAATTCCTTTTGAAAAACGGTTATACTCTTTCAAATCAAGGATTGCATTTACAACTTATCTTTTCATTAATCTAAAGTCTCTTGCACCGTCAACAAGTTCTATTTTAGTTATTTTATATATTTCATTTATTAAATCTATTATATCTTTATAATTAAAATTATCTGTTATTATATAATATCTTTTATCATTAGATATAATTATTATATCTCTACCATCATATAGATAATTATCTATATTTAAGTCATTTTTATAACCATATTCTTTTATATTTTTTAAATCAACTTTATATTTTTTAGGAATATATGCTCCACATTTAAATTTATTACTTGGTATAGTGATAAGTTTATATGGGTTATATACTTTATCTTTTTTTGATATGTTTTTTGATGGAAGTAAGAGATTCAAATATAATGTATCTTCTTCAATAACTATACTTATACCTTTATAATACTTTATACCTGTTACGATATTACCTATTAAAAATACATTTGGTACTGACAATATAAATAATGATATAATTATTCCTAGTAATTCTATTTTTATATCTAATGCTAAAAAGAACACTAATATTGTTGGAATTAGAAAGAATATTTCTAGTGTTATATCTAATATTATTGTAGGCATAAATTTATCTTTTTTAGCATTTATTTTCATATAATTCTCCTGCTTTATAATTATAACATGACAAGAAAAAAATGAGAACTTAATCTCATTAATTCTTTCTTAATATTTCAAGTTTATGTTCTTCTTTAGCTAAATCTTCTCTTTCTTTATTAACTATTGCTTCAGGTGCTTTATTAACATAGTTTTCATTAGAAAGAAGTTTTTTACGTCTTTCTATAGATACTTCTAGTTTTAATATTTCTTCTTGAATCTTTTGCTTTTCTTCTTCACTATTTTTAGAATTATCAAAATATATATCAAATTTATAACTATATAATTCTATAGTTAATTTATCTTTATATGTAGGAGTTTCTACTATTTTATCTTCTAGTTTTAACATCTTATTTAATAATGTATTCTTGTTATAATCTATTATTTCTATATCATTTGATATTTTATTTTCTAGTTTTTTATTTCTAAATAGTGTTATATATTCTAACATATTATCTATTTCTTTAGTGATATCGTTATATATTTGTTTTTTATTATATGTTGGATATTCACTTTGTAATAGTAATTCTGTATCTTTTATTTCAAAATTACTATATATTTCTTCTGTTACAAAAGGCATAAATGGATGTAACATTTTTATAATACATGTTATTGTATATAGAAGTGTACTCTTTGTACCATTTGATTCACTGAATTTAGACATTTCTATATATTTATCACAGAATATATCCCATATAAATGAATATAAGCAACTTCCTGCATTATTAAATTCATATTTATCCATTGATTTTGTTACTGCATGAATTGTTTCATTTAATTTAGTAAGCATCCATTTATCAGCATCATTTAATTCTTCTAATTTATAGTCTTCCCTCTTAAAGTTTTCTAGTTTCATGAGTACAAATCTTGATGCATTCCATAATTTATTTATGAAGTTCCAAGTTGATGCGACTTTTTCTGTATCAAATTTTATATCCATTCCCATTGCAGATGTTGTTGTTAGATAAAATCTTAAAGCATCACATCCATATTCATCTATTAAGTCCATTGGATCTATTCCATTACCAAGTGATTTAGACATTTTTCTACCTTGTTTATCTCTTATAAGTCCATGAATTATACAGTCTTTAAATGGACGATTATTCATTTGTTTAAGTGATGAAAATGCCATTCTTGCTACCCAGAAGAATATTATATCATATGCTGTTACTAAAACATTTGTTGGGAAATATCTTTCTAAATCTTCTGTTTTATTTGGCCAACCAAGAGTACTAAATGGCCATAATGCACTACTAAACCATGTATCTAAAACATCATTGTCTTGAGTCCATCCCTCTCCTGGACATTCTACTTGTACTTTAACTTCATCATCTTTATACCAAGCAGGAATTCTATGTCCCCACCATAATTGTCTACTTATACACCAATCATGGCAATCTTCCATCCAGTGATTAAGTATCTTTTCAAATTTCTTTGGTATAAAGTTTATTTTTTTATCTTTAGATTTTTGAGCATTTAATAAGTCTTCACTCATACCTTTCATACTAACAAACCATTGTTTAGAAAGATAAGGTTCTACTACTGCACGTGTTCTTTCAGAATGTCCTACACTATGTGTCATCTTTTCAACACTAATAAGTAGTCCTTCTTTTTCTAAATCTTTAAGTAATTCACTTCTACATTGTTCTCTTGTCATACCATTATATTTACCGGTAAGTTCATTCATAGTTGCATCTTCATTCATTATGACAATTCTTTCTAGATTGTGTCTATTTCCTACTTCAAAATCATTAGGATCATGTGCTGGTGTTATTTTAACGCAACCTGTTCCAAAAGTAGGATCAGCATGTTCATCTCCTATAATTGGTATTAATTTATTAACAATTGGAAGTATAACATTTTTACCTATTAAATCATTATATCTTTCATCTTCTGGATTTACTGCGACAGCTGTATCACCAAATAATGTTTCTGGTCTAGTTGTTGCTACATCTAAATATTTATCGCTTCCTTCAATAAAATATTTTAAATGATAGAATGCTCCTTCGTCTTCTTCATAAATAACTTCTTCATTAGAAAGTGCTGTTTTAGCAACAGGATCCCAGTTTATAATCTTTTCTCCTCTATAGATAAGTCCTTCATTATATAATTTAATAAATACTGTATTTACTGCATTATTAAGTCCTTCATCTAATGTAAATCTTTCTCTTGTATAATCTACACATAGTCCCATCGTTTTCCATTGATTATGAATGTTATCTCTATGTTCATCAGTCCATTTCCAACATTCTTTTAAGAACCCTTCTCTTCCAAGTTCATATTTATTGATACCTTGTTCTTTTAATCTATTAACAACTTTTGCTTCAGTTGCAATAGCGGCATGATCCATACCAGGAAGCCACAAAGTATCAAATCCTTTCATTTTTTTATATCTAATAATTGCATCTTGCAAACTTGTATTAAGTGCATGTCCTAAATGAAGATTACCTGTAACATTAGGTGGTGGTATAACTATTGTAAATGGTTCCTTACTTTTATCACCTGCTTCAAATAAATGACTCTTCATCCATGCATCATATTTACCATTTTCTACTTCTTTATGGTTATATTTTTTTTCTAACATAATCTATTCTCCTTTTAAATATTTCTTTACCTCATCAAAATAAGGCTTAAACTTATCTTTATTTTTAATATGTTCAAACATCTTATCATAGTAACCTTTTTCTAATATAGTTTGTTTACTATAATCATAGTTTAAATCAAATGCAAATGCTAAAAAGACAAGTATCTTATCATTAACTGTTTTAACATATTCATTTTTGACTAATTTATGTTTCTTAAATTCTATTATTACTTCACTTGATAATTCACTATCATCTTCATTTAATTCTAATATTCTAGGATTAGAGAATGCATATAATATATCTAATTTATCAGCATCTCTTATTATTTTAGAATGTAATGTTTCTTTTACTGATAAGTCACTATCTATACTATATTTATTATGATTAAGTATTGCTTTCTTTACAATATCATAGTCCTCAGTACCTAATTTATAATTCTTTATATCTCCATCATCAAATAATAATTTACATCCGAGAACAGCATGATCAATAGATTCATTATCATTAAATGTCTTATATTGCTTCCATTGTTCAAATCTACCATAATCATGTAATAATCCAATTAAACATGCTAAATAGTTATCATCTTCATCTAAATTTAATGTATATGATATTTCATCACATTCATGCATGACTCGATAACTATGTTTATATTTATATTCTATCATTTTATCTTCTAAATCAAATGACATAACATACTTATCAAATTCATCTAAATTATCATTCATTTCATTTTTCATAACTTTTCCTCCAAAAGAAAAGATGATACCAAAGGACGATTAAATCGTGGTACCACCTTATTTACTTCTTATATTTTTAACGCATAATTACGTAATTTCTTACTAAACTCAGAAATTAAACTCACAAGCTACCTTCATATATATTCCTTAAGAAAAGCTTTCAGCTAATAACTTTTCATCTCTAATAAGTAGTATATATTACTCCTCTTGGTCTTTGTTTTTATGATTTAGATTATACAACTTAAACTTTAAACTGTCAATTACATTTATAAATTATTCATTGTAATCTTTATTTGATAATCTAAGTACACTATTATTACCATTTACTTTTTCTTGTAATTCTTCTTGTCTTTGATAAAATTCATTTCTAACTCTTGCTATTTCAACTGGAGTAGATAAATTATATCTTTTTATTAATAGTTTGCCATTTTCTTTATGACATTCACTTTTCATAGTTTCATAATCAGCACTTATAAAACTTACTACTTGTGGCTCTTCAAATATGACGTTATCTACATCTACAAAAGTATCATCTTGTTCTTTTTTCATAAATATAACATCATATTCTTCATGTATTTTACCATCATAATCATATTTAACTGTATGCTTTGTTATATAACAAGGCATTACTACAAAACAATCTGTATCAATTATAGGTAGTCCACACATATCATGTCCTGTATATTTTTTTATTTCATATAAAGCATACGCTGTTGGATAATTTATTTCGTCCATTATTATTTCCCCCGTCTTTATAAATTAGTCTTCTTTATGAAGTTCTTCAATTATTTTTTCTATTTTTTGTCCATATTCGATAGATTCATCAAATATAAATTTTAATTCAGGTGTATGTCTTATTTGTAATCTTTCAGCAAGTAAACTTCTAAAGAATCCACTTGCATTGTTTAAATCTTTTTCTACTTTTACTCTATCATCAGTGGTAGTAAAGTATACTTTAGCAAAACTTAAATCATTTGTTACTTCACATGCAGTTATTGTTACATGTTTAAAGTCTTCATCTTTAGCATCAAGAAGTAATATATTTCCAAGTTCTTTTTGCATGTCAGAAGCTACTCTTTCACCTTTTAAACTCATACTCTTTTCACTTCCCTTACTTCATATGCTTCAATAATATCTCTTTCTTTAATATCTGGGAATGATTCAATAGTCATACCACAATCATATCCAGCTTTAACTTCTTTAGCTTGATCTTTCTCTCTTTGAAGTGTTGCAATTTTTGATGTTGTTACTACTATACCATCTCTAATTACTCTGCATGGTGTTCCAACTTTAACAATTCCACTTGTTACATGAGACCCTGCGATATTACCAACTTTAGAAAAATGGAATATTTGTCTTACTTCTGCTTCACCAATAACTACTTCTTCATATTCTGGATCAAGCATACCTTTCATAGCACTTTCTATTTCTTCTACAAGTTTATAAATGATATTATAAAGTCTTATATCAATACCATAACTTTTAGCAGTTTCTTTTGTTTGTTTACTTGGACTTACATTAAATCCAATGATAATCGCGTTAGATGCATTTGCTAAAACTACATCACTTTCAGTTATAGTTCCAACTCCACTTCTAATAACATTTATCTTAACACCTTCTACATTAATTTTTAATAATGCATTTTTAACTGCTTCTTCGCTACCTTTAACATCTGTCTTTAATATAATATTTATTTCTTTTCTACCTTCTTTAATAGAATCAAATAATTCTTCAAGACTTAATGCTTTTTTAGCAAATTTCTTACTTTTTTCATGTTCTTTTCTCTTCATGGCTACACTTCTTGCTTCCTTTTCACTTTCAAATGCCATGAATTTATCACCTGCAACAGGTACATCATCAAGTCCAGTTACTTCTACTGGTTTAGATGGTTCTGCTGATATTATTTCACGTCCTGTATCATCTTTAAGCGTTCTTACTTTTCCATAGTTTGTTCCAACTACGATAGGGTCTCCAAGTCTTAATGTACCATTTTGTATTAATAATGTTACAACTGGTCCTATATTCTTATCAAGTCTTGCTTCTATTACTGAACCACTAGCATATCTATTAGGATTTGCTTTTAAATCTAACATTTCACTTAATGCATTAATGTTATCTAACAGTAAGTCAACACCTTCTCCAGTTTGAGCACTTATACGGCAGAATATAGTGTCTCCACCCCATTCTTCTGGAGTAAGACCTACTTCACTTAATTCACTCATTATTTTATCAACATTAATATTTGGCTTATCAATCTTGTTAACAGCAACAATAATAGGTACTCCTGCTGCTTTAGCATGATCTATTGCTTCTCTTGTTTGTGGCATAACACCATCATCTGCAGCAACAATAATAATAGCAATAGTAGCAAGTATTATTACAATGAATATAGGAATATTTGCTAATGAAACAAATACATGTCATGAACTTATGCATAATATAGAAAATAATTTAAACAATAAAGGTGAATACTTTAGTGATTGGTATAAATTAAACCCTAAGAAACATACATATACATATTCATATAAAGATACAAATAATAATAAATATACAATAGGTGAATCTAATATAAACAATGTATACTTTGTAGATTCATATGCTAATACTTATCCAGCTGAAGATATGGCACGTATATTTGAAAATATATGTAATACTAATGAAAGTTCAATATTAAATACTTATCCTAAACTATATAAAAAAGGCATATATTTAAGAGATACATTATATAAATATTATCCATCATTAAAAGAAACTACTTTATTTAATAGTTTAAAAATATCTTAGAATATGCTATAGTTAATAAGGTGATCTTATGAAAAAAATATTATTAATTTTACTAGTATTTATATCATTTATAAAAGTTAATGCACTTAGTATAGATAAAATGTATATTGATAGTGAAATAGACATATCAGGTAATTTACTTGTTAAAGAAGTAATTGAAATAAATAATTTAAATGAAGACTTTGATTATAAATTATATTTTAAAGATATGAATTTAACTCTTAATGATAAAAACTATTATGATGGTATCAATATTAGTATAGAAAATATTGGATTATTAAATGAAGATTATGATTTAAACTTACTTAATAAAGATGATTTTAAAAAATACATTAAAGAAAGTAACGATATAGAAACTATCAAAAACGATAATAATTATTCAGTTAAAATAAAAAAGAATAATAAGAAAACATATATTTATATAGATTATATGGTATTATCTCTATCTGTTATACATAATGATATTGCTGAATTCTATTATAAATATTTAAATAATTTAGAATACGATATTAAAGAATTAAAAATCATATTTAAGTTACCATATAGTTCAAATACTTTTGATGTTTATGCTCATTCTAATATGAAAGCTAATATAACAAAAGATGATAAGAATTATTTAGTCATAATACAAAAGAAAGATTATAAAAAGGATAATGATTTAGATTTAAGAGTTCTTTATGATAAGGATTTATATCAAGTAGTCTATAATAAAAATAAAAAGAGTAACATTGATGCATTAGATCTGATAAAGAATATAGAAAACGATAGAATTAGTAGTACTAAGAGAAATAATATATTGCCTTATGTATTTACTAGTATTATTGTTATATTAATTGTATTTATTACAATATTTATCATAAAATATAAGCATATTAAGAAATAGTACCTTATTGGTACTTTTCATTTTGTTAAAAATTTGTGAAAAAGTACTTTAAAAATATATCAAAAAATGTTACTATATATTTAGGATAGGAGAGGAAGATGTGAAAAAGAAGTTTTTAAGTTTATTAGTACTTCTAAGTGTTCCTGTAGGAGTATTAAGTGCTACAACAACAGTTAGTAATTATGAAACTTCCAAGAAACAAACTAATATTTATATTACTAGATTTACAATGTATGATAATTATATTGAAACTGGTAGTAGTGTACCTTATTTATTTAATGGTACTAATAGTATTAGAAGTGGATTTACAAATGGCGGATTAATCAATAAAAAAGAAGTTGAATTATCTACTATTAAAAATGATTCTTATTTGTTTACTGGTGCTTCATATTTTACAATGACTGAAGATGGAAGTAATGTTTATAATGTAAATATTAATAAAATCAATTTAGTAGCAAAAACAGAAGAAAGTGGAACAAGAGTTACTGAACTTATAAAGCCTAATACTAAAGTTACAGGTAGTGGTTCTAGAAATAATCCATGGATGTTTATAAGAAAATATAAAATATCATTTAATGGAAATACTTCTACAAGTGGTAGAATGGATACTATTACATGTGATTCTGGTAGTAATTGTACTTTACCAGCAAATGCTTATAGTAAAGTAGGATACACATTTGAAGGATGGTCATTAAATCCTAACGACACTGTTGCTTATGGCGATAAAGCTGATGCTAATATAACTAATATTCCTAGTGATAATGTAGTTGTGCTATATGCTAAATGGAAAGCTAATAATTATACTGTTGTGTTTGATGGAAATAATCATTCATCAGGTGCTACTGCTGCTGTTACTTGTACATACAATGAAGATTGTACATTACCAAGTAATGGATTTAGTAGAACTGGTTATACTTTCAAAGGATGGTCAACTACTAAAGGTGGAAGCATTAAATATGAAAATAATGGATATGTAAGAAATTTAACACCTGTTAAAGATGCTACTGTCACATTATATGCAGTATGGGAAGCAAATACATATACTGTAAAATTTGATAAGAATAGTAGTGAAGCAACTGGAAATGTTGGAAGTGTAGTATGTACTTATGATAAAGCTTGTACATTACCAGCAAATAACTACACAAGAGTAGGAGCTACATTTGATGGATGGGCTGTTACAAGTAACACTGCTGTTCAATACAAAAATAAAGCAATTGTTAAAAACCTAACAGCAACAGCTAATGGAACATATACATTATATGCTCATTGGAATATTAATACTTATAAGATTACTTATAATTATGATGGTGGAAGTGCTGGAAATTATCACCCATCAAGTGCTAAATACGGAGAAGTAATTAATATTTCTAATCCAACAAGATCTTGTTATTCATTTAGAGGATGGACAATAAGTGGTTATAACTCAACTTATGCTAAATCAGGTAGTAGTAGTACTAATGTTAATACTGATATAAGAGGTACAACAAGTGCAACATACTTTAAGAACTTAGCTACTAATGGTACTGTAACATTCACAGCAAATTGGGGAAGTTACTCATGTGGTTCTCCAAGTTATGGAGGTAATAGTGGTGGAAGCCATAGTGGCGGAAGTCACAGTAGTGGTGGTTCTTCATGTGATACAAGATGTCAAATGGAAAAGAATTCTGCGGCATGGCATAATGCTTCTTCACAAGCAGAAAAAGATAGATTAAAAGCAGAAAATCAAAGGTTAAAAAACGATTTGCCAGAATGTAGTGGTGGATGTACTGATAAAAAAGGCGATGGAAGACTTACAGATTCAAAAGGAAACTGCGTATATACAGGAGTAGCAAAAACTTGTTAAGAAGGAGAAGAGAATGAAAAAGATATTATTAATTACAATAATGTGTGTATTAATGGTTGTAGGTTGTAATAAAACTGAGAATATAAATACTCTTCCAACTGGTGAAAAAGGAAAAGTTGTTAATGTTGTTGAAACAAAAGCAACTCTTCCAAAATTTACTGTTGGAACAATGGGATTATATGATGGTGGATTTAATAATGAAAGCATAAAAGATGCTAAAGTATATGAAATAGAAGCAGTAGTAAACGATGGTTATAGTGAAACTACTCATAAATACAAAGGATTCAAAATGACTGAATTACTAAAATTATTAGAAATTGAATCATATAGTCAAATTACATTTTCTAGTAACGGTGGATTAGATGTTACATTCATGAATAATGAAGTAGATGATAATGTGTTCTTATTCTTTGAAAGAGATGGAATATATTTAGAAAAATCACCAATAAATTTATTAGTTCCAACTGAACCAGCTAGATATAGTATTCAAAATGTAAAAACAATTACAATATCATAATATACATTAAGAGCCTTAAAATGGCTCTTTTAAATTGATAAAATATTATATAATGTGATATACTTAAATATATGGAGATGTTATATGAAATATATATTATATAGAATTGTAAGAACTCTTGGTTATCCTATATTTTTATTATTATATAGACCAGAGTTTGAAGGAAGAAATAATATTCCTAAAAGTGGTAGTGTTATACTTGCTGGAAATCATACTAATAATTTAGATGCTGCGATAATGCTTGCTGGACCTACAAGAGTAGTTCATATGCTTGCTAAAAAAGAATTATTTAAAAGTAAAATAAGTAATGCATTTTTTAGAAGTATGGGATGTATTCCAGTTGATAGGAAAATTCATGATGAAAATGCTAAAAGCGAAGCAATAGAAGTACTTAAAAATAATGAAGTAATCGGTATATTTCCTGAAGGGACAGTCAATAGAACAAATGATATAATTCTTCCATTTAAATATGGAGCAGTATCATTTGCAAAAAAGACAGGTGCCTATATTGTTCCATTTACTATAACAGGTAAATATAAATTATTTAGAAGAAGTATTAAAATAACATATGGAAAACCATATAAAGTTACTGATGACTTAGAAATTGAAAATAAAAAACTTATGAATATAATTACAAAAATGCTTATAAAGGAGAGAAGTAATGTTAAAAGAAAAAGATAATTATTCATGGTATAAGTATTACAATGATATGAAAACTCATATTGAATATCCAAATACATCTATGTATTCTTTAATGAGAAAGTGTGCTTTAAAGTATCCATCTAATATTGCATATACTTATTTTGGAAATAAAGTTACTTATAAAAGTTTTCTTATGAAGATTGATACATGTAGTCGTGCTTTTATAAAATTAGGAGTTAAAAAGAGTGATGTCGTATCTATAATTATGCCTAATACACCTGAAGCAATTATATGTTTCTACGCATTAAATAGAATAGGCGCTATATGTAATATGATACATCCGCTATCTAGTGAAGAAGAATTTAAATATGATATTAATTTAACTAGTAGTAAATATGTTATTGTATGTGATCTTGCATATCAAAAATTATTTAATATTAAAGATGATATAAATGTACTTAAGATAATATATTTACCTATAAGTGAAAGTATGGATATTGTAACTAAACTCGGCTATAAATTAACAAATGGTAGAAATGTATTAAAACCTGATAAAGATGTTATAATGTACTCAAGTTTCTTAAATGAAGCAAAGAATTATCATGAAGTTATTAAAGATACTGGTACAGGTGAAGATACTGCTGCTATATTACATAGTGGAGGAACTACTGGTAAACCAAAAGGAATAGTTCTTACTAATATGAATTTTAATTCTCTTGTATTAAGCGAACTTGAAATAAATAAGTGTCTTGGAAATGGTATAAGCATTTTAGCAATAATGCCAATATTCCATGGATTTGGTCTTGGATGTACATTTCATGCGACATTAGTATCAGGTGGGGTAGCTATTATATTACCTAGTGTTAATCCTAAAAAGTTTGATGAAATATTGCTTAAATATAAGCCTAATATTTTAGCATGCGTACCTAGTGTACTTGAAGGACTTACTAAAAGTAAAAAACTTAAAGAAACTGATTTATCATTTATAAAATGTATAATATGTGGAGGAGATTCATTAAGTGGTGAACTTCAAGAAAAAATAGATAAATTTCTAAGTGATCACGGAAGTGAAACACATGTTAGAACTGCATATGGTATGACTGAATGTACTGCTGGTGTAACTATGATGCCAAAAGAAGAAGTAAGAAAAGACAGTATAGGTATTCCATGTCCTGATACAATTATTCGTATATTTGATACTAATAATAAAGAGTGTTTAAGTGGTGAAATAGGTGAAATATGTATATATGGACCAACAGTTATGAAAGAATATTTAAATGATAAAGAAGAGACTGATAATGTACTAAAGACACATAAAGATGGTAAAGTATGGTTACATAGTGGTGATCTTGGATATATGGATAGTGATGGATTTGTATATTTTAAATCAAGAGCAAAAAGAATGATTGTTTCAAGTGGATATAATATTTATCCAGGACAAATAGAACAAATAATACTTAAACATCCTTATGTAGAAGCATGCTCTGTAGTAGGAGTACCTCATCCATACAAAAAGGAAGTAGTAAAAGCATATATCGTTTTAAAAGAAGGACTTGTCTTAAATAGTGAAATTAAGAAAAGCATAAAAGAATATTGTGAAAAGAATATAGCAACTTATGCTCTTCCTTATGCTTACGGATATAGACATGAACTTCCTAAAACTAAATTAGGTAAAATATCATATAAAGAATTAATGAATGGAGAAGATGAAGATGAAGAAGAAAAGTGATTCACAAAAAGAATTTGGTTATAAATTAATGAGACCATTTGTGACAATTAAATTTAAAAACAAATATCATCCAGTTGTATTTGGGAAAGAAAATATTCCAGAAAAAGGTGGTATAGTAGTATGTGGTAATCATAGACATGTAGATGATCAATATAATGCTCTTATCGCAACTAAAAGAGTAGTCCATATGCTTGCTAAAGATGAATACTTTAAAGGTAAAAAAGAATGGTTCTATAGAATGGCCGGGTGTATTCCAGTTGATAGAAGTATACATGATGAAAATGCTAAAAGCGAAGCAAGAGAAATACTTAATAATAAAGGAGCAATAGGTCTTTTTCCAGAAGGAACTCGTAATGAAGTAACATCTAAAGAAGCAGAAATAGATAAAGTTGCTAAAATACTTGGCATTTCTCATGATGAAGTACTTGATAAACTTAAGAATAAATGTACAAGAACTACACAAGTTAATTTACTTATAGAGTTATCTAATAGCCATAAAATTACTAAAGATGAACTTAAAGATTATATACTAAAACCAGATGAATCATTATTAAAACTATTAAAAAAGAAAATAATAACTAAAGAAGAATATAAAGAATCTTTACTATTACCATTTAAGTTTGGTGCAGTATCTCTTGCAAAGAAAACAAATTCTTTAATAATACCTTATGCGACAGTAGGAGATTATAATGGAGAACGTGATCAATTAATAACAAGAATAGGCTCTCCAATAGATGTATCTAATATGGATTTAGAAGATGCTAATAAATTACTTCGTGAAAAAATAATAGAATTAATGCAAAAAATCTAATTATGGTATATAATATATTTATGAGTGAGGTGTGTATTCCATGAAATTTATTTTAACTGCTGGTGGAACTGGAGGTCATATTTATCCAGCTTTATCAGTACTAGATGAAATAAAAAAGGATAAAAGTAATGAATACTTATATATTGGAACTAAAGATAGAATGGAAAGTGATTTAATTCCAAGTATGGGAATTCCATATGAGGGACTTGAAATATATGGTCTTTCTAAAACTAATATAATTCGTGATATTAAAAATATTAAATGTATTAGTTCTTCATATAAAAAATGTTTAAAAATAATGGATGAATTTAAACCTGATGCAGTTATCGCATTTGGTGGTTATGTAACTTTACCAGTATGTTTAGCAGCTAAAAAGAAAGGAATAAGCGTATTTCTTCATGAACAGAACATGTTACCTGGTAAAACAAATATATTCTTATCATCTAAAGTAGATGCAGTATTCGTATCATTTAAAGATGGAACTAGAAAACTTAAATGTAAAAATATTATATATACAGGTAATCCAGTTAGTCAAAGAGCTATTGAAACAAAAAAATATAATAAAACAGATTTAGGATTTTCTAAAGATAAAAAACTTATAATAATAGTGATGGGATCTCTTGGCAGTACTTCTGTTAACGAAAGATTACTTGATTTCTTAAGAAGTTACGAAAGAGATGACACTGAAATTTTATTTATAACAGGTAAAAAGAGTTATGCAGATTTAAATAATAATTTAATCGTACCTAAAAGTACCAAAATTGTACCTTTTTTTGAAAATCTACCAAGTCTAATGAAAAGTGCAGACTTAATTATATCAAGAGCTGGTGCTTCAACTATCGCAGAAATTATGGCTACTAAAACACCATCAATATTAATACCAAGTCCATATGTAGCTAATAATCATCAATATTATAATGCACTTGATTTAGTTAATAAAAAGATAAGTATTCTTATTGAAGAAAAAGATTTAGATAAAAATACACTTATTAAAGCAATAGATGAAATATTTGATGAAAATACTTTAAAAGAAATAAAAAGTAATTTAAAAGAAATAAAAGACGTAGCATCTAGTACTTTAATAGTAAATAATATAAAAGCAATATTAAAGGAAAAGAATGCAAAAAAAGATTAAGAGAAAATTCAACTTTAAGAAATTCTTATTCTTTATAATATTTCTATTCTTATTATATATGGGACTTTCATACTTATTATCTATTAAGACAAAAAATATAGTTATATTAAATAATAGTTATTATAGTGATGATGATATAATTTATACTGCTAATATAGAAGATTATCCTAAGTTTATTCTATTAAATAAAAGTAAAATAAAAGATAAATTATTAAAACTTGATCTAATAGAAGATGTTACTATTAAAAAGAAATATGGATTTATTTTAGAAATTGATGTCAAAGAAAAGAAAATACTTTATTATGTAAGAAGTACTGATACATATAAAGCATCTGATAATAATAATTATAAACTTGATAATATAATAGGCGTTCCTACATTAATTAATTATATTCCAGAAGATATAGAGAAAAACTTTGTTAAAAAGTTAAGTAATGTAGATAAGAGTATACTTGATATGATAAGTGAAATAGAATATAGTAAGACTTCATATGATGATAAAAGATTCTTACTTTATATGAATGATGGTAATATGGTCTATATTACTGTATCAAAAGCAGAACTTTTAAATAAATATGTTGAAATAATAAAAAAGGTTGATAATAAAAAGGGTATATTATATTTAGATAGTGGAAACTATTTTGAAATTAAAGAGAAGTAATTCATAATTTGCTTCTCTTTTAATATAATTTAATATGGAAAAGATAGATAAATTTAAAAAATTTGTTTCTAATCATCCTGAATTTGTAGATTATGTACATAAAAATAAAGTAACATGGCAATCTTTTTATGAATTATATGATATATATGGAGAAGATATGGATGTATGGAATAAGTATATTAAGGATGATATAAAAGATAGTATTAATATAAAAGGAATATTAAGTACTCTTAAAAATATTAATTTAGATTCACTTGAAGAAAACATTGGTTCACTTCAAAAGGCTATGTCTCTTGTAGAAGAATTAACAAGAGATAGTAAGAAAGATGAAGAAAAAGTAGAAGCAAAAGAAGAAAAAATTGATACTTTCTTTGGAGATGATAAATAATGTACAAAGAAGTAAAAGAAAAACTTGATAAAGATCCTAGATTTAAAAAATATTTAAGAGAGA
>ENA-OROD01001883-OROD01001883.1-human-gut-metagenome-genome-assembly--contig:-NODE-1883-length-15952-cov-29.663647_pt1 | contig 15952 bp, 10 predicted proteins | sample MGYA00242123_ERZ509038 | MGnify/ENA primary metagenome ERZ509038 (study PRJEB26280, sample SAMEA2338719) | human gut metagenome | biome: human gut; feature: human-associated habitat; material: faeces... | reverse complement strand
GATTGGCCTCTATGGATTGAAATATAAGGCTTTTTCTGTTATTCAGTGCACATTAATTAGCGCCGCGTAGGGAAGGTCTATGCATTCAGTGGTAAACTTGCACGACACCGAAAAGCTGCTCTTCGCTTTTGTCGGGCTGCCAAGACCGCTTTGAAACGAGGAAGATGGGGCCTTTGGTAATCAGCACCAAGGCCCCATCTCCCTCTTTTTCTAAAGCAAGCCGTATCTAACGATCTCAACCGCTCATAGAGTTATCACCTACGTCCGCACCCAAATCGCATGTGTAGACCCAGCAGATCACATCGCCGTCTTCTACCTGATAGCGGGAACAGCCGTAGTTGGGGAACCAGCCGTTGACCTTGTACATCCAGCCGGACTCGTTGCCCACATCAAACTCATAGAGATTATTGAGGCCTTGAATATAAGCGCTGTTATACATGGGGGTAAATTCAGACTCCAGGTGGATGCCGTAATCCCGGCATACCTGCTGCAGCACGTCGCATACGCTTTCACCCGGCGAAAAAGTAACCGTTGTCGCCGGAAGTATCACGCCGTCCGACGGCACCAGCGCCAGTTTATTCTCTGCGCACAGATCCATGTTGTCCAGTATCGTGGCACAGGAAATGGAGATCGTACACGTCAGCCTGGTATCCGTGTCTACTGCTGTACTGCCCGGTTCCACCGGCTGAGGCCGCCCTTCAGGCACAGGGTCTGTATGATACTGATCCTGCCCGCCGGAATTTCCCGTCGTACTTCCCGTGACCTCTCGATTGCCATTTTGCTTTGGGCCAACGACATCAGGGTCATCGGGGTCCAGCGTCTGCTCCTGCTGACGGTCAGCATCTGTTTGCTGCATAGCGGAAGGCCCCTGATCCGCCGGAGCTGTATGATCAGTGAGCCTCCCTCCCGCCAGCACAAGTGCGACAACGATCACGACTGCCGCAATACCTGCCGCCAACGTCTTTTTCCAAGTTCTTTCCATAGAAACCTCTTTATGTGCTTATTTGGCGCTGCGCTTTTTCTTCTGCGTCAAAACAACGATAGCCGCAGTGGAAACCAGCACGCCGCAGGCCCACAGGCCCATCTGGCCGGCATCGCCGGTACGGGCGCCCTTGGCAGAATCAGAGCCATCCTTCCAGCCGATCATGATGGGAGAAAGTCCCGTGGTCGTCACCTGCAGGCCATCTGTGGTCTTTGTGACGGATGGGCTTTCCATATTACCCACTTTCTTGTCAAAATCATCCGTGGTAAAAACATGAACAACCACAAATTCATAGCCGGACATACCTGTGCCTTCTGGATAGGGCAACAGCACGGTGATCTTGCCATTTGCAGGGAACGAATCCTTGGCGGCAGGTGACCAAACCGTTTTATTATCCACCACAGAAGGGATCATCAACGTCACATCCAGCATCTGCGTGTTTTCCGCCTTGATGTTCTTGTCGACCTTCTGCACGGCGGTCACCATCTGCGATTTCAGCTTGGTCATGTTGCTGAGCGCCGACACGCTTTGCAGTGCAGCGGGCAGTGTTGTCAGGGGCGTTATCTCAATGCGTCCGCCCACCTTGTGGTAATTGCACACGACACATTGATCGCCGGTATACTTGTGATTGGCCTCTTTCAAATGGGCGCCGCAGAGGGCACAGGGGAACCAGTGCTTTGTATCGCTCATCTCATAGCCGGAGCCGCTCTTATGTCCCAACGCAGAGGTCGTTTCCACAAATTCACTGCGGCCGCACTTGGTGCAGGTATGTGTCTTGGTACCAGCCTCCGTGCAGGTGGCCGCCGTCTCTTTCCAATCACCAAAAGTATGTTCTCCGGCGGCACAGTCCTTCGCCACATCACTCATATCATAGAGGGACGTTTTCCCGTTCATCAGCCGCTGATAGGCCGTCATGGCATAGGCCGCCTGCTCGGTAGCCATGCCGTCAACATCGGTAGGGTTTCCATCCTTGTCCTTCATAGTATGATGAAACGCTCTCTTCTCCGTGTTATAAAAGGTCAGCAGCGCGTCTACGGCAGACTTGCCATTCTTGACAAACCGGCTATCGGTGTGAGGATCAATGCCCAGCGCCGCACAGGCTACGATGACCTGAGAGATGCTCTCGGAATTGACCGCTTCATAGGATGTATAGCTGCCGTCAGAATTCTGCATGGCAGACAGACGGCTTACTGCCGCAGATACAGCTGCCTGCACCTTTTCTTGCTCCTGGTAGTTCGCCAACGCCTGCAGCGACATAGCCGTCATGTCAGGATCAGAAGTCGCAGCATCCTCCTGATAATTCCAGCCGCCGTCAGACAGCTGACGGTCCAGAATGTAGCTGATGCACTGTTGGCGGATGGTGGTGTCCTTTGTCTCATAGCCAACAGTATCCAGTGCGATCAGCGCAAAAACCACACTGTTGAGGCCCTGTCCCTCGATCCACGAAAACTTTTCGTAGGGCGCTGTCAGATCACATTCGCCGACGCTTCGCGCGTCACGTCCCAGTGCCGAAAGAGCAATGATCAGGCGGGAATTTTCCGTGCATTTCACCAGATGAAGCGCACCCACCGGGGCGCCCAGCTCCTGCGCGTTCTTTGTTGCCTTGCTCGCATAAGCGGCAACGCGGGTATAGTAATCGTTGAAATACTTGCTGCCCTTTTCCAGATAGCCGCTGCGGGCAAGGCCAAGAAAGACCCACTCGCTGCCAAAATCAGGGCTTGTCAGCGCTGCCTTCTCCTGCGCCAGTGTGCTGCTCAGCGTGGCATCCACGATGGTCGATACAGAAGTAGTCGTCTCGCCGGTGGTTCCGCCGCCGTTGCCCGTTCCGTCAGTGGCAAACACCGGAACGCACAGGCTCAGCGCCGTGATAAGCGCCAGCAGCAGTGACAGCAGGCGCTTGCTTGTTGTTGTGTTCATAGGGTCTCTCCCTTTTCGTTAATTTTCAATGATGTACAGATCGCCCGTTTTCGGGTCTTTGAACACCGCGCCCTGATTGACAAGGCCATCGGTGGACACGCTGCCGGACTCATGGATCACCTCAGATGAGTCGATGTGCTGCATCTTGTCCCGGTCGATGTCCGTTTTGTTCAAGTCCACCTGCCAGAAGGTGATGACCGCCGCCATCAGCCCGCAGGCCAGCACCAGCATCACATCCGTCAGGTTGGCCACATACTGCATGGGCTGCACATCTTCATCCTCACGAAGGTTGCTGCCACGCAGACCGCTTCCCCGGATCATCGCTCCGCCTCCTTCATCTCCTGAAGGCAGCCCTCCATGACGGCCTCCAGATCGGCAACATCCGAGGCGTACCACCGCTTGCGGGCGGTGGAGATCAGGGCGCAGACCGCCGCGGTGATGATACCGGCGATGGTGGTATCAAAGGCAATGCTCATGGACTGGGACAGCGTGACGGTGTCGCCCTGTCCCAGGGCCACCACGCCGGGACCGAGGGGGATCAGCGTGCCCAGCAGGCCGAACATGGGGCCCAGCTTGGCCACCGTGTCGGTGATGCGGACCACCCGATGATAGTAGTCCTCCTCCCCCTCCAGCATACGCTTGGCGGCGGCGAGGCGGGTCTCCTCCGGCAGGTCGGCGGTGCTCAGCAGCTTGGAGAACACCAGCTTCTGCCGGTTCAGGAACGGTTCATCATCCAGCATGGCACGGATGGCGTCCGGGGTCTTGCTCCGCATGGCGTGCAGCAGCTCCACGGTGTTGACCTTGTCGCTGCCGGCCCGCTGGGCGGCCTCGTAGATCACGAAGCCCACCTCGATCACGGCAACGGCCATCAGGAGCAGCAGCACGATATAGCAGGGGTAGCGAAGCCCCTGACCGATGGCATGTAGTATCTCTGTCATTCGTCTCTTTCTTCCTTCTTTATGTCGCTTGCGGGAATGTCTCCTGTGCCGTCCTTACGGTTATTGGCGGCGCTGCCGCCGCGGCGATAGCCGTTCTTCCGACCCCACAGGATCAGCAAAATCACGATCAGCAGCAGAATCAGCAGGATCAGCCACCACAGGCTGAAATGAGGGGCGGGCGCTTCGGTCGTCCACTTGGCATACAGCGTCATGTTGCCGCTGACGGTGTCCTTGGCGAAGTCCCATTTGTGCTGCAGATCCATGTCGCTGTACCAGCCCTCCAGATAGAAGCCCTCCTTGGTGGGATCGTCAGGCTGCTTGATCTTGCCGCCCAATGCCACGCTCTGGTCGGGCACCTCGCTGCCGCCGTTGGTCTCAAACCGGATGCGGCAGCCGTCGGACACGATAACGGTCACATCCTGCGCCGTGGCGGCGTAGCTGTCCTGACCGTCCTTGGTGGACACCTGATTGGCGCTGTTGCGGATCACGGAGGACCCGGCGGTGCCGATGACCTTCAGCTGGAAGGTGCCCACCACGGTGGCGGCCTTCCACGTTTCGCCGCCGGACAGGGAAACAAAGTTCATGTAAAAGGCCCGGTCGTCATCGCGGCGGGCCAGATCCGTGGTCTGTACGCCGCTGGTCACCATGGCGCTGTCAGGCACCAGTTCAAAAAATGTACTATCGTACAGGATTTCATCCTGCACGGCGTGCATGGTGTAATCCTCTGCCGCGTCGGTGCGGCGCAGGGTAAACATCACGGTGATAATATCGCCTGTGGCGGCTTTTTTCTCGGCGCTGCCGTCCACAGTCAGGGAAAAATCAAATTGTCGGCTCTCGTCCACGGCGAAGGCCGGGACAGCTATGGCCAACAGCAGCGTCAAAACCGCCAGCAGGCCGCAAAAAATACGTTTCATTTTAAAAACCTCCAAATCCGGGCCGTCCCCTGCCCCGAAAAGGGGCAGGGGAACAGTCCGGTGTTGCGGGGGAACGCGCTCACGCGCGAGAGGGTATGAAGTTACTTGGTGATCAGCGCGATGATTGCGGCGGCGTCAGCGGTGTCCAGCTTGCCGTCGGCAGTCATATCCGCTTCAAGGAACTTGCGGACATTGACCTGCTGGAAGTCGCTGTACTCTGCGTTGTACATGTTCCAAACCAACTGGGCGTCGTTGATGTCGGCCGCGTTGGTCAGATTCACGTCACCAGTATAGGCGATCTCGACCTTTGCGCCGTCAACGGCAGTGATCGCAGCTTCGGCCTCGGCCTTGACCTCTTCCAGACTCTTGTCGGAGATCACCAGCCATGCGTAAGCACCGTTGTTCTCGTTGTACTTGGCGGACCAGTACATCTGGTTTCCGTCATAAGCCAGCATCTTGCCCTCGGTCAGCTCGTCGCAGGCGGCGGTGATCAGGAAGATGCTCTGGTTGTTCACCTTCAGATACTCGCTGACATCGACGGTGATGGTGGGTTCGGGTGTGGCTGCGTAATCAAAGTTGATGGTAACCGTCGCGCCCGCAGTGATGATCTCAGCAGGGATCGTGACCTTGTAGCGACCGCCAACTTTCGTGTACATGCAGTCCGCGCCGTTTGCCCGGATCACATAGTCGTCGATTGTCTTTCCGGTCTCCGGCTTAAAGAAGAAGTCAAGGGTAGCACCCGCATCGACCTTATCGCCAGACTGTGTCCATCCTTTCCGGCTCAGGTTGCCTACTTTGTCCCAAGCGGTACCGCTTTCGATGATGGTCGCCTTATCAGCCGCCTTATAGCTGACAACGATATTCAGCTCCGTGCCGGTGACTTTGTCGGCAGCGATGTTGTAACGCATAAAGGCCTGCATATTCATACCTGCGACCACTTCGTCATTTACGGTCACCACCAGCTCCTTGCCGGGTTCAGGCCGTGCCATAAACCAGAGCGCCGTACCTGCGTCTACCTCGGTAGCCGTACCCCAACTCTTCTGGGTGATGGTATCCACTGCGTCACCGGAGAGGTTAATGGTGACCTTGCCTGCCTTCTCAGTGGCCTCAATGACCAGCTTGCCGCTAACATTCTTGACGGTGTAGGTGCCGTTGCCGTTGTCGATGACCTCCACAGTCTTGCCGCCCATGGTGGAGCCGGTGAAGTCATAGTCCTTGCTGGAGTCCTTGGCGGTGAAGGTGTAGTCCTTGTTGGGTTCGGCAACCATGCTGTCGGCGGTAAAGTCGTCAGGCAGGGTGACCTGATAACCGCCCACGGTGATGGTGGCTTCCTTGGTGAGGAGTGTCGCGTCGGGAGCGTCATTCTCAGCCGCGTTGGCCCTGGCGTCCACCTTGGCGGAGGTCACAGTGACCTTGGCTTCGCCGGTGGTCTTGCCGGTAAAGGTCAGCATGATGTTGTCGGTGCCGCAGGTCTTGTCTGCGCCGTAACCGGCGATCTTCAGGGTGCCGTTGTTATCAGTAACAGCGGCGTCAGTGTTAATGCCCTTATAGGTCAGAACGTCGGTGTCATAGCTGACTTCCATGTAGTAGGCGTTGTAAGTAGTAACGTCCTTGTTGCTGATCTCCAGCGCCACCTGCGCGTCCTCGTTCACAGTGATGGAGGAATTCACAGTGCTGGCGGCTACGGCATAACCCTCCGGTTCAGTGCTGGCCGGGGTGACGGTGACGGAGATCTTGCTGTCGGGATAAGTAGGATTGGCGTAGCCGGGGGCCATGGTGGTGTTGTACATGTCCACCTTGGCAACAAACTCGGCTGTGGTAAGGTCGGCAAGGTCTTCCTTCGCGGTGAAGGTGCAGGTAACATACTTACCGGCCTTGATCGTGCCGACGCCCTTGAGGGACGCCCAGTTGATGACCTTGTACTGGTCGGGAGCGGTTCCTTCCTCGCCCTTTACGATGACGGCATAGTCGTCAAATTCCTGTCCTTCTTTATAGGTGAACAGATTGCTATTAAAGTGCAGGTTCAGCGCAAGACCGGAAACATTTTCCAGATTTTCATTAAAATTTACGGTGACGGTAACATCCTCGCCCGCCTTAACGGTATCCTTGTCCACGCCAAGGGTGATGCTCTGGGCAAATGCCGGCACCACCAGCGTGAACAGCATCACGATAGCAAGGAAGAAAGAACCAATTCTTTTTTTCATATGGTGATCTCCTTCTTATTCCGCGCTGCCGGACGGCAGCACATCAATGATTTTATTGACATATTGCAGCAGCAAGGTCGCATCCTTCAAGGTGATCTCACCGTCACCATTGATATCAGCGGCGGCCAGTTGACTGTTCTCCAATGTGGCAACCTTATTGACGTGCTGCAGCAGCAGGGTTGCGTCCTTCAAAGTGATTTCCCCGTCGCCGTTGATATCGCCCACTGTGACCTGCGGCTCGGCGGGGGTGATTTTCTCCAGATTCAGGCTGGTCAGAATCGCGTTGATACCTTCCAGATCGGTGGTTTTCAGCAGATTCCACTTGGCCTGCTTCACCTGACTGTACAGGGTTTTCTGCGCGGCGGTGGTCACATCCGTAACGCTGCTGACATTTAATGCCGCGATTTTTGCGTAGGCCTCTGCCTGATACTGGCCAAGGGCTTTGTCAGTCTTATACGTCTCGAAGATCGCCATCAGATCCAGCAGGGCACACTCGTCGCCCTCCAGCAGACGCTCGGTGAATATCTGCTTGCCGCCGAGGTCGCGGGCCTGAATATCCGTGGCGGTGTCGCCGTCTCCGGCAATCTTGCCGTCAGCACTCAGCATAACGTTGCCGCTCATGTTAGCGGAACCGGCAGTCAGACGATCCACAACCGCGTTGAACTGCGTCTGAACGCTCTCGGGCAAAGCCTTGAACTCGTCAGACTCCTGCACGGCCTTGGCCTTATCCAACTGCGCGTTCAACGCAGTCAGATTCCATGTGGCCAAGAAGGGAGCCTCTCCTTCATAAGTGACGCCGTCCTTCTCCACGCTGGCGGGTATCCAGTAGCGACCGGGCCGGGCGAAGTAGACAGTCGTGCCATCCTTCAGGTAATACAGGCCAGTCTCATCCGTGGGGAACGCCGGAGAAACGGTAGTTCCGCTGGTCTTGCCAGCGTTGAACAGCGTCAGATCATGGAAGGTGAAAGGTGCCGCCGCGTAGCCCTTGACCATAGCGGTGACACATCCGGTCACAGCGTTATAGGTGTTGGCACCGGCGGGGTTGGATTCATTGGAGCTGGAACCGGGAGCCAGTACATAGCCCTCCTGTGCGGCACGCTTGACGGTGATGGTGTAGTAGTGATCCTCTGTACCATCGTTCCAAATCGCCTTGACAGACTTCGTCTGGGCTTTGGGATCCTTATAGAAGAACAGCTGATCGCTGGTATAGCCCGCATTCAGCTTTGTCAGCTTACCGGAAATAACGCCTTTACTCAATTCGGTTCCCAGCGTTACGCCTTTGGGCATATCGAAATAAATTCGATCCATCATGGCATCGCTGCCGGGATTTTCAAATTCCACGGTGACAGCGGTGGGGGTAGCGGAGACATCGGTGCTGCCGTCAGTGGGCAAAGCCACTTCCTTTTCCGTGTTGCCGACCTTCACTGTCACGGAGACGCCCTCTGCTGCCTGAGTGCTGACATTCAGCGTGGCAACGCCGGATCTCTTCGCAGCGGGCACAGCGTAAAAATGATACTGAGATGTACTGTGGTCAGGCGTCAGCTTCTCGCCGTCCAGCGTGACGGTATATTCCTCCGCGCCGGGGTCATCCAGTACATTCAGCCGCACCAGCGTGCTGCTGTCCGCGCTGAGATGCTGACCGCTTTTCAGGTCGACCACCTGATCCGCCGCGTCGCCCATCAGGCGAATCACAGAGGTCCCGGCAGCGGTTCCCGCGAAGGCCGTGACGCACAAGATCAGCGCCATGACCAACGCGAGAAACAGGGATAACATTTTCTTCATTTAATCTCCTCCTAAAACAAATTTTTGATCATTTATTGAAACAGGAAAGCTGTTGATCAATCCATTGCAATATTGAACCAGCAGTGCCGCATCGGCCAGTGAAGCCTCACCGTCATCATTCAGGTCGGCGGCGGCCAACTGTTCTTCGGTCAGTTCCCGCATGCCGTTGCAGTACTGGATCAGCAGTCCGGCATCAGTTATGTCGATCTCGCCGTCACCGTTCAGATCGCCGTACAGGACGACCTCCGGCATGGCCAGCAAGGCCATCCGGTCCGTGGCAGACGCGTTCACATAGTAGCCGCTGAGCAGCAGCGCCGTTTGCTCCGGTGCGGTCTGTGCTTCCGCCGGGCCGTCTGCCAGAACGGTGAAGGTCACTGTGGCGATCACGTCGCTCTGCGCCGCGCCCTCCAGCGCCGCGCCACCGAAGCGCAGGCCGCCCTCAGTCTCCAGCATAGCGGTCTCCATCAGCGGCTCCGTCAACCGGAGAGACTGGAACGCCAGCTTATCAGCATCATAGGTCAGCACCGTACTGAACGTGTCGAAAGAGGCCTCCGGTGGTGTCCGGATCGTGGCTATGGCCGTGTCGCCCTTCTGGTAGCTCGTCTTATCGAAATCCACCTCCAGCACCGTTTCCGGCGCGCCGTTGGTATCCAGAACGCTGTCGCCCAGCGTGTTCAGCAGCAGGCGGAAGTCATTCCACGCTACCGTGCCGCTGTCGTCCAGATCGCATATGGCCCGATCCGTCCGTCCGGCGCTGGCCGCCATGCGGGAAATATCCCGCACATCCAGCAGCGCGTCGCCGTTCATGTCGCCGGTGGGCGGTAGAACCGTCACCCGCATCATGGGCAGCTCCGCCGTCAGCGTACAGCGGCTGTATTTTTCCGGCAGGACCGGGCGGAACTGATAGGTACCGGGCGCACCGAATTCGGAATCCAGCGCCCACGTCACGTCGGTGATGATCTTGTTTTCACCGTCAATGGTGGCCAGCAGATAGGTCGGCAGCCCCTGTGATGCCTCCTCCAGTGTGGTGCCATAGGCATAGGAGCGGACGCCGCTTTCGTTGGCCGACAGCTTTACCTCGGTGATCTGGTTGTCGCCCAGCGCCTTTTTCATCGTGTCCAGATACGTCTGCACATCTTCTGCATTCATGGTGATGTCACGGCTCAGCTCCAGCGCCTTGTCATAGGCCGCTTTGACGGTTTCGTCCTCCATCAGGTACTTGTCCGCCCGGACCGCCGCCAGCACGGTGTAAAGCTCGGTGCGGTTCATGTGCTCCACATTGCCCGCCGCCGTAGTACCGCCGCCGCCCAGATCGCCACCAAGGCCGATCAGGGAAAACTGCCAGCGTACTACCAAGCCATTGGCGGCGTTGACCGCTGCCGCACCTACCGGCGGAAAGCTGTTGTTGACGGAGATCATCCAGCCGGACTGACTGTAATAGTCAAATTCGCCCAAAAAATCAGGGTCACTGGTATCGGTATGGGCAATGGGCTTTATGTTTGGGCTTACGGCCTTTGCCGCCGCCCACATATTCAGTATGTATGAGGGTATCGTTGTGCCGATAGAGGGCCGGTTCGGATCCTTCACCGCAGCCAGATAGAAGCCGTCCTCCAGACTGCGGGTGTATTCGTACTCCCGGCCGATGCTGGTCAGTGCGCGATCCAGCACCTTGGCCAGATTTTCACCCTTATAATAGGGAACGCGCTGCGGCTCCATGATGAACCCCTGCCCCAACGTCAACTTTTCCACGGACATGACCACATAGCCGTCCGGCTCGTCCGCCGCATAGGCGGTGGACACGGTGCCGCATACAGCAGCTGCTGTCAGCAGCAGGGCGAGAAGGATCGCGCCAAGTCGCTTTGCATATTTCATTTTGCTCAATCCTCCCCTCTCTTTTTCCCGCGGAAGATGCCTGCCGCCAGCAGCACACTGCACGAGATCAGGATTACCGCCAGTTCCTTGGCAGAGCCGGGTGATTTATCCCCCTTTGACACCGAGATCACACGGCCTGTGGTGCCGCTGCCAGCGTCATCGCCGCCGGGAACGGCGGCGTCCGTGGTGGTCTCGGACTTCTGACCGGTGGTCTGAGACGTACCGGCCTGCGGCCGCCGGGCGCCCTGCGCGGTGTTGGCATTGGGCTTGTTCGTGCCGTTGCTGCCCTGCTGGGGCAGGGGATCCGTCAGCAGGTCGCGGTAGTCTCCGCCGCCGGACGCTGCCTGTCCGCTCAGCGTACCGCCGCCACCATTGCCACCGCCACCGGGGTCAGCCGGTGTAACGGTTATGGTGCAGATGCTGGAAACGGGGCCTTTATCCATTTCAACAGTGGCTGTGATAGTTGCAGTCCCCGCTTTCTTAGCCGTAACCAAGCCGGTATTGTCAACGCCGGCAATGTCAGGGTCACCAGGATCCCATGTGATTCCCCGACCCTTCAGCAAATCAGCCTCTTTGATGGTCAGTTGTTTCGTCTCGCCCACCTGCATCTTCAGACTATCTGGTATAATGGTAAGATTCTCAAGACTGGTAGATTTCAACTCGTAGACGATCTTATACTTACTCTTATTTTCCCCCGTTTCGCTTGTAAGTTCAGACTTGTCATTCACCAAATTATATGTATACTTGCCGTCATCTGTTTGTACCGATGTTGGAGGGATAATCTCGCAGTCAAGCCGCACAAAGTCCTTATCGTAACAATTTGGTATAGGATAATTGGCGAACTGGCTTTCAAGGATTTTAATGGGCTCGTTGAAGCGTTCGACTTCCTTACCCTTCTCCATTTCTCTCATAATCAGGGTAACTTCGATATCCGAAACCCTTGATAGTCCCGTTATCTCAATTGCTGGCGGCGTTACGACCATGACCTTCATGATTTTATTTCGCTCTTTCTCCGAAGCACCTTCACGCCAATAAAACAACATACCGTTTTCACCCAATGTCTTTTCATCCACAGTAGGTTTGAACCGATATGGCCCTCCCGGTTTGCTTCCATCAAAGCCGTCTATATCCTCCCAGATCGTAGGAACTTTGACCGTTGCACTGTCCCCCAGCCCCGCATTGCCCACGGGCGTTTCCATGCAAATAACATCAACAATTTGGCTCAACTCCGTGCCAACTGGTACATACAGTGTGTCGCCAGTACACCCCCTCGGATAGAACCATTTCGTCATATCAAATTTCCGAAGAGGTTCTTTCCGGGTCACATTTATTGTTGGTATTCCACTTTCTTCTGTAGGGACATGGCCCGCCGGCAACACTGCGGTAAATACAAATGTGTATTCATCAACAATCACATGTTGATCATCATCGACCCACGTTGGCTTTTCGACCCACACTACCCCTTCGATATTGATGTGTGAGCGCTCTCCGTTTTCATCGATAACTGTCGCTCCCAGTTCTGCGGGCAAATTCAATTCCGAGCGAGGTGTTTCATGCGCTACGACTTGATACAGGACACTATCAGGCAGCGGATCAAATTCCACGATCCTCACGCCTATCTCTTTATACTGGAATGTCTTGATGGCCTCACGGAGATCGTTCACCGCACAGTTGATCTCATCGAACTGCGTCTGGTTCATCAGGCGGCGATCCTTGTCCTTATATTTATCGTAGACCGTATTGGCCGCCTGAATTGCGTCCTTCAGGGCGTCTACCGCGCCGTTCTCATACTTGCGCTTGCCGTTTTCCGCGTCCGTCCACAGGTCAGCCGCGTCGGAGCGCGCATCAGCCAGTACATTTATTTTATAATTGACATACAGAACCGTTGTCCCGTCCAGATGAAGCACACCATCGTCATAGACCAGCTTGATATCGGTTTTTCCCTGCTTCAGCAAGTCTACGGCGATGCTGCCGCTGTTTCGCGCTTCACCATCCCAGCTGACAACTGCGGGATCGGTGATCTGGATCTTGAGTGTCCCGTCCTCCAACGCGCGAGCTGTATTGACCGGCAAGCCCTCCGCATCGGTAATGCTTACCGCATCAAACGTCAGCGGCACATTGCGGATCGGCCGATCAGCCACGATAAGCAGCTCTCTGCTCTGATATATCTTCGGAACGACCAGCGCCGCACGGCCGGATTTATTCACCGTGATGAAGTAAGTATCCTTGTGAATGCCATCCTTTGCCGTGACAGTGATGGTCACAGTGAAGGCATCTTTTTTCATCACGGTGGGCTTATTTGTACTGCCGAAGGATTCATAATAGTTGGCTATGGGGTAAGTCCCATCCTTCATCAGTGTCCGGGGCTGCGCTATATCGTTGCCGCCGGTAACAGTGACCTCCTGCCCCTCCTTGAGCGCAATGCGCAGATGCATCATCTGATCGGGGTAGTTTAGGTCAAAATCATCCGGAGACAGCTCCACGGTGCTCTCATACCGGGCAGGCGTTGTCTCAGTCTTTTCTTTCCACTGGAACGTAAGCTCCTGCAAAGCCGTTGCCGATGCGCTGTCCTGTACGCCCTTGACAAACAACTCCATTTTCTCCGGTACGGTATCGATCAGGGCCGGGTCATCATTATTGGGGTCAACATAATTGATGATCAGTGCCTTTGTCTTATAGGCCGGCGTTTCCACCGGTTTGCCGTCCTCCCATTTGGAGTTATCCACACCCTGATACCGCAGCAGCAGGCAGTTCAATCCCTCTTTCAGCTGGATCACATCAGAAAGGAAGGTCTGGCTCACCGGCTTGTCTCCAGAGGCGGAGATAAAAGATTGGAGCACCCGGCCATTTCCGTCCACCAATTCCACTAAACGCTCCTCATTGGCCGCCGCGCTGCCGTCGAAGCCAATGCGTACCTTGTCAATATTGGAGCTGAACCGCGTAATGGAACCGCCGAGACTGGCCTCCTGAATTTTATCACCGGGTGCGTTGCCTTCCTCGTCATATACCTTGACGTTGCTGAAGCCGCCGCTGACGCCATAGCCGAAGCTATAGAAAGCGTAGGTGGTGCTTAATCCTGTGTTTTCGTCCGTCAGCACCAGCGTATTGCAGTTTTCCATTGCCTGAAATGGTACGGCAAACGCAAACGTACCGTTCACTGCCACGGAGACTTCATCTCCGTTGAATACGACCGTCACGCCGGATGTCGTCGCCCCCTTGAAGCTCCGCGGAATACCGTTGATGGGGCGGCTGCTGTAGAGAAAATACGCCGTCGCATCCGGTGAGAACGACGGATACATATTGCCGATCGTAGTGCTGTCGTTATTCTCCGCGTCATACAGCGCCGTCAGCTTCGGGAATTCCAGCGTGGTCTCTGCCGCGATCTCCACCGCCTGCGCCAAAGCCTTGTCCAAAGCCTCCTTTACTGCTTCCTGAGTCGCGGCGTTGTGGATGGCCGCGCGTCCGCTTTGCAGGCACCGCAGCAGCAGCTCCCGCTGGGCCACCGTCACACCGGCCTCCAGCTTGCCGTTGATATCGGTTTCCAGCTGCGCCACCGCGTCGGCCTTGGCTTGACGCAGCGCCGCATCCGCTGCTGCGTCAACCGCTACGCCAGCGGTCACATTCAGCGCCTGATAGCCGTTATAGACCACGGCGTTTTTCCGCTCCAGATAAGCGGCACTGCCGCTGGTAAATGTCAGCGTTTTCGCCCCGCCAGTCACAGCGTTAAACGTTACCTTTGCAATAACGGTGCCGCTGCTGGCAGGCCGCTGAACGGGATCGCTTTCCACCATCAGCTCCAGTGCACTTTCCTGTGCCTTGCATACAGGCATGGTGAAACCAGAGCCGGCCTGTACGCTCTGATATTTCAGGCTGCTCTGGTCGTACGTCACATGAAAACCCGCCGCGTCAAAATCCGCGCCGTATACCATAAAGGTCACGGTGACGGTCTCTCCGGCACTGTAGCTGGTCTTGTCAAATGCGGCGACCATCTCCGCGCCGCGGCCGCCATCCACCGCGGCCGCCGGGACGATCAGGCTGACCGCCAGCACCAGCATCAGCAGCAGGGATATCCCTCGTTTTATCGTTTCTTTGTATCTCACGATCTTCTCTCCTTGGAATATTTGCCGTTATGAGGTCGGCGGGAGGGGCCGGCAAACCCCTCCCGCTCTATGGAAAGACAGCGGCAGTTACTTCCGCTCGACTTGGCCGGGGGATCCTTGGGTTTCTGTATTCTTCTGAACGCGCATTTTATTTTTGATTGCCCTTGTCTTGAGCTTGGCTTCACGTTCCTGCCGGTGCAGTTCAGCCTGAACTTCACGCTCCTTCATGAAGATATAGCGTTTCGTCTGGGCGGGACACGCATGGTCCGCCACAAGCTCCGCTTTCTTCAATACCGCAGGCCATCCGCCGAACCGCTGCGCGATATAGGTCCCGCCGATGATCTCCTTTACGGTCGGGGTATACCCCATTTCATCCGCGCAGCGCCGTACATATTGGATTAGCTCCTGCTCCGAATCCCCAGCATGAAGATCAGAAAAAGACTTCTCTTTCTCCTTCAGCGCCGCAGTCGTGCGGGCGACGATATATTGCTCATACCATGTGTTTCCGTCAAATCTTTTTTCAGCTCTTCTGGGCATTGGGGTATACTCCTCCTGATGAAAAATAAAAAAGCTGGCTCCAAAAAGCCAGCAAACGCGCCAAAAGCAAAAAACGCTGATTATCCCATAAAATGGAAAAATCAGCGTACCATTACCTTTGGCTAAAACACGAAGAGAGCGCCCGCTGGTAGGTTCTGAACAGTGTAATTCTCCTGACTCACGCCACAGAGAGAAAACTCTCTACGTTTGCAGTTTACCTTCTCACAGGGGACAACTCCCTGCAATGGCGGACTTTGGTCCAGGCGGCTCTCGCCGCTTCAACTGCATCCTTGCGCTCACAGTGCCGGTCGCGCGGGGCTTTTACCCCATTCCTTTCACACCGCCGCCTGATCTGAAAACCAGATCTTTACAGCAAACGGCTACACCGGATAAGCGAACCCTATTCACTTTTTAGCTCTTGATATAGCTTTATGTTTCGCATATGCGAAACATAAAGCACCATGGTGCTTCGCAAAATATATGTTCCGTACAGGCTATACGAAAATCCCATGATAACAAGCATAATCATTATAGATAGCCTTTGTCAAGTTGTCACCAAAATTCTCATATTTTACCTGTTGCAGGTATCTGCATCGCGTCCAACTTTGTTCGATCTCTAACACGCCTTTAATACGCACGCAATACGCATTATTTCCGTAATACGCATTTAATACGGAGATAATGCGTATTGCGTTTTTGATTGCAC
>ENA-OROD01001880-OROD01001880.1-human-gut-metagenome-genome-assembly--contig:-NODE-1880-length-15979-cov-3.111655_pt1 | contig 15979 bp, 15 predicted proteins | sample MGYA00242123_ERZ509038 | MGnify/ENA primary metagenome ERZ509038 (study PRJEB26280, sample SAMEA2338719) | human gut metagenome | biome: human gut; feature: human-associated habitat; material: faeces... | reverse complement strand
TGTTGCTCAGGTGCTTATAAAAAATATTAAATTATAGTGTTGCGGAAATTAGACTTAATACAAAAAAAGTTATACAATATATTTAATTAATTCTTATTCTCAAAATTAAGTTTCGCACATATTGGCACAATCCGCTGAAAACAGATCGTATTTAATATCATCTTTTAACTTATACTTATATAATTAGAAAGTACATACTTACTTTAAAGCGCCTGGTTTACCTTATCCAGGTTTTCCTGCGCCTCCTTCAAACCACCGGCAACAGCTTTCTCAAAGTATTGCTTGGCTGTCTGATAGTCTTCCTTCATGGCAGCCAGACAACCGCGGGCATTGTTTGCCTCGGCGCTGTCGCCTGCTTTCAGGAGATATTTCTCTGCACTCACCTTGTCGCCACGTTCGATGGCTGCTGAGGCTGCATTGAGATTGGCAAGCTTATCTTCAGGGAACATTCTTACAGCTATGTCGAAAACATTGTTGAATTCGGCGCTACCCTTAGGATAAGTCTGGGCTACCAGATACATCTCCTGGAGAGAGAGTTTCTGAGGACGGGTCTTGATAACCTCTCTAGCCTTTTCTACATTGAATGCCTGAACATCATATTCTATCGTATAGTCGGTACGGCGAAGTGATGGCCATACATTCTGCAGGAGATAGTGATAAGCCTGAGGAGCCTTCTTGAGCAATGCTTTCTCTTTGGCATCTGGCTGCATGTTGCTGTTGATAATCTCAAGTGCAGCTTCCTTCTGAGGAATATCATTCTCATTTACATACTTGATGGTTCCCGCCCAGTCCTCTGCTGTAGCTGTGGCCGCAAACAATTTTGAAGAAATAGGATAGATCTTCAGGATATGCTTCAAAAGCGCCTGTGTACGGTTATGCGACAACTTGTTGTTGTTGGCATATCTGCCATCTGGTGATGCATAGCCGTGGAGGGTTATCTTGGTGATAGTAACATCCGAATCGTTCTTCACAAGGTCGAGAGTCTTGCGGATATTATCCAGTTCGTTGGCATTGTTGCCCATATCGTACAGGATATCCCACTTGTTCACCTTGAAGTTCAAACGGGCAGAACCATTCTCCTTTCTTGCCTTTACAGCTTCAGCCTTAGGCTGGACATAAGCGTTGAAGAGATTCTTCGGAGTAGAGAATGCACGTCCTTCCGGATTCAGGATAGCTTCGTCGAGAAGTTGCTGGTTGCAACCGCAGGCATCATTGCTGATGGCGAAGTTTGAGTTCTTCATCCAGTCGCTGAACGGAGCGGCGTATTCATAATGAAGCGTCTGTGCTGTCTTGTTCTTACGGAGTGCCACGATGAGTGGGTTTGCCGTAGCCGTTTTCTGGTTACGCTGATAATAAATATATCTCTTTTTACCCATCACCTCAACACTCGGCATGAAGAGCGTATCCTTTTCGTTGAGGATTATTGGGGTATAGATGAGACCTTTGTTGCTGGCAAGCTGAATTTGGTCGAGGTTCAAGTCCATAGCCACTTTCACCTGGTTGCCAACCTTTCTGATTGCCTTATTCTGGATTTTCAGATTCTTGTAAGCCTGCTGGGTATTATCGGCTGCTATAGGAAGAGCGATAAGCAAGGCTCCGAACATACTACCTATTATGTTATATGTATTCATCACTGATTCTTTTTAAAAAACATACACTAAGTTGAGGGCTGCTTTCGTCGGGCCCACATAGTTGTGTGCCTTGTCATCTTCAAGTTTATCTCCGCATTGAGCACAGTTAAACTTATCTGCCTTAGAGTAGATATAGCCTACACCTAGTTCAGCTTCCAGATTCCAATGTTTCGAGAGAGCCCAAGCGTAGCCGTAAGCTACACCTGCGCCGATAAACCATCCTTCATACCGATAGTCTTTCAGCTTAGAGAAATCAGTGCCCAGGAACTTGAAGTCAAGATCCATGCCACCGATGTTGTGCGATCCACCCAAGGCATGGAAGCCGATGAATGAACCCATCATTTTGTTACAGAACCAGTATCTGGCCTCTGGCTGAACGAGCCAGTGTTTCCATTTCTTGTTCTTTGAAAACGTCCAAGGATTGTAGTTTCCGGATACGTCAAGTGTCCATTTTGGAGAAAGACCGAATTCAACACCCAAGTTCATGGTTGTCGTTGCATCATACAGCAAGTTGGTCTTTACCGCAGCTTCCTGCGCTAGAGCAGGACAGATTAGGCTGCCGAGTGCTACTAACGCAATAAAAATCCTTTTCTTCATACCTCAATTAAACTTTTCTTTTTTAAAAATACATTGAGTGATTTAGAATCACCTTTTACTTTCGTATACTCTTTTATATTTATAATGATCACCAATACCTGAATCTACTGAGAACTCTTGTTTTCTGAAGCTTACTTTCAACTGTTCTTTTTCTCCTTTCAGTTTACTTTCAACTTACTTTTTAGTTCATCTGTATCTCATATCGTTGGATTTCGGGTGCAAAAGTAGAACGAATATTGGATACAACCAAATTTTTAAGCACTGAAAAATACTGAAAAATGCCATTTTTAGCAAAATAGTACACTGATTTATGCTTAAAATCGTTAAAGTTGTACGATTTTCGGATAATTGAACAAGGATTTCTGATATTATTTGTATTTTTGCAGCCGGAATCAATAAATCCCTAAAAGAATGGCAATTTCCAAGAAAAAGAGCCGTTTGACTTACGAATGCATAAGCAAGATGTAAGAAAATAACCAAAACGAAATGAAACTGAAGAATGACATTGTAAACCTGATTGTGAGGGTAGAGCATCATTTATGCCCTCAATATTGTGGTGTGGTAGACCGCCGACGCGTTATCGCCTTTCTACTTCTGACGATAAGCGAGCTGATTATCATACCTTATCATATTATGCTCTTTCTGCTTGTGAAAGAACCTTATGGTTTAAGCCTCTGTGGCTTGCATACATTCGTGTTCTGCATCCTGCAGTTCCTGGTCTGGAAACGGAAGATAGCTTTCGTGAAAGGTATTTCTTCTCTTTACCTTCTGATGTTCGTCAAACTGGCTCTTGATAGCGTATTTTGCATCAATTTCGGTTTTGCTAATGATAATTTGAGCGTTATCTGCAACCTGTTTGTCGTCTTTATCCTGGCTATTACAGCGTTGAGCCAAACTTTGTATAAGACTTGCGCCATCATCACGGTAGGTACGATACCTATGTTGCTGATATACCTGTTCAGCACTCCGCTTATGCCAGCTCTTTTCAGTATGAAGGCTGTTTTCCTGGGTTTCATGATGCTGGTTTATGTGGCAGTATATAATATGAGTATTGTAACCAAGGGGTTGCGCCCGCCGAAACGGATGACTCGGGTTGAAAACAAGGCGTTGAATATGCTTGCCGATTTGAAGGATAATGAATCGGAAGCAGCAGAAAGCCTGATGAAGCGTCTGACTCCTGATGTCCGGCAGAAGATTATTACCCATGCTTCTGAACATCTGTTTAATGAAGAATTGAATAGAGTGGCATGGGATCAGGTTTGTGATGGGCTTACGTTCAGCGAAAAGGAAATATGCAAGCTGATTCTTCAGGGGCATACTTTAAAGGAAATTTGTGCAGAACTCAATAAGAGTGAATCAAATATCACCAGCCAGCGTTGCCATATCCGCAAAAAGTTGAATATGGACCGTCGCGATGATTTGAGGAGAACCTTGGAAGTAAGGTTCTATGATGCGCAGAAACAAGTAAAAAAGTCAGAAGCCGAGAACTCCTGACTTTTATGGATGTTCTTATTTTCTTGATAATTATTCTTCCAATCTGAGAAATGCTTTCGGAAGATACTGGATGATGTCGCTGGCGATGAGGCTCTCTTTGCCCAGATCTTTGGCAGCAAGATCGCCAGCCAGACCATGAAGATGCATACCCAGGCGACAGGCATCTTCCTGTTTGTATCCTCTAGCCAGAAGGCCGGTGATGATACCTGTCAGCACATCACCGCTGCCTGCTGTAGCCATACCGCTGTTGCCCGTACTGCAGAAATCAATCTTTCCGTCAGGGTGGCAGAGTGCAGAATAATGTCCTTTTAATATAATGTATGCCTGGAGTCGTTCAGCCAGTTCGCTTGCCTTCATCAGTCTTTCGGTACAGCTGCTGCTCGCATTGCCGGCAAGCCGGTCGAACTCCTTCGGATGAGGAGTCATGATGATATTCTTTGGCAACTGCTGCATCCACGCCCTGTGGCTGGAAAGAATATTGAGCGCATCGGCATCAATGACGAGCGGACAGGTAGCACGGCGCAGTTGGGCGATGAGGGCGATGGCTGTTGTCTCGTTCTGTCCCAATCCGGGACCTACGCCCAGCGCATCGAACATCTCTGTATCTACCGGTTCGCTGAATATGGTTTCTTCTGCATCCATCTGCAGTACTGCTTCAGGTACCGAAATCTGCATGATTTCATAATTCCGTTTTGGGGTATGGGCTGTTACCTTTCCCGCACCGGTTCTCAGACAAGCCTTGGTGGCTAATACCGAAGCGCCGCTCATGCCGTAACTTCCCGCTATGAGCAGCGCATTACCCATGCTGCCTTTATGGGCAAAGTCGCTGCGCGATTTCAGGAGCGGACGGATGTCGTTCTCTTCGAGTATGCGGCATTGGCACTCCGTATTCTGGATGAATTCCTGGGAAAGTCGGATGTCGAGAACGCGCAGTCTGCCCAGGTACTGCTGGTTATCCGCCATCAGCATCGACAGTTTCTTCTGCTGCAGGGTAAGGGTCAGACTGGCACGGATGATGTTGGCATGGATATTATAGGAATTGTCCTCGGTCATCAGTCCCGAAGGGATATCGATGCTTACTACCTTGGCAGGACTCTGGTTGATATATTTCACCGTCGCGGCGAATCCGCCAGCCAATGGTTTGTTGAGTCCGCTTCCAAAGAGTCCGTCCACCACCAGCGTTTCTGCATTGAGCTTAGGAGGGTCCAGATTGGTGGTAATCTCAGTAAACTTCACTCTCTTTGCATCCAGCAGACGCTTTTTGTTGGCAAGACAGTCTGCCGACAGTTTATTCTGTACATTAAAGAGGTATACACTTACATCATATCCATCCTCGCTGAGCATTCTCGCCACAGCAAGCGCATCGCCACCGTTATTTCCCGGACCGGCGAAAACAACCACTGGAGTGCGGTTAGACCATTCCTCTTCTATGGCACGTGTCAGCGCTTTGGCTGCACGTTCCATCAGGTTGAGCGAACTGATAGGTTCGTGCTCAATGGTGTATTTATCCAATTCATGAATCTGAGCGCTTGTAAAAATCTTCATATTATCTGATAATCTTAGTATTATCTGCGCGAACTGTCGTGATAATTTGCCAACTCATGCAGATAAACGGTTATTTTCATGCAAAAGTACAAAAAATAGTTGATGAAAGCACGAAGTTTCATGTTTTTTTCGTAATTTTGCAGAAAATATTATTATAGAACAGACTATGAGCATAGTAAAGATCAAGGATAAGAGCTTCAAGACATCGATTCCTGAGGCTGAGATTCTGAAGAAAGTACAGGTCGTGGCAGACCGTCTGAACAAGGACTATGAAGGCAAGACCCCCGTGTTCCTGGCAGTATTGAACGGCGCATTTATCTTTGCAGCCGACTTGATGCGAATGATTACCGTGCCAAGCGAGATTTCATTCGTGAAGTATGCTTCTTACGAGGGTACCTCCTCTACGGGCAGCATGAAGACCCTGATGGGTTTGAACCAGGATTTGGCAGGCCGCCACGTGGTTATCGTAGAGGATATCGTAGATTCCGGTTTCACCATGGCTCACATGATTGAAGACCTGAAGAAGATGAACCCAGCCAGCGTTGAGGTTTGTTCTCTCCTCGTGAAACCAGGCAACTTGAAGGTTGATCTTGATATCAACTATGCTGTTATGGAAATCCCTAACGATTTCATCGTGGGATATGGATTGGATTACGACCAAGAAGGCAGAAACCTCCGCGACATCTACACCATTGTAGAAGAATAGGAGGTGAAGCATGTGGGAGAAAATTTTCGCAAGAGGTTCAAGAATGGGCTGATTGTTCAAAAACATCTAGGCTCCACACGCCCTGAAAGGGCAGAAGCTCCTAGCCCAGGGCATCGCCCTGGGGATAAAAGCAGTCTACAAGGCGCCCTGTAAGGGCAAAAGCTTTGCGCCCATAATAACTGACACAACATAAATATTTTATATATATATTAAGGTAAAAATGAAAAATATCGTAATTTTCGGCGCTCCAGGTGCAGGTAAAGGCACACAGAGCGACAAGATGATCGAGAAGTATGGTCTCGGTCACATTTCTACAGGTGATGTACTTCGTAACGAAATCAAGAACGGTACAGAACTTGGTAAGACAGCTAAGGGTTATATCGACAATGGTCAGTTGATTCCAGACGAGTTGATGATTGACATCCTCGCAAGTGTATACGATAGCTTCGGTAAGGATCACGCTGGTGTAATCTTCGACGGTTTCCCACGTACCACTCCACAGGCTGAGGCTCTGAAGAAGATGCTTTCTGAGCGTGGTCATAAGATTGCTGCGATGATTGAGTTGGCTGTTCCTGAGGATGAGCTGATGGCTCGCCTGATTAACCGCGGTAAGGAAAGCGGTCGTTCTGATGATAACGAGGAGACTATCAAGAAGCGTCTCAATGTTTATCATACACAGACTGCTCCGCTCATCGACTGGTATGAGAAGGAAGGCATTCATCACCACATCGAGGGTCTCGGTACTGTAGATGAGATCTTCGCTCGTGTTTGCAATGTAATCGACAATCTCTAATTAGTGAACTTTCGCATATCAGGAAGTTAAAGGAGCTAACTCCTTTAACTCCTTTAACTTCTGAGCTTGCGAAACTTGAATAACATTATCATATAAAAATGGCTGAATCCAATTTCGTAGACTACGTAAAGATACAATGCCGCTCTGGTAAGGGTGGCAAGGGCTCCATGCACCTGCGCCACGTAAAGTACCAGCCTAACGGCGGTCCTGACGGTGGCGACGGCGGACGTGGAGGAAGCATCTATCTCCGCGGCAACCATAACTACTGGACGTTGCTGCACCTCAAGTATCAGCGCCACTTCTTTGCCGAGCATGGTGGAAATGGTGGCCGTGATAAGTGTCATGGAACCGATGGCAAGGATATTTATATCGATGTGCCTTGTGGTACCGTGGTATATAATGCCGAAACAGGCAAGTTTGTATGCGATGTGGCTTATGACGGGCAGGAAGTTCTGCTCCTCAAGGGCGGTCGTGGCGGATTGGGCAACTTCCAGTTCCGTACCTCTACCAACCAGGCTCCTCGCTATGCACAGCCGGGCGAACCTATGCAGGAGATGACCATCATCATGGAGCTCAAGCTCCTTGCCGATGTAGGTCTGGTAGGTTTCCCTAATGCCGGTAAGTCAACTTTGCTGAGGGCCGTATCAAGTGCCCGTCCTAAGATTGCAAACTATCCGTTTACTACGCTCGAACCATCGCTGGGTATCGTAGATTATCGCGATCACCAGAGTTTTGTCATGGCTGATATTCCTGGCATCATCGAGGGCGCGAGCGAAGGAAAAGGTTTGGGCTTGCGATTCCTCCGCCATATTGAGCGCAACTCTCTGCTGCTCTTCATGGTTCCGGGCGATACTGACGACATCAAGAAAGAATATGAAGTATTGCTGGGCGAACTGAAGAACTTCAATCCAGAGATGCTCGACAAGCATCGCGTGCTGGCTATTACCAAGTGCGATCTGCTCGATGAAGAACTGATTGAAATGCTCAAGGAAACTTTGCCTACCGATCTTCCGGTGGTCTTCATCTCGTCTGTTACCGGACAGGGTATCCAGGAACTGAAGGACGTGCTCTGGAAGGAACTCAATTCTGAGAGCAACAAGCTTCAGGAGATTACTGCCGAAGATACGCTTGTTCACCGTGACAAGGATATGTCTCGCTTCCAGCAGGAACTGGCTGCAGAGGGCGAGGATGTAGTAGAATATATTGATGAGGATGAAATCGAGGATGTTGACGACCTCGATGATTTCGAATACGAATAAATGTTATGATCAAAGAATATCAGGTAGCTTCTGGTGTCATGGCTTTCTCTACTACCCGCAAGGGCGGAGTGAGCCAGGGCAACTATAGCGAATTCAATATCAACGAATATTGCGGCGATTTTGCCGAGCATGTTGCCGAGAACCGCAAGCGTCTTGCCACAGAGTTGGGTATTGATACAGCCCATATCATCATGCCCCATCAGGTGCATGGAGTAGAGGTGCGCAATATTGCCGGCGAGTTTCTCACCATGCCTGAGAATATCCGCAAGATGGTGCTCGAAGGTGTAGATGCCGTGATGACTGACCAGAAAGGTGTATGTATCGGTGTTTCTACTGCCGATTGCATCCCTGTGCTTCTTTATGATGAGGAGCATCATGCTGTGGCTGCCATCCATGCCGGCTGGCGTGGTACGCTGGCTCGCATCGTGCATAAAACCATTCAGGAGATGGCGTTTACCTATCATACCGACCCGAAGAAGTTGAAGGCGGTGATAGGTCCGGGCATTTCGTTCGACCATTTCGAGGTGGGCGATGAGGTTGGGCTGACCTTCCAACCCGAAGATATCCATATCATGTCGAAGAACAATTATTAAGAAAGGGGGCGTGATAAGTGAAACAATTTCGTAATATGCTCTATCCGTATGTGGTCTGGCTGTTTATCATGGTCTTAGTCCCCATGCTGATGATTTTATTATATGCCTTCACAACCGCAGGCAATGAGGTAACCACCTTCCGCTTCACTCTGGAGAACTTCTCCCGTTTTCTGACGGATACGGTTTTTCTGGATGTACTGAAGCGCTCCCTGCTGATTGCAGTTGTGACAACGGTGGTCTGCGTGCTTTTAGGCTACCCTATCGCCTATACGATTGCAAAGGGACCTGAACGCAGCGGCTTCTTCTGGATTATGCTGATTACTCTGCCGACATGGATTAACATGCTGGTGCGTACCTATGCGTGGGTGGGTATTTTGCAGGATGATGGTCTGGTGAACCGTTTTCTGGGGATGCTCGGCATTGGCTCCTTCCACATGCTCTATACCACCTTTGCAGTTGTTCTGGGGATGGTCTATAACTTCATTCCCTTTATGATATTGCAGATTCATTCCTCCCTTGCGAAGATGGATAAAAGCCTGCTGGAAGCGGCGAGCGACCTTGGCGCAACGCCCATGCAGAGTTTTCTGAAGGTGACACTGCCCCTTTCCCTGCCCGGTGTGCTGAGCGGGATTACGCTGGTGTTCCTGCCTGCGGTGTCCAGCTTCTTTATTCCGAAGCTTCTGGGCGGCGGACAGTATGTACTGGTCGGCAATGTCATTGAAACACAGTTCTTAACCAGCGGCGACTGGAACTTCGGCTCTGCCATTTCCTTGATTATGGCAGTGATCATTATGCTTTCCATGTGGCTGACGCGCAAGGTCGATACAGACCCTGCGGCAAACGGAAAGGGGGCGTAAGGGATGCAGGATAACCGAAAAACAGGCATCGGTGGGAAAGTCCTTCTGGCATTGACCATGATTTTTTTCTATCTGCCGATTCTGTATATCATTGTATTTTCCTTCAACGGCTCCCGTTCGCTGACACATCTGGAGGGGTTCTCTCTCCGTTGGTATGAAAAGATGTTCGCGGACAGCAATATGATGGAAGCTGTTGTCTATACCATCGTGATTGCGGTGCTGGCAACGGTGATTTCTACGATTGCAGGCACTCTGGCGGCAATCGGGATGTCCCGTTCCAAAAAAATTCTGCGCAATCTGGTAGATCAGGTGAATAATCTGCCGATTCTCAACCCTGAGATTGTAACCGCTATCGGGCTGCTGATGTTTTTCAGCGCCCTTGGCGTGAAAAAGGGCTTTGTGACGCTGCTTCTGGCGCATATTATGTTCTGTATCCCCTATGTGATACTGTCTGTTATGCCGAAGCTGCGCTCCCTTGACCCGAACCTTGCGGATGCCGCCATGGACTTGGGCGCAACGCCCTTTCAGGCACTGACAAAGGTTATTGTGCCGCAGATTCAGCCGGGTATTATCTCCGGCGCATTGGTCGCCTTTACCATGAGCTTTGATGATTTCATCATTTCTTATTTCGTAACGGGCAACGGTGTCCAGAATATCTCTATTCTGGTATACACCATGTCTAAGCGTGTCAACCCGTCCATCAATGCGCTGTCCACTCTGGTGATTGTGCTGATTACCGTTGCGCTGACGGTTGTGAATGTCATTCCCGTTATCCGCGAAAAGCAGGGCAAAAGCGGTGCAGCCCTCGGCAAGCGCGGCATTGCGGTCTGCATGGCGGTTGTGGTTGCCATCACAGGTATGGGCATTGCCATGCTCAGAAAGGGCGGCGGTGCTTCTCCGCAGGATGCCATTGCGAAATATGGCTCTGATACCTTAAAGCTGTATATCCCCGGGGAATACATGAGCGAGGAGCTGATTCCAAACTTTGAAAAGGAATATGGGGTAAAGGTAATTGTGGAACTTTTCGATTCCAACGAGATGATGTATACGAAGCTGCAGGCAGGGGATTCCTATGACGTTGTCGTTCCCTCTGATTATATGATTCAGCGTATGCTTGCAGATGATGCCCTGCAGGAATTGGATAAAGACCTGATTCCCAATCTGGATAACCTGACCCCTGAGGTGAAGAATCTCCCCTATGACCCCGATAATACCTATTCTGTACCGTATTTCTGGGGCAGCGTCGGCATTATCTATAACCATAACAACGTAGATCCTGCCGAGGTGGAGGAGCAGGGCTTCGATATCCTGCGCAACCCGAAATATAAGGGGCATATCTATATGTACGATTCCGAGCGTGATGCCTTCATGGTGGCGCTCAAGGCGCTTGGCTATTCCATGAATACAAGCGACGCTGATGAAATTCAAGCGGCGTATGAGTGGCTGCTGGATATGAATAACACCATGAACCCGACCTACGTCACAGATGAGGTTATTGATGGCATGGCGAATGGCAATAAGGACATTGCGATTGTATACAGCGGTGACGCAACCTATGTCCAGTCCGAAAATGAGGACATGAGCTACTGGATGCCCAAGGAAGGCACAAACCTCTGGTATGATGCCATGGTGGTTCCCAAAAACGCACAGAATCCCCTTCTGGCGCAGGAATTCATCAATTATACACTGACCTATGAAGCGGCACTGGGGAATTCCGAATATGTCGGCTATAGCTCTCCCAATGAGGAGGTTATGCTGGAGCTGAGCGGCGAGGAGGGCATGTACGGCGCATACGAAGCCTATATCCCTCGTTCCGGCTACGAAAAGGATGAGGTATTCCAGGATAATCCCATTCTGAAAAAGAAGATTGCCGAGCTTTGGATTAAGGTAAAGGCTTCAAAGGGGTGAGAGGAATGTTTGAAAAATGCAGACTGATTTGCTTAGGCAATGACGCAGGCAAGCAGGCGTGGCTTGCAGGCGGGGGCCATCAAGGCCCTCTCCGCCGAGGGCATCCCGACCAACTGCACCCTGGTTTTCTCCGCCAATCAGCTCAGGGGGCGGCTTGCCATCGGTGAGGCTTTGCCTGAACAGCTTGTATTTGACGGCAGTCTGAAGGATTGTATCCATATTTTTTCGGAGCAGTCCATAGAGGAGGGCAGCGAGCAAATCAATGCCTATCTGGAGCAGGGCGCAGCCGAATGGACAGAGAATGGCTGGGAGCAGTTCACCTGCCGCACGGCGGTGCTTGGCTGCTGTAGTGGATTTTATCTTTCCATCGTCAATAAAAAAGACTTATAAGTCGAAATCAGGATTTCGACTTGCACGAAAAAAAGAGATGTGAGTTTCACATCTCTTTTTTCTTTAAAAAAACATATCATAAATTACTTTAATAAACAGCAGTACGATTACCACAATCAGCATCTTGCGGATAACTGCCGCGCCTTTTTTTATGGCAACCCCTGCGCCTGCATAATTGCCGCAGATATTCAGCACTGCCGCGGGAATCGCAACCTTCCAATATACCGTTCCTGCCAGAATATACACTGCCAGAGAAGCACAGTTGGACGCAAGGTTCAGAAACTTTGCGTTTCCTGTCGCTGTCCGCATATCGTATTTCAGAATCAGGCAGAAGGCAATCAGTGCAAAAGTGCCTGTCCCCGGTCCGAATAGACCGTCATACAGCCCAATCAAGCCGCCAATCAGCACGGAAAGGGCATATTTTTTCCGTTTGCCGAATCGGTCGGAATGGTTATCGTTACCCATGTTTTTGTTGATGAGCGTAATCACTGCCGCAACAGGCAGAATCACGAGGAGCATGGTTTTGAGCGTATGTGCATCCAGCACCAGTACGATTTTTGCCGCTATCGCGGAGCAGACAAACGCCCCTGCCGCCGCCAGCAGCCCCACGGGGATATCCACCATTTTGTTGCGGTAATACCGCAGGGTGGCGATTGCCGTGCCGCAGGAGGATGCAAATTTATTGCAGGCATAGACCATGTGAACGGGCAGGCCGCTGATGAGGTAGGCGGGAATGGTAATCAGACCGCCGCCCCCTGCAATGGCATCCAGAAAGCCTGCCAGAAAGCTTGCAAGCATCAGAAAAACGAAGCTTTGCGTTGAAATAATCAGGTGAAGCATGTTTCATTCCTCTTTTGTGATAGCTTCTGAAGCTGCTCAGGCTTCGCTTGCCTTTGTGGTAACGGTTTTTGTGGAAACGCCGTCAAGCATCCCCAGCTTGCCGGAAAGTGCGCTTGTCACACTGCCGGGGGCATCCATCACAATGCAGATGATGGAAACCTTGCGTTCTCTGTAGGGAATCCCCATGCGCCCCACGATGTAGCTGCCATATTCATGCAGAAGATCGTTCACTGCTGCCGCCTGCGCTGTGTCCTCAATGATAATGCTGATAACGGAAATGCGATTTTCCATAGGTTTTTCCTCCTTATTTTCATAAAACGGTATCCAAAGAATACGCCGAACCCTTTGCTCGGCCACTACCTAGAAGGATAACAAATCTGCCGCCGTTTTGCAAGGAAAAACCATCCTTCCGCCGCCGTATAACAGCCATAATCAGAAAAACTTATCCTACTGATAAAAAATCCTTATCTTTTTTGGAAAATCTGCTATCATACGGCAAAAATCCTCTTTATTTTTCTCTGTTTCTATGCCGTTGTTTTGGTTGTATTACCTTTTTTTTTCGTTTAAAATAAAACTAGCGGAAAAATTCTGCGGATTACAAAATAATACGGTTTGTTTTTTATACATAAGGAGGCACATCATGGGCGGCTTTTTTGGCGTAACAAGTAAAAATGACTGCGTTCTGGATATTTTCTTTGGCGTAGATTATCACTCCCATCTAGGCACAAAAAAAGGCGGTATGGCACTTCATAGTAAGGAAAAGGGATTTCAGAGAGAAATCCATAACATTGAAAACACACCCTTCCGTACAAAATTCGAGGATGATTTGTATGAATTTGAGGGCTGCGTTTCCGGCATCGGCTGTATCAGCGATAACGACCCTCAGCCCCTGCTTGTGCGCTCCCATCTGGGCACCTACGCGATTACAACCATCGGTGCGATTAACAATGCAGAGGAGCTGCTGCAGGCGGAATTTGATAAAGGGCATCAGTTTATGTCCCGTTCTACAGGCAACGTAAACGAAACGGAGCTGGTTGCAAGCCTGATTAACCAGAGGAGCGATCTCATCAGCGGCATCAAATATGCACAGGAGGCGATCGAAGGCTCTGTTACCCTTCTGATTCTGACGGAGGATGATGCAATCATTGCCGCAAGAGATAAACTGGGCAGACTCCCTGTTCTCATCGGGAAGGATGAGGAGGGCTATGCTGTTTCCTTTGAATCCTTCGCATATCAGAAGCTGGGCTATGAAAAGGATTATGAGCTTGGTCCCGGCGAAATCGTGAAAATTACCCCCGAAGGCTACAAAACCTTACAGCCTGCCGGCGAGGATATGAAAATCTGTGCCTTTCTCTGGAGCTATTACGGCTACCCTAACTCCAATTACGAGGGCGTTAATGTAGAAGTGATGCGTTATAAAAACGGTGAGATTATGGCGCGGGATGAAGCGGCAAGAGGAACACTCCCTGAGGTTGATTATGTCGCAGGTATCCCCGATTCCGGCGTGCCTCATGCCATGGGCTATGCGCAGGAAAGCGGCTACACCTATGCGCGCCCCTTCGTAAAATATACCCCGACATGGCCTCGTTCCTTCACACCTGCGAGCCAGAAAATCAGAAACCGTGTGGCGAAGATGAAACAGATTCCCGTACCCGAGCTGATTGAAGGCAAGAAGCTGCTCTTTGTGGATGACTCTATCGTTCGCGGTACGCAGCTTGGCGAAACCGTTGAATTCCTTTATAGCACCCATGCAAAGGAGGTTCACATGCGTTCTGCCTGTCCTCCCATCATGTATGGCTGCAAATATCTGAATTTCACAAGCAAGAGCAGTGAGGATGATTTGCTTGCACGCCGCATCATTCATGAACTGGAAGGCTTGCAGGGGGATGCGTATCTGGAAGAATATGCAGATGCCTCCACGGAAAGAGGACAGTGCATGCTGAAGCGCATTTGTGAAAAGCTTGGCTTCGCTTCCCTTGGGTTCCAGTCTCTGGATGGTCTTCTGGAGGCAATCGGTCTGCCTAAAGAAAAGGTATGTACCTATTGCTGGAACGGGAAAGAATAAAAATTGAAATAAAAAACAAACGAGAATATAAGAAAAGCCGAGAATCATTTGATTCTCGGCTTTTTGCGTGGGAATAAATGCACAGCCGCATGCCGTAGCGCAGGACTGCTCTGTAAAATGGATTCAGCTTGACAAATTGGAAGTTATCTGAGTAGTTTATATATTTCGTAGGCAACAGGTTCACACCACTCATTCGATGCATCTTCGCCCGGCACTTCAATTGCCAGATGAGAAAACCATTCATCCGGTGCGGCACCATGCCAGTGTTTCACTTCTGCCGGAATATTGATACAGTCACCGGGCTTCATTTCTACAGCATCTTTTCCCTCTTCCTGATAATATCCTCTTCCGGCAATACATACTAAGATCTGCCCACCTCCACTTTTTGCATGATGGATGTGCCAGTTATTTCTGCATCCGGGTTCAAATGTCACATTGAAAATTCCAACCTGAGAAGTGGAGATCGGTGCAAGAAAGCTTCTGCCGGAAAAATACTGTGCAAAGCCATCATTTGGTGTACCAATTGGGAATACCATCTTTTTTGCATGTGCCCGCATTGCTTCCTCTTCGTATGGTAAATCTCCTTCGCCTGTCTCCCACACTTCCTTTGCAAGATTGAAAACAGCCCATGCTTTTGGCCAACCTGCATAGAATGCGGCATGTGTGATCACTGCAGCAATCTCTTTTTGTGTTACACCATGATTTTTTGCATTTTGAAGATGATATTTTAAAGAAGAATCTGTAATTCCGGAAGCCATCAGAGCAACCACTGTAATGATACTTCTTGTTTTTACATCAATATCCTGGTTGTTCCAGTTTTCACCGAAAAGCACATCATCATTAAAATGTGCAAACTCCGGTGCAAATTTACCAAGTGCATTTCTTCCTGCTGTCTGTACTATTTTTTTCATATTCTGTATACCTCCATAGTACTGCTATTTATAAAGATTTTACCCACGCACTGATTTCCTGTTTTGTTCCACGATTTAACAGACTACCTTCTGTGATAATTGCATCTGGTGCGGATGGCTGCAATTCCTTTACAGTATTACCGAATCCACTTCCGCCGGATGTTGCAAAAAGCACGATCTTTTTACCACTAAAGTCATAGGCTTCCAAAAATGTATTGATGATTGTCGGAGCCACATACCACCAGATAGGGAATCCTAAAAGGATTTCGTCATAAGAACTCATATCCAACTCTTTCTTCATGATCTCCGGTCTGTATTTCTTATCACTCATTTCCACACTGCTTCGAGATTTTTTATTCATCCAGTCAAGATCAGCCTTTGTATATGGAA
>ENA-OROD01001877-OROD01001877.1-human-gut-metagenome-genome-assembly--contig:-NODE-1877-length-15992-cov-4.805547_pt1 | contig 15992 bp, 17 predicted proteins | sample MGYA00242123_ERZ509038 | MGnify/ENA primary metagenome ERZ509038 (study PRJEB26280, sample SAMEA2338719) | human gut metagenome | biome: human gut; feature: human-associated habitat; material: faeces... | reverse complement strand
TGTTCCGACTTTACCGACGGAAAAGAACACGAACTCTGGTGGAATTTGTCTTGCAAATTAGACTGGTATTTGCACGATTTTATAGAATTAAGAATTTTGGAGGTGGACTCAAATGAGTTATAAAGCAATGGCACATATAAACTCGCTTAACGGCGAAATGGCGGAAATAACCGTCTTGGAAGAAGTAGGAAACAATGATTATATAGTTGATTATAAGGGTGTGAAATGTCACGCCCTTTTTAATTGGTTTGTATGTCAGTTTTATGCAGATGACATTTACAGGAGGGTTGAAGAATGAGATATATATTCTACCATTACAACCACTTCGGAACGCTCGTATTTGACTACTACGACGAAGAAACGCACGTTTCGCAATCTTATATGTTTTATACGTTAAAACAGGCTGTAAGCAAATTCAGAAGGGATAACGGCTTGCAGTATAAGAAGATAGTTATCTCAAAACTTTTCTAAGGAGAACACAGATGAAAAAGACAAAAGAAATCGTGCTTTACGACGATACCGAAAATTACAAAAAGTTCGACGAAACAAGAGATTTTCTCTTTGAAATCTACGCAGACGAAAACGGTTGGGCTTGCAAAGAAAATATCCCCGACGATGAAGTCTACAAAGAAATTGACTTTCAGAACCAAGAAACGTGGAGAGATTTGAAAGACGCTCTCGAAAACAGTTTCAAAACACGTTATTACCTTATGACGGGAACTTGCGGAAGATGGAACGGCAATTTCGACGGCGGAACATTCATCACGTGCTACCGAGATTTTCAATCTATGATTCAACACCTTGACAATATAAAGGTGATAGACCGAAACGGGCATCTGATTATCGAAGGATACCACCACGACGGCAGCGATCGTTACGAATTGAAACGGCTGACAAGGCAAGGCTATGAATACGCCGACAGAAACTATTTTGCTCACGACAGGAAACTTCATTCAACGATTATGAATTGCAATTTCTTTTCGGCATTGCCGAGAATCGCTCAAAGGGTTTACGGCTTATGACGAAAAACGAATACGGCTATAAAGTTTGTTATCAACAAAAAGGCAAACGAAGACTGAAAATCTATCTCGTAACAAATTCTCGTGATTTGGCTTTCTGGGAAGTAAGGTGGTATGAAACTCATTCACCGACGGATAGAAAAACACGAAAGCCTATAACCAATGCCGTATGGGTTGTAATCCCGGTAAAAACATATCTCGAATATAAAAAACTTTGGAGAGGTTGTCCGTTTTAAGACAATCTCTCTTTTATTAAACACAAGGAGTTAAAAAATGACAACATTAAATCTTACACCGCAAAACAAGCAAGAAGAATTGATACTCAATTACTTGCAAAATAACGTGAGCGAAACTCTTGCAGACAAGATAAACAACGGCACTCCGTTTGAGAAAGACGGTAATCCTTTGCTTAACAAAAAGACGCTTTCGGGCTTTATGAAATACGCTTGCGACGAGGCGAGAAATCTTGCCGAAAAAGGCGCTAATTCCGCTTGCATTGACGACGCCACCGTTTACGGTTGGGCGATACATTATTTTGAAGAAGATTCAATCGAAGGCACCCTTTATACCATAGACGGCGCGGAATATAAACCTGCCCCGAAAAAGAGCGTAAATACAAAGCCTGTAACAGTTAAACCGCAACCGCAAAAGCAACAAAGCCTGCAATTCTCATTGTTTGACAAATTCGATGAAAACGATGTTAAAGCACCCACAAACGACTGTTTAAGTGTCGAAAGCGCAGAAATGACGGTCAATACCAAAGAAGAAACAACGTCCGTAAAAACGCCGACAAATCCTGCCGTTGAAGAAAACAAAGGCAATGATATGTATCAAAAATATATGTCGTATCAGGCGGAATATCAGACCGCAATCGTGGCGTATCGTTTAGGCGATTTTTACGAGGTTTTCGGCGACAATGCGGTAACTCTCGGCAATGAGTTAAGCCTTACGATTACAAGCCGTGACGTAGGCTTGAAAGACCGTATACCGATGGTTGGTTTCCCGTATCACGCCGCTGAAAATTACTTCGCTAAAATCGTGAGAAAACACGACCTTTACATCATCGAAAACGACGGCGAAAAACAATTCATTGAGCGTATAAAACCTGCCGTTAATCGGCTTATAGATGAAGATACGGGCGAAATATTATCCGAAGAAGAAATGCGTGAATTCGACGGGGATATATACGAACCACAAGGCATTGACGAACCCGAACCGTCTGTAAATCAAACCATACCGAAAGAAGTTTTCGCCCTGTTCGGCAACAAAGTTGAGGTGAGATAAAATGAAAATCGAAAAGATAAAACCTATTCCGAAATACATACAGAAAAAGATTAAACTTTACGACGATAAATTGAAAACCGCGCCGTTCGGAAGAACTCGCTTTTATGCTTACTTTACTAAAAACGACGGCGAACTCGTCAAAGTTACGGTAGCCGTTCGAGAATATAAAAAACAATGGTATTGTAAGCCGGTTGTCGTTCACGGCGTCCATTCCGACAGATGTTTCGGAAAAGATATTAAGTTTACTTTTATCGCCGGTTATTCTGTCGGTTGGCACGAACAAGGGCTTTCAAAATATCCCGACTGGTATGAAAGCAACGACTGGGGCTGGTCGTCTGACGATTCGTTTGATCCTTATGCCCCGATAGTCAACCGCGATTATATCTTGCAGCATTTTCCCGAATACAAATACAGCGCCGTTGACAGATACACGGGTATACAAGTTTTCAAATACTTACGGCTTTACGAACAGTATCCGCAAATAGAATATCTTACTAAACTCGGATTGCATAATATCGCAATGTCAACGCAGATTTTACGGCTATGCGGTAAAGATAAAAAGTTTCGCAAATGGATTGCGAAAAACAGACAAGATATTGTCTTATCGGACTACTACGTTTCTTCTATCATAAAGGCGTATAAAACCGGCAAGCCCATATACGAAATCAACAATTTTGCTAAACGTAAGATAAAATTCGATCACGCCGACCGAATGGATAATGTAAAAGCACTTGTAAAAAAGGAAGTCGGCAAGTTTTTGGACTATATCGAAAAGCAAAACACAAACTTTTATTCATATAGAGATTATCTCGACGCTTGCCAATATCTCGGCTTGGATATGGACGAAGAAAAGAACCGCTATCCCCACGATTTCAAACGTTGGCACGATATACGCATAGACGAATATCGCTCCGCACAAGCATTGAAAGACGAGCAGGAACGCAAAGAGTTTTACGAAAAATTCGCCGCCGTTGCAAGCAAGTATTTGGGGCTTGAATACGACAGGAAGTCGGTCTATATAGCGATTATCGCACAAAAGCCGTCCGATTTAACGCGCGAAGGCGAGTTGCTTCATCATTGCGTGGGGCGTATGGGTTACGACCAAAAGTTTGCTCGCGAAGAATCGCTTATATTCTTTATCCGAATGAAAGACGAACCCGAAAAACCGCTTGTAACGGTCGAATACTCTTTGAAAAACAAAAAGGTGCTTCAATGTTACGGCGACCACGATTCTAAACCCGACGACTGCGTTATGGAGTTCGTAAACAAGAAGTGGCTGCCTTACGCAAATAAGAAACTAAAACAAATAGCGGCGTAACCGCAAAGGAGAAACATTTATGACAAATTACTTCAGAATTACTGCATACGAACCAAATCACGACTTTTCCATTATTATGGATACCTACGGAATGTTTGAGAAGATATGGCAATTTTCTGCCGATTTAATCAAGCGCGGATTAAAAATACTCGAAGTGTCAAGCGACGAACAGTTTATCGACGTAAATATCGACAAACTGACCGAAGAAGAACCCGATAAGTTTATCTTACGCGCTCATGCGGACGGTAAGCCTGAATATCTCGAAAAGACAATAGGCGGCACGACCTATAAAGCCGTCAAAGTCGGCGATAAAATCTATATCCCAAACAACTAAAACAACAAGCTACTTCAAGCAAACTAAAAGCCGGGCGTGTACGAAAATGCAACTTCATAAAAGCTTTATGAGTCATTTCAACGTGCTCGGCTTAATTTTATCGATTATATGTTTTAATTACTTTCACGATAAAAACCTATCAAATAATCTAAGTATTTGTTTAATATTTTTCTTGCTTTTTCGTCGAAATGGCAATCGACAGCAACCATCTCTCTTATCTTTTTTACATAGTTATAAAGAGTCGCGTTATCATCAAACAAAAAAAGATTCGTATAGCTTTTGGAAATCTTTTGCAACATAGGGTTCAAATATTTCTCTGTCAGAGAAATAACCTTATTGCTATATTCAACTCCTTTACCCGTTTTGCTTTGAATATAATAAGAATAGTTTTTCTTAAACCTCTGTTCTATATACTCTTTTACATGTTTGGGTTCTGTACTGGAAGGTCTATGTATTAAGAAGTGAACCGAAGACTTATCTATCATAAAAAAATCGAATAAATCTTGAATAAACCAACATGAATGCAATGCCGTATGATTACAATTAATGTAATAGCCGCATTCAAGACCTCGATAATTAGTTTTTTGAATCTCTGAAATCATTTTCGCCTTTGACCAAGGACATGTAAAAGTTAAGATTTTGTCTTTATATGAAGGGAATATACTTAACAAAAGATTTGTTACTGCACAAATCATTTTTCCCCAAACGTGTTCTTCTATTACATATCCCATAACTTCAATTTGATACGGAGTTGTGTTTTCAAGAAGATAGTCACGCTCAGTTAAATCTTCTATATAATAACGCCTTTGTCCTTGAAACACTATATTTTCAAATACTTCCGCTTTTTTTTCATTTAACAACTCTATTAGCAATTCTTCAGTTGCCATGTCTTCTAAAGAAGATATCTTTTCATTAATAGCATTCTCGTCTTTAAGAATATTATCATCGCTCATATTTTATCCCCTCTAAACCATCTTATAGTTTGTCTATGTCATCTAAATCTGATATGTCCATATATGGAGAAAATGATAGTCTTAAACTTTCGCTAATTTCCATATCAGACAAGCCAATTGCTTTTAATACTCTGGACGGCTTTGAAACTGCACAAGCACTTCCAGTTGATGCGGCTATAATAGGGGATATCGCCTTTAATAAGACAAGGTTATTATATCCCTTAAATCGTATATTTAATATGCCGGGGATACGCTGATTAAAATCATTATTAACACTAATTTCCCCTTTAAATGCTTTAGAAAATTTATCGACAATCAGTTTTTCTAATGCTATACATTTTTTATGATTCTCTAAAAAATCTCTTTCAGCAATTTCGCAAGCTTTCCCAAATCCAACAATCAACATGGTCGGTAGAGTACCTGCTCGAAGATTTGCTTCTTGTTCACCGCCATGTAAGAGCGGCACAAGTCCTTGCTTTATTCCATTTAAATCGTCTCTAACATATAAGCATCCAATGCCTTTTGGCCCATAAATTTTATGGGCAGAAAACGTTAAATAAGCAAGAGATTTATATTCTTGCACATTTATGTTAATTTTACCAATTGCCTGCGTTGCATCGGTGTGAAGTGGGACGCCCATTTCATGGCAGATTTCATCAATTTTATGCAAATTTTGAATAGTTCCGATTTCATTGTTGACAGCAATAACTGAAACAAGTACGGTATGAGCATCTATCTCATTTTTTAATAATTCTAGATTGATTTGTCCTGTTGAATCAACAGGAACAATTGAAATATTTACCCCACAAGACTTCAAATATATACAAGTATCGTAGATAGATGAATGCTCAATAGCGGATATCACAATTTTGGGCTTCGCTATGTTTTTCCATGCAACGCTTCCCTTTAAAACCATATTATTTGATTCTGTTGCTCCGCTAGTAAAAATGATTTCATCATCATTCTTTGCATTTATTATATGGGCAACTTGGCTGCGAGCTATAGAAATAGCCTTTTTTGCATATTCGGCCTGTTCATAAAACTTAGCCTCAGAATTACCATAACTATTAAGAGAATCCAACATTGCAGTTAACACTTCTGGATTTAGTTTAGTCGTTGCAGCATTATCAAGATACAACATTTACCACTACCTCACTTATCGCCTAATTCTATTAGTTTGTTAAAAAACTTGTCTCTATCGTTCAAATAACGGTATTCTGAATTAAGATAGTTTACTCCTCGTTCAATATGGTAATATGTTAGTTCAGGGAAGAATTCTTCATCCGTTATTGCGTTTTGTGCAAATTCAGTTATAAGTATCTTATAATACTCTTCCATCTGCCCAAAAACAGTCAACCTTTGATAATCCAATCCATCTTGATTTCTAACATCATAATGTCTTACTTCATCAGCTTTTATCCTAGGATCCCCATTCATCTTTAATGAACAGGCAATTGCTAATCGCATTATTGCTGCTTTTGAGGATAATTTAAGTTTTTTATCTAAATCTGATAGTTTTAACTCAACATCAGCCGTTGTCCTAATTCTTAAAATCATAGTTTATTTTCTCCAAAATAGGTTGTTTTTACTTTCGTTATCTTTGCTTTATCATCATAATCCAGCAAATATTCTCGCGCAATTCTATTAGATATTGAACGATAATTCTTTCCAGTAAACTCCGAGTCTGTTGATAGAATTACAACTTGTCCGCTTATTGTCGAAACTATGTTTTTAGAAAAAGTGATTCTGTTTTCTTCATCCAGCCGAGCAAGTGGAGTATCAAATATAAACATTTCTCTACGTCCCGATACCTTGAACATCGCCCAAATTATGCAACTTACAAGAATCTGCACTTCTCCGGCAGATAAGTAATTAATACTTACTTCTTTGTTGTCGGAAAATAGTTTCATATTAAAATTGACGTCTATATCAATAGACGAAAGATAAGAGTCTTTGCGAATTGTTTTATTAAAAATAGTGCAGCAAGCCTTACTGATTAGTGCAAGTTTCGTTTTAATTAGATATTCCTTCAGTTGCTTGCAAACATCCATTGTCTTTGAACACAAAACGAAACTATTTCCGAGCAATTTTTCTTTTTTCTGTTTATCGAACAATTCCTCATATTTATTTATTAGAATTGTTTTTTCTTTAAGTAAATCAGCCAAATAAATTTGTTTTGACTGAATTTCCTCAACGCTTTTTGCCAATTCGAATTGCATACTCTCTATTTGATTAATAATTGAGTCTATTCTCTCAATTTCAGCGTTCGCGGTAATAGTATTTCTAATGGAAGAGAGTTGTTCAATTAAGTTATTTTTATTTGATATAATCGGCTTCAATTGTTTGCGCTTTTCATTTACATAAGAAACTGTTTTATATATATCATCAATTTCTTCCCTTGTTAAGTGATACATTTTAGATGCCGATGTAGTTGAAAGCATATCAATATATTGCGACAGATCAACCTTCATATAGTCTTGTACCTGTAGCAACATTTCACGATACACTGTCGGCAATTCTTCTTCCGCTTGTTTAGCTGCTCTCAGAAAGTTTTTTCTTACAATGTAAAATGGAAGATATTCATCATAGAAAATCTTTAGTGTTTTGTTATTTGTTTCAGATGTCTTTTCTAACCCCTTGATAACATCTTGCAACTTAATACAATTTTCTCTTGAGAGACCTCCTATTTTTTCAAATTCTTTTTGCAAGGAAGCAATTTGTATTTTTAAATCTTCTATATGCTGTGCGAGTGAAGACATATAATCAGCTTCCGTTTTTTCTTCGATTTTTATTGAGTTTATGCGATTTATATACCCCGTTAATTCATACTCTTCCGCAGAAATACTAGTTTCTTTGCTATTAAGATATGAAACCAAGTCCTTTTGAAACTGGTTGAGAATATCAATATTAAAAATACTATCGAACACCCCTTGTAGGAATGAGGAAGTATTTCCCGATTCAACAATAGAACCAACTTTTTCTCCATCATAAACAAAAGAGTTTATTAATGCAGGAGAAGTCATGGAACGAATCTTGTTGATAAGGTCATTTGCCTCTGATGTTTCAAGTAAAATGTTATCTTGAGTAATGTATATGCTTTCAGTAATAGATGAATCTTTTGGGGAAATTGCCCATGCTCGAGTCAGTCCATAATTATGTATAATCCTTCTTTCAATATATTCGAAAGCTATGCTAATACTATATTTTTTCCCAATAGCCTTGTTAGATAAAATGTCTTTAACTTCTTTATAATAAGAACTATTCTCAGTTTTATAGCCATAAGCAAAACAACCGAACAAACCTATTTTAAAAGCTTTTAATAGGGTGGTTTTCCCAGCGCCATTCTTTCCTCCGATGAGTATAATATTTTTCTCATCAGTGGTAGAAAAATCGAATGTATTCATTCCTGCATAAGGGCCAATATTATTTAATGTAATGGAATTAATCTTCATAGGGTTCTCCACTAATATTTAAGCTTAAATATTCCTGAGAAAATTTTGTTTTTATTTGCTTGACCACATCTGTCCGTCGATTATATCCTGAATTAGACTTTTCAATATCCAATAACTCTGAGAATAGCGAGTAGTCTACGCCGCTTGTTTGGCAAATTTTTCTTAAATAATGATAGTCATCTTTAGATAGTAAAGTAATATCATCATTTAAAAGAGTTAACTCATCTGAATAATATTTATGGTATATCGATGTTACGGAGTTTTCTAAATCACCCAGCTCATACCAAATTTTTTGTATTTCTTCCAACTCTTCTTTTTTTATCAATTGGTACCCATTAGTTAAACTTGCTTGCAGTTTTAACAATTTATCTAACATTTCCTGCCTTGTTTGCAACGTAAAAGGGCCGACACCCAATTGATAAAACTGGTCATCCAACTTTTTTATTAGTATTCTCGGATTTTCTCCGTTTTCAAGCGAGACAGCATTATCAATAATATATCTTTTGGCATCTTCTTCACTGTTCGCCGAAGTAAAAACATGCCATTCATTGTTATTTAGATCCTGCCATGTCGTTCCATTATATGTTATAACGTTTTTGGCTCGTTGTCCCTTTGCGGCAATAACAACATTTCCTTTTGAATCAGTATCTACTTTAGAAAAATATAGACTGCCATTCATTCTTCTATTCATTCTACGAGTATCGTCATCTCTAATAGAATAAACCCAATTTCTATAATCCAGCAATGGCTTTAACCATGTTATACCACTTTTTATAAAACCAGTTAACGATTTGTCTTCTGTAACGACCGTGCACATCCAACATCCAAACCTACTATTTCCACAAGTTGTCTGTTTTTTTTGTTCCTCAGTCATTATCATAGGACATTCCTCTCCTGTCAGAGAATCTTGATATAACTTAAAAAGCTTTTTATTGTCACTTCCCCAAGGAGATTTGTGGCTTAAAAGATAATTCCAAACATCATCTTTAGTAAACTCGCGAATGGGGGCAAACACATAGGAATTTGCTTGAGTAGTGTGACGCATTAAATCTTTTCCTTCTATAGTGTGATTGCTTAAAACACGGTCTCTAGATTGGCTCTCTCCCTCACGGACGCCAAGTATCATTACCGCTTCGCCATACTCGCTTATTATTGATTCAACAAACTGATTGGCCGGTTCAATTTTCAATCTATCCGTACACCATCTAAAAGTTTGATTAGGACAAGGGTAGCCACGCCCAATCATATTCACCCAAAAACTTTTAGAAATGCTTGGACGAATTATACTAGCTTCTATCGGCAAATTGAATTTGTGAGCAAGATTATTAATTCTGGATATAGTATCCTGAATAGTCTCTATAATCATTGGTGTTTCCACCATGGTATCAGATGAAATAACGTATATCTTTTTTGTCAATTCTTTGCCTTCGTCGCTCAAATCCAAAATAGAATCTATAATAATCTGTGCTGTGCAAGTTGAATCCTTTCCTCCACTATAACCAATCACCCAAGGAAGATTATCCCTTAAATAAATCTCTTTAATCTTATCTTTCGCACGCTTTACACGAGAATCAATGTTTATATTATCTAATAGTCCCATTTTCTGAGATCTCCTTTTCTTTTGCTGCTTCTTCTTTATTAAGCGGTATCGATAATTTTACCTTCATAAGATTGCAAATCTTAATTATACTGTCTTCTTTTCCGTTGATTTTTCCTTGAGCATTAAAAATTCGTCCTATCCACTCAGGGTTAGTTCTTAGCCAATCTATTTTATTCAATTCTTTTAGTAGTTCTAGGCTTATTTTTTCGGAATAGAAACAATAGCCTAAACGCCCGAATGCATTTATTACAACTGAAAGTGTTAGAACATACTCTTCTTTTAATGTTTTCTTGTATATTTCTTTTGATTCCAATTGACTCCATTCAGAAATAAAAGAAAAGATACTTTTCCAATACTCTATGAGAAACTCCCGATCATTTTGACTTACAGCTGAATTTTTAATAATACGCTGATTAGCTCTCAAAAAGTTTGAGAGAGTAAATAAAGATGACGAGTATTTGCCAAGCGAGTCATGTTCTTTATCTACATATTTGTTTAAAAAGGGGATGCCATTCACAACATCTTTAACTGCATTTGATAAAACATCACGATCATCATAAAGTGTAGATAGCGATTTAGAAGGTTTAACCGCATGCTTATTAAGATCGGCGAACATCTGTTGACTTCGTTTTAACCCCTCGTCTTTATATAGAACAATGGCAATAGTTTCTTTGCTGAGAGCAGGATTTTCTTCAATAGCAGCCTCTATAGCCGATTTTCTATGTTGACCATCATTAATAATTAAAACGGCGTTCATATCAACTTTAAGCATTCCGATATTATCATCTAATTCGGATTTTTTAAATTCAAAATCCCCATCTATTGATGCTGCCAATGCCGAAAAGACATATGAAGTGGGATTGTTTAAAATATAATCTCTGATTTCCGGAATACGTGTTTCGTTTATGGTTCTCTGAGCTCTATACTCGGGCAACAAATAGTCTTCTTCCTTACTGAACAACTTTGATAAAAGGCCCAAAGGTATCATCGCTATATAGTAATCCCTGCCTGCTTGAACACCTCTTACGGCTGAAAAGTTATAATGAAATCCCACATCGCACCTCTAAATGAAAATGGTATACTTACGTATATACGCAAGTATACCATAAACAGATCCTTTTTGTCAATAGGAAATAGCTCCTGTAATTCAATTTGATGAAATATCTTCTAACGTTATTGTTTTAAGGATATCATCGTATTTATCATTGGCTAAGGATTCAAAATACTTATATAAATCAGCCTCAACAACAAGTGACGATGTGGAAGAAATATTATTAAATATTTTTTCTATACCGTAATTAGCAAAGCCAACCAAGAAATCTGCTGCTCGTATTTTTTTATTGTTATAATCTGGATTGAATGCTAATTTAAGTCGTTCATCCTCATCAAAATCTATCGTTTTTGAATGGATCAGCGCATTTTGAAGCATAAAATCCAACAAGTCTCTAATATCCGAATTTTCTCTATGAGTGTTTCTACCAATCGTTTTGGGTTGTGCTAACGGGGAGCTTAGAGTTGCATCGCTAATGCTTTTATCTTCCTTGACACCAATTGCGCAAGCAAGAACGAAAACATCAACTAATCTATTAAAAACCCCCGATTCTTTGATAGCACACAATTCGCTATCTGCTCGTTCCCACAAGGGGTTTTTCATTTCAATATCAGAACTTAATTGCATTTACGTCACCTCTAACTATAGTTGCTTTTTCTTGTGTATCATTTTTAATAACATAAAAATCATATAATTCTGTATTGTCTAGCAATTTTTTTATTTTATTCAAGTCTAACGTCAACAATATCGTTTGCTTGGATACAGTTGGTAATGTCTTGAAAATATGCTCAGACTGCTCGTTACCTGTAAAAGCAAAAGGCGCATCAACTATAATCGGATTTTCATTATTTTCCATTTGACATTCCTGCAATGCTTTTATGATACCAATAACATATGAATACACATCAACAGCTAATTGCCCACCGGTAAGGTAGGTAGTGCGTAGAGAGAAATCATCATTGACAAACTGAATCTTATCAGCATCCAATTCCGTCTGTGTAGTAAGCTTTTTAAAGATATCTCTTACGCATTCGTTTAGAGTAATCCTAACCTGATTCTCTCTTTGATCCTTTTCAGTGCGTAGCAATTCTGCCACTTTTTCAAAAAACTCAAGACGGTCTTTATAATACGCAGAAACCTTTGCATTTCTTAAAGCGTCATTAAGTATTTTATTTGATTTTTCATACACTTGTTTTTTCTGTGCTATGCGTCCCTCGTATCCAGCTTTGGCTGAGTTTAGCTGCTGTATGTCTGCCTTAATTTGTTCCAATTCTAAAACAAGGTCTTTTGCATCATTTAATCTTTTTAATTCATCAAGCTTTTCTTGAATCTCATCTTCAAGCCTACTATTTTCTGCCTCGAACTGAGCAATTTTACTTGTGTACAGCTCATATTGCATAGTTTCCGATTCGGCCGCCCTAATTCTTGTTTTTGCCTTTGAAATAAATTGTCCAAACTCATAAACATAAGATCCCGGAGGCATAATATCGATTATTGCATTAATTCTCGTGCGAGATGCGTCATCTAACTCTCTGCCGCAGACACAAATATCTTTTTGAATAATTTCTTTCAGCAAATCTTTTTTCAGATTTTCAAAGACATTCTGATAGCTGCTAGCATATTCAATATTTTTCTTTCTTAGCACGGCACTAGATTCGCTCGTAATTTGTGCAAGAAATAAATAAGGATATGTTCTATAAAACAAATTTCCAATACTGTGTTGCAAGTTTGCAATATTCTGCTGATTATTCTTAATATTTTGTTGTTTAGACTTAATTAATGACTCCAGATTTCCCTTTGATGCAACTGCTCCCAAAATCTTCAAAATTTCATCACGGCGAGCATTTTTTTGGTCTATTTGAGCCATTATATTTTTTCTTTCTTCTTTGGACTTTTCTATAATCTCATACAATTCTTGAATCGTGTCTTGCATATCAGCAATGGACATCCCATTAATTGTTTGGGTAGAATTTGCAGCCAATAAAGAGGCATAGTGTCCTAAAACAGTAGTTTTAGCGTTTTTATTCGTTCCTATATGAGAAAGAGCTTCAGTATAAGCATCTAACCCAAATAGTGAATGTATGGCCTTGCGAAGTTCTGCCGAATTGAGAACAATATCTCTAGATCTCTCGCCGTCAAGCAAAAAATATTGTGACAACTCTTTCGGCAAAATGCTATTTATTTTATTTGCGACATCTCCAGTATATGGATGATATCCGCCATCTTCACCCATCATTTGCAATTTGTAATCGGTTTTCTGAACTCGTGAATTTTGCATCCGAAAGGCGACATCAAAAGAAACCGATTTGTTTAATCTATATGCAACACCCAAATGTTCAAAATCAATTTGTCCTGCAACTTCAACGGTTTCTCCTATTTGCTTTTCTTTATACGCCGCAATATTGAAAAGCGGTTTATCATCATTTTTTCCAAAATTATAATCATTATAGAACATCCATCTGAAAAACTGCAAAAGGGAAGACTTGCCATAACCGGAATCACCATAAATTAGCGTGATTTTGCCATTGGCATTAAAAGAAAGATCGCTTGTCCCGTAGTAGCAGCGAAAGTTCGTAATTTTAATACTATTTATTACCATCTTTTCGAGCCTCCTCGTAAGCCCTAACAATCTTGGTCACAATTACCTTCTTGTCCGCTTTGTCGATATTCTTCAAATTATCTCGTTCCATTTCTAAAACAAATTCCTTGAAATTTTCGGCAGTTAAATCTTTTTCTGCGAATTTATCAATCATCAAGTTCTCCTCCGTATACAAATTCATTGTTGAATTTAATGTCTTCGTATGTTAAATTATATTTTGAAAGGTAAGACTCCAAAACATTTGCAAGATATTCTTTATTTAGCGCCAATCTACCATACTCATAAAATCTTCTAAATTCTATTTTTGCAAAAGCATCATTATTCAGAGATGGTAAAACGATAACATCATAAATGTTTGCGATCTCTTTCCCTTTGTAAAGTCTGAGAATACGGCCTCTTCGTTGAACAAATTCTCTGTAATTATCATTACTAGACAAAATGAGAGCGCTTTTAATCGATGGAATATTTATGCCTTCATCTAAACATCTAATAGCAACCAAATACTCAATATAACCTTTATTAAAAGAGTCAATCAACTGCATTCTTTCTTCCACTGATTCTGATGCGGTAAATCGTGAAGCTTTCCCGTTTCCAGTTGATACTAAACACGCACTATTAATCAAGTTCAGAATATATTCCAAATGCCTTATTTCATTTGCCTCATTTTGCTTTTTTGTTCCGTCAAAACAAAGTCTTCCATCGCTACAATAAATTATGGTATGGTCTTTATCCTCTATAGTGGAAAAGATCTCAGCAATACGCTCAGTTTTTTCTTCCGCCATTGATATTGCGCGCAAACGCCCCCGATATCCTAAAGTAAACTTTTCCTCGTCGATAATTACTTTTTGAGACATGTCCATTCCCGACAGCATCAATTTGGTGGCTTTCGCAAACTTTACCTCATCCTCATCAGTTGCATTAACGAAAATAGGGTGGTATTTATAATTTACCAAATACTTGCCCAATGCCTTTTCTATAGGAAGATCTATTACTTGGCCTCCAAACCAATCTAAAAGCGTTTTAGTTTTTTCAGCATCGTTGCCGAATACAGGCGTCGCTGATAATCCTAAGCGGTAGGGGAATTCAATTTTTAATTCATCACTTATGCGATTTAAAAAATTGTGAGCTTCGTCTACAATGAGTAATTTATCAAAATCTATTTTCGAATACAAGCTTGCATATCGTTTTAAGAAGAAACTTTTTATTGTCGTAATTACAATAATCGGTTTATATTCTTTACAAGCCTGTAAATATCCAGCATAGATTTTTGTTTCAGCATCACTAATTTCACCGTGGACAATTTGAATAATGGCGTCTGGGAAAAACTCTTTTACGTCTTCCGCCCATTGATTAGCTAAATGCTTATAAGGGACCGCAATTATAGTAAAAATATGATTATTTTTAACGAAATCTTGAATGGAATACAATGCTGTAATTGTTTTTCCTGTACCAGTTGCCATCACAAAAAAACCCTGATGACCATTGGCATTCCATTTTTCTTTTGCGTCTTCTTGATACGGACGCATCTTGTATTTAGAAGAGTCTACTTTATAATCTCCTTTATGCTCAACACGTGCTAACAATTCATTTTTAAAAGCATCCATAAAATCAAATACTTTTAGATTAGGATTCTCATCATTCCATATAGAATCAAACTCAGCAGTTTCGTCTGCTATGCGCCCCTCTGTATCAAACCAACTTTTATATATTCTTGTTTTTTCATAGTTAGTGTGATATCCAAAACCGGTTTCATTATTTGACCCTACACAAGCAACGATATTCCCATCAAAATCTTCTAGTAACGCAAGCTTATCGTGGTATATTCCATCATTCTTGACAACTATTTTTACATCAACAATTCCTTCTTTTACTAAAAGATGCAAAATTTGTGCGTTTTTATCAGACAGTTCATTAAACGTTTGCTTCACTTCTGCTATAAAACGATTTTCTAATATATTACGTTCCTCATATCCAGACTGAATGGCAAGCACATCTTCTGAGGACAGATTTGGTGAAGTAGCAAGAAAAACCTGACCTCCATTTCGAGCCATTTCCAAAAGACCGTCACCTATAAAAGATAATGCAGACGAACTAAAAAAACCTACGCTTCTTTTATATGTTTTTGCACAAGAAAGAAGTGGATTGAGAATTTGCGAAAAAGAATCGTCGCTTGACGTTGTATACGATATATTTAACGGAATATCTCTGAAGTTCATTACTGTTTATCCTCATAATGCAATAAAATTGATGACTTAACAAAAATATTATATCACATTTGTTGTGATAAATCAAGATATAATGGGGGTTCTTATAGAGAAATGGCGTAATATAGCCACTTTTCACCCCACCTAAAACCATTCTTTAACCCCCTAATGGCTGGGG
>ENA-OROD01001876-OROD01001876.1-human-gut-metagenome-genome-assembly--contig:-NODE-1876-length-16013-cov-2.808497_pt1 | contig 16013 bp, 13 predicted proteins | sample MGYA00242123_ERZ509038 | MGnify/ENA primary metagenome ERZ509038 (study PRJEB26280, sample SAMEA2338719) | human gut metagenome | biome: human gut; feature: human-associated habitat; material: faeces... | reverse complement strand
AAAATTTTCCACCACTAGCTTATCCGTAGTTTCTGAATACTCCTTGCAAAGCAGTAGCGTTATTCTTTTTAATAACTTACTCTTTATACCCACTGTAAATTCCAATGAAGAAGTTTTATCTTTTGAATACGAAATATATTCAACCGCTTCCTTATCCTTATTAAATATAATCTTCAAAGGAATATATTCTTCCAATTCCATATCTATTATATCTTGCATATTCTTGTACCTCCTAATGCCATCCATTAAACTGTGCATGTTTTATTACTGGCAACTGTCCTGCTTGTCTTGACTGAGCAAATATAAATTCCCAATTACCTTCCGTAATCTTTTCTCCATAAACCTCTATCTCAAATGATTTTGGAATATTAGTATACGGATACTTTTCTTGAGTTGGGGTAATATTATCCCATACAGTACCCGTCTTACTACCACTCTCTCCAACATTCCCCAACTGCTGCGGTCTTTTTACATTATTTACTACTTTTAAGCCCATAGGAAGATAACTATATATACCATTATCATTTTTAAATATCATTCCACTTTTAATAAGAAGTGATGCGGAAATAGTATTTTCATCTTTAGGATATTCTCTTCTTGTAATAAAAAAGCTATTAGACATTCTCATAGTTATTCCTCCACTATATATGATACTATTTTTCTATTCATCGCATCATTATTATCAAATCTTACACATACAAGCATACCATTCATACTTTTTTTATTTATAGGATTTTGTAATTCAGTTTTATCGTTTTTATCTCCCGCTAAAAATCCTTCATTTATAAGTTCTCTTACTAAAATACAAGCACAATCCTTAGTACACGTTTTTTCATTACCAGTATAAGCAGAAGAAACAAACTGAGGAATTCTTACTAAATTCTCTCTACCCCAACTTTGACTTGTAGATAATATTTGTTCAACCTTAGTATCATAAAGATTATTAAGTACTTTCTTCCTAATAGCGTTAATTGCTGGTACCAACATAATAGCAAGTATCATCATTATTGCTATTGATACCATAAGTTCTATTAATGTAAATCCTTTATTTTTCATTTTATTACCTCTATTATTCTATTTAAAAGTATAACAAATTTTTCATTTAATAACAATATTATGTTGAATTATTTTTTTCATTATTATATAATAATATTTAGAATAGAGAGGGAATTATGAGGGAATTTGATTTTGAAAAAATGCCTATAGTTGAAATAGCTAACGAAATCATAATGGATGCTGTTAAAAGAAATGTTAGTGATATTCACTTGGATCCAACTAAAGATGCTATTAGAATTCGTATTCGTATAGATGGATTATTATCAGATTACTCTATGATTCCAGGTCAATATAAAAGAAACTTAATATCTCGTATAAAAATGATGGCACAAATGAATATTATGGAAACAAGGCTTCCACAAGATGGTGCTATTAAAACTAAAATTGGAGATAGAATGCTTGATCTTCGTGTTTCTTCATTACCTACTAATAATGGTGAAAAAGTCGTTATTCGTGTTCTTGATTATTCAAAGAGTTTACAAGGCCTTGAGACATTAGGATTTTCAGAAGATAGTTTAAATAAAATACATAAAATGATTAATGTTCCAAATGGTATCATTCTTGTAACTGGTGCTACTGGTTCAGGTAAATCAACAACTGTATACTCTATTCTTCAAAAGATGAACACTGAAGAAGTAAATATTATAACAGTTGAAGACCCAATAGAAATGGATATTGCTGGTATAAATCAAGTACAAGCACAAAGTGAAATTGGACTTACATTCGCAAATGTACTTAGAAGTATCTTACGTCAAGACCCTGATGTTATAATGATCGGAGAAATTCGTGATGATGAAACTGCTAGAATTGCTGTTCGTGCTTCTATCACAGGTCATAAAGTATTATCTACAATACATACCAATAACTCACTTAATACTATTGAAAGACTTACCGATATGGATGTAGAACGTTACTTACTTGGTTCTGCTCTTACTGGAATTATTTCTCAAAAACTAGCGAGACGTTTATGTCCACATTGTAAAATACTTAGAAATACAAGTGAATATGAAAAAACTGTATTTAGAAAAGTACTTCATAAAGATATAGAGCAAATGTATGATGCTAATCCTGACGGATGTGAACATTGCTTTAGAGGATTTACAGATAGAATTGCAATACTTGAAGTACTTCTTATGAATGATGATATAAGAGATGCTATTACAAATAATATGCACAAAGATGAACTTAGAAAACTAGTTTATAAAAGTGATGTTATTACCCTACTTCAAGATGGACTTATAAAAGTTGTTGAAGGAGAAACATCATTCTCAGAAATACTTAAAGTTGTTGACCTTGATAATGACTTATCTAATTATGAAGATGATAACTTAGAAACAGGTATTAGAGATATAGAAAATCAAGAAATAAATAAACCAGATATACAAGAAATAGATGCATTTAATCCTGATGATCATTATGTATCACTAGAACCAGTAACAACAAATAATAATGAAATAATAGATTATTCAGCATTAATACCTAAAGATGTAGAAAATCATAATAATGAAATACCACATGATACAATAAAGCCAGGCGAAATTGAATACTTTAACTTTTAGAAACTTTTATATTTATGAAAATTTAGCATTTTAAAACTGTAGAAATCATTTGATTATCTACAGCTTTTTAATATTAATTACTTCTTTATTAATTTTATTTCAGATTCTTCTTTACGAAGTTCTGATTCTAAATAATCTCTTAATAAATATAATGATAATAAACAGTCATGATATTTTTCTAAAAGATTTCCTTTAGAATCAACATGATCATGTGAATGTCCTTTTTCTGAATCAGATTTAACATATACATCATAAGTACCATCTTTTCTTTCTCTTACAGTATAATCACTTTGTCCATATGTTCCTGACTTATCATATGTATAGTTTCCATCTTTTCCTTCTTTAGAAAGTTCTTCACTTTTTGACTCTTTTGAGTCAAATATACTTCCAAACCATCCCATTATAAGTGCCTCCCTTTTTCTAAATTTTCATCTTCACAATATGAATCAATATATTCAAGGTGATCTCGTAAATTTGTTGAATTTACATTTGATTTTTTCTTGAATAATGCGATCATATTGTAATTTTTATCAAAAAATAAATCCATAAAAATTGATTTTTTAGGTTTGCTTTTAATAAATTCAGATTTTAAGTTTTCATTCTCTCTATAAACAAGTAAATATTGAGAATCTGATTTCATAAATTCAAACGCTAACTTTTCAAATTCATTTTCATATTGTAAAGTCCAATCTTCATTTTTCTCTTCAACCTTCATTTTTCTTTTTTTAGGAATGTAATCTAATACCAAAGTATTTTCAACTATATTGCATTTATAATCAGGTCCAAAATTAGGTATGTTACTTTCACCAATAAAGAACATTTCTATATCAGTATAAGTTAAATCATCATTAATAGCATCTTTTAATATTTCAAGTTCATGACTATTAAGAGTTGATATATCAAATATGGCTTCTTTATCTTCTTCGTATTTTATTATATTAACACATAGTGTTTCAACTTTTTGTGTTTTAGAATTTTCAATATCAATATAACATTTCATAATTTTAACTCCTTTATTTTATTAAATTCTATATTTGATAGTTCACAACCATATTCTAATCTTTCTTCAAATGTTCTTGGTATAGTTTTAGAATAGTTTATTGCTTCTTCAAAATATTTTGTTCCTTGAAAAAATATTTGTATTGGATATCTTTCTTTTTCATATCCAAATTCTATACAATTAGCTAATCGTCTTTTTAATAATATAATTGTAGTAGAATTGTTTAATTTATTATCTAACATTACAACATATGAAAGTGAGCTTATTTGTGCTTGTCTTTCTATGGGGTTTGTTAGGTAATAAGTTACATCATATTTCTTTTGTTCTTTTAACGTAGCTTCTACTTCTTCAGATAAAAGGACTAAATCATTTTTCTCTTTTTCTTGAGCAACATGTATGATTTCATGTAAAACTGTAGATAATATATTTAAATTTATATATCTTATAAGTTCCAAATTAGAATTTAAATGTATTTTGTTTGCGTTAAACATTATTTGTGATAACAACATATCATAATTAAAACAAAGTATTTTTGAACTATTATAATATCTAGCAACTGGTAGATTATTTCCTATTTCAATTTTATCAACATAATCAGTTAAGTTTCTAGCATATAATTCGTTTATAATTAAACTTATTAACTCATGTTCACTAATAATTTTATCTTTTTCAGCAATATTTTTCATCAAAATTAATCTACAATATTTTATTTATATTGTCAACACTTTTTAAAATTTTATATATTAGGAAATAATATAAATTATCATGAATATAATTTATGGGTGAATTTATGTTTCAAAGTAAGCAAAATACTAGAATTAAATATATGTTTTTAATATGTATATTAATATTTATATTTGTTATTGTTAAAGTGTTTTATATACAGGTTATTGAATATAAGAAACTTAATAATCTCGCTAATGAATTATGGAGTCGTGATTTAACAGTACAGGCTGATAGAGGTAAAATACTTGATAGAAATGGTAAAGTAATAGTAGATAATGTTACTACTGTTGGACTTTATCTTGTACCAAATCAAATCATTAATAAAGAAGAAGTAAGTAAAACTTTATCAAGCATACTTGAAGTTAGTTATGAAGAAATGTATAGACATGTTACTAAAAAGACTTCTATTGAAAGAGTACATCCTGAAGGAAGAAATATTAGCCATGAGAAAGCAGACTTAATTAGTTCTTATAATTATGAAGGAGTTTATCTTTTAAAAGAAAGTAAGAGAGATTATAAATATGGTAATATTTTATCTCATGTTATTGGGTATACTGGTATTGATAATCAAGGACTTAGTGGTATTGAACTTAAATATGATAAGACTCTTACTGGTAAAAATGGTAATATTAAATATTATAGTGATGGTAAAGGCAAAAGACTTTCTTTGCCTGAAACATATGTATCCCCTACTTCTGGTAGTAATGTAACATTAACTATTGATTTAGATATTCAACTTTCTCTTGAAAATGAATTAATGAATGCATATAAAAAATATGATGCTGAAGGCGCGATTGGTATTGTTATGAATCCAAAGTCTGGTGAAATACTTGCAATAAGTAGTATTCCATCATTTGATCCAGCAAACTATAAAAATTATAGTAGTGAAATTATTAATAGAAATTTAGCAATATGGTCTAACTTTGAGCCAGGAAGTACTTTTAAAATAGTAACACTCGCATCAGCCATTAATGAGGGAAAAGTTGATATATTTAAAGAACACTTCTATGATAGTGGAAGTATAAAAGTAGCGAACTCTACTCTACACTGCTGGAAAAGAAAAGGTCATGGAGATGAAACATTTATACAGGTTGTTGAAAACTCTTGTAACCCTGGATTTGTTAATTTAGGTCAAAGACTTGGCAAAGAAACATTATTTAAATATATTACTGAACTTGGTTTTGGTAAGAAAACTGGTATTGATTTAAATGGTGAAGCAACTGGAATATTATTTAATCTTGATAAAGTTGGTCCAGTTGAACTTGCAACTACTGCGTTTGGCCAAGGAATAAGTGTTACAGCATTACAACAAGTTACAGCAGTTAGTGCAATCGTAAACGGTGGTACTCTTTATACTCCATATATTGTTTCAAGTGTTGGAGATGATTCAAAAAGTCCAGTTATTAAAAAAGAAAACATAATTACTAAAGAAACAAGTGATGTTGTAAAGTATGCTCTTGAAAGTGTTGTTGCGAATGGTAGTGGTAGAAATGCTTATATTGAAAACTATAGAATTGGTGGTAAAACAGGTACGGCTCAAAAAGTTGGTAGTGATGGACGTTATATGCAAGGAAACTATGTTCTTTCGTTTATTGGTTTTATGCCTGCTGACAACCCTGATTATGTTATGTATATAGCTATAGATCACGCTAAAGGTGTTACACAATATGGTGGTGTTGTAAGTGCTCCTATTGCTAGAAATGTGTTTAAAGATATAATTTCTATTCATGATATAAAAGAAGATACAAAAGGTATTCCTAAATCATATAGATGGGATGATATTGTTTATAAAATGATACCAGATGTAATTGGTAAAACTAAAAAAGAAGCAAAAAAATTGCTTCAAGGATTCAACATAGAATTTACAGGAGATGGTGATAACGTCATAGATACAAGCCCAAATGTTAACTCTCGTGTTAAAGAAGGTTCTACTATTAAAGTGCTTTTAAATTAAAAATATTCGTAAAATCTTAAAACTTTTTATAATAATTCTCTTTTAAATATAGTATAATATTTTTAGGATGTGGTAACAATGAAGAAAATTATATTTACTTTCATCTTATTACTATGTAGTGGTTTTATATTATATTATGCTTATATATGTGTTAAAAATATAAATACTATTGGTATTGAAAGTGATATTAAAGGTAAAGAAATTGATAGTGATGAATATATATATAAAGAAGATTTATTACATTTAGGATATGATTTAAAAGATATAGAAATTATACAAAATAAAGTTAGTAATGTTGATGTAAAAAGTTATTTATTAAAAGAAAAATATGATAATCTTACATCTTATATAAATGCATTATATTTTATACCAAAGAATATAGAAAGATACATAAGTTATCATAAATTAAATAGTGATATGCCTTATGATAATGTTATACTTAATGTAAATATGAATCTAGATTATGATTTTTATACTAATATAAATACTCTTCATAATTATTTAGATATAACTACTCTTGTAAATAAATATAATAAACTTCCAGATAATTATGAAATAGATGATTTAGTAACATTAGATAAAGAATATAGTAAACGTGGTGAAAAAGTACGTGAAGTAGTATATAAAGACCTAAAAGCAATGTTTGATAAAGCAAAAGAAGACGGATTAAAATTAAATGTTGTATCAGGATTTAGAACTAACGATAAACAAAATAAATTATTCACAAATTCAGTCAAAAATAACGGCTTAGAACATGCATTATTATATTCAGCTAAATCTGGACATTCAGAACATCAATTAGGTCTTGCAATTGATATAAATAGTGTTAATGAAAGTTTTAAAGATACAGAAGAATATAAGTGGCTTATAAACAATTCATATAAATATGGATTTATAGAAAGATATAAAAAAGGTAAAGAAAATATAACAGGTTTTGCATATGAACCATGGCACTATAGATATGTAGGAATAGATACTGCTACTAAAATATATACAGAAAATATTACATATGAAGAATATGTAGTTAAATTTTTGAAATAAATTTATAGAATAAAAATACAAATGAACAAGAAATAGTTATTATAAGAACCTTAACTATTTCTTTTTTTGTACCGCTCATTTCTTTAATAATCTCCCTATCTTTGGAATATGACACTTTTATAGTTTTATGAGCATGTATATTGTATACTTTATCTCCCACTTCAATCTTTATAAGATTATTAGATTTATTAAAGTTACCATTACCAGTTATTACTACACTTGTATTATCATTTACTTCATATTTAATATTTAAATTATTTTCATTATTTAAAGTAATATCATAATCATATATATCTTTATTATAATTTATATTATATCCATCTATATTTAAAGATAAAAGTTCACTACTATCATATTCTCTTTTATCATAATTTTTAAATATATTTATTACATAATCATTATCAATATTAGAGCTAATTATAATCTTCTTATAATTATTATCTAAAGTATACACACCTTCCCCATTTACTATTTCATTTTTATCTTTTTTAACATTTATATTAACGCTTTCACTATCAGTATAATAATTATATACTTTTATTTCTTTATCAAAAGAGGGAATTAACTCTTCATTATTAACCTTAATATTACTTAAAGCATTTACCTTAACAACACAAAACAATAATATAAATATAGTAATCTTTTTCATATTAATATTATTTACATATTAAAAAAATAAATTCATAAAGAATCTATTTTATTGTTTTAATTATTATTTTTTTATTTTTTCTTTTTCTTTTATCAATTTTAAAACATTCTTTTAATGTTTCTGTCATATCATCTATCTTTTTATTATAATATATTGTCGCAAGCAATTCTTTTTCTTTTACTTTTGAACCTATTGTTTTATTTAAAACAACTCCTACACTATAATCTATGTTATCTGTTTTATGAACCCTTCCTGCTCCTAAATCAAATACTAATTTAGATAATTTATGTACATCTATATTATTTATATATCCAGTACTATCACTATAAATATATTTTCTATGAGCATTTATTTTAAGTTTTTTTATATCTCCACCCTGTGCCTTGATCCACTCATAGAATTTATTTTTAGCATGTCCACATTCAAGTAGATTTATAACAAGTTTACGTGCTTTACTTATATTTATTCCTTTAGAAACACTAATCATAAGACTAGATATTGATACTGAAAGTTCATATAATCTTTTATCATATTTTCCATTAAAGAAATCTATTACTTCTTTTACTTCAAGGGCATTACCTATATTAAGTCCAAGTGGAACACTCATATCACTTAATGTACACACTACTTTTTTATTATAGTATCTTCCTAGTTCTACCATTGTTTTAGCAAGTTTAGTAGCATCTTTTATATTAGTCATAAATGCGCCTTTACCTACTTTTAAATCTATTACTATAGTATCACTACCGCTTGCGATTTTCTTAGACATTATAGAGCTTGCGATTAGTGGAATCGAATCAACCGCACCTATTTCATTTCTTAAAGCATATATTTTTTTATCAGCTACAGCTATCTTTTCACTTTGACTTATAACAGCACATCCAACTGTACTAAGTAATTTAAGAAATTCTTTTTTAGATATGTTTAATTTGTATCCAGGAATACTTTCAAGTTTATCAACTGTTCCACCAGTAAGTCCAAGTCCTCTACCACTCATTTTAGGAACAGCAACTCCAGAAGCAGCAACTATAGGAGCAACAATTAATGTTATTTTATCTCCTACTCCACCAGTTGAATGTTTATCACATACAGGCTTATCAATACTACTTAAATCAATTATCTCACCACTTTTAATCATTATATCTGTTAAATAATATGTTTCTTCCATAGATAAATCATTATTATAAATACTAAATAAGAAATCACTCATAGTCTTATCATTTATTTTACCTTTGATATAACTATTAACCATATATTCTATTTCTTTATATGTAAGTTCTTCCTTATTATTCTTTTTATCAATTATTTCTACTACCTTCATATACCTCACCTATTATACATTATACAATATTTTTGATGAAAAAAATAGATTCATTTTTATGGTTCTAAATGACCTAATTAATAGATAACATTATAAAGAGTTAAATAGAATAGAAAAAACACTTATTTTCATTTTGATATTTTTATCATCTTTTATTTTAACATTTATATAACAGAACTATTGTATCAAAAAAGATTTCCTATAAGACAAAAAATTTGAATTTACATAAATTCAAATTTTATTACTCTACCTTAAGGCAGACATCCCATAACCAATGCATTTGTTTTAGTTCTTACCCGCCTATCCGTGCTTGTTCGTACGAAGTAGTCGCTTCATAACATCTTTCATACCTTTTTTGTTTTAAGTCGGAGTTTGTTTTTTTCTTTGAACCAATTACATTTTGCTCTAGTTTACATGCACTTTACATATTATCCCAATCGGAAAGCTGGAGCGACACCGTCTGAAGCAGAAGCACCGCTGCCAATCCAACTTCCGCTAGTGGAAACATCTAAGAAAAAGTTAGTAATATTAGAATAAGCTGCGCGAAGCCACCACCAAGCAGCACTAGTTCCGTTTTTCTTTATTGCACCACTATAACTACTTGTTGTCACCCCTATACTTGTATAATAATCTAAAGCTCTTGTTAAATTTATTGCTGTATCATTAGTAGCAGAATAATCCGTATATATTTCCTTTGGTGATAATAAATATAATTTATCTGTTGATGTGAAGTTTGCTGTATCGTTAGGACCATGTCCTGATACTACTGTTGTATCTATTATTGCATTCTTTATTTCACTTGGTATTGCATTATATATATTATTATTTACAAATGTTCTCATGCTTGTTGCTGGCCATCCTCCAACATTTGTATCTGTATCATTCATTTTATGATTTGTTATTATATCTGCAAATTCAAGTACAAATCCGCATGCTGTTTGAGAATAACCAGACTTAGAACAAGAACTAGGCTTAGATTTATTTGCAATACGTAAAGTATGTGTTCCATATGTTCCCATATCTATTGTTCTAGTATCACCAACATTATATTTGCTTATGTTATTATTTCTAACTGCTTTAATTATTGTTTTCCATGAATCAGCCGCAAATGAATTAGGTGCTGGAATATCTTTATCAGCAATATCAGTAAAATACCCAGGCCTACTTGTTCCACCATCTATACGTGCATAAGTTTTATCAACGTGAGAACTATTATATTTTGTTCCTGCTCCACCTACCAAACTGGTACTACCTTCGAACATTACTTCACTATCACTAACAGCGGTAGTTACAAATTTACTACTTGCATATATAGTCTCAAGGTTATCACCACCATAAAACATACTGTTCATATCAGTTACTTTACTTGTATCAAAACTACTAACATCTATTGTAGTCGCATATGTTGACCAAAACATACGATTCATATCAGTTACTTTTGATGTATTAAAATTGCTCAAATCTAAATTATTAACATGACTCTTAGAAAACATTTGATACATATTAGTTACATTACTAGTATTAAAACTACTTAAAACTATTTTAGTGGCCTGAGCACCATCAAACATACGCCACATCTCTGTAACATTACTTGTATCAAAATTACTTAAATCTAATGTTTTGACTTGACTATCAATAAACATACCGCCCATATTATCTACATTACTTGTATCAAAATTACTTAAATCTAATATTGTAAATTTGCCACCAACAAACATACAACTCATATCAGTTACTTTACTTGTATTAAAATTGCTAACATTTAAAGAAGTAAGTGAAGTATCAGCAAACATTCCAGACATATTAGTTACTTTAGATGTATCAAATTTACTTAAATTTAAAGTTCTAACTTTAGTACCAGCAAACATATCACTCATATTAGTTACTTTACTTGTGTTAAAACCGCTAACATCCAGTGTTGTTGTTTGACTATCAGAAAACATTCCACTCATACTAGTAACATTACTTGTATCAAGGCTACTTAAATTTAGTAACTCTGTCTGGCTTCTATAAAACATACTAGTCATATCTGTTACTTTGCTTGTATCAAAATTGCTTAAATCTAGTGTTGTAGCTTGACTATTAGAAAACATATACGATACTGAAGTTATTGGTTTATTATTGATATATGTACATAAACTACTTGTTACTGCATCAGTACTTGCTTTATCAGTAAGTTGCACGCCCCAACCATTATTAGCCATATTACTCCAACTAAGTCCTGAACTTGCATAATATCCTTCTTGCTTATAAGCATAAGTATATTGACCATTTACATACTTTAATCCTTGTGTTAAAGTATCTGTTGTTGTACAAAAATATGTATTTGTACTAGGTGTTTCTACTAATGTTATCTCACTATAAGTGGATGGTGTTATTATATCTTGAATAGTGTTTGTTATATATCCACCTTTCATAGTAAAAGCTATATTTTGAGAAGAAGTACTACTATTTGTAATTAATAATTTTACTATATTTGAATTACTACTTGTTATTGAATCATTTGGCTTATTATATGTGGTTACCACGTCATTTGTATCTTTAGTTGATTCATAATATTTAACAGTAATGTTTGTATTCTTTAAATAAAGTAACTTATAATATGTGTCTACTGGATTTAAATTATTTACTTTAATATCAATAATTGTTTCACCTGTTGGTACTGTTAAAGTGTTAGTACTACTTCCATTTAATTCTATTGAATATTTAAGTTCTCCAATATACATTTCAGCTGCTTTATGATTGTTTGATGTAACGATATAACTAGAAAAAGTAACACTTAAAAGAATACTTATTCCTATAAGTACTGAAATAACAGCAAAATATTTTTGTAAGAAATTAACTACTCTATTCATACTATAATTATAACAATATTACATTACAAATACAAGTAAAAAACATAATCAATTATCTTTAGTTATATCTTCAAATTCAAAATCAACAACTTTTTTAAGTTCACTTAATTCTATTTCAATTTGATAACCTATTTTACCACCACTAACAAATATTCTATCTTTATTTGAAGCGGATTTATCAACAATAGTCCTAAATTGTTTTTTCATTCCAACTGGTGAACATCCTCCATGAATATATCCTGTAAGTGGAAGCAGAAGTGCTGACTTTAACATATCTATACTCTTTTCACCTACTACTTTAGCTGCTTTTTTTAAATCTAATTCCTTATTAACAGGCACAACAAAAACATAATGATTATTTGTATTAGATACAGTAACTAATGTCTTAAAAACTTTATCATAACTTTCATTTAAAGTATCTGCTACTTCTATACCACTAACAGCATTCTGATAAGTATGAATAACATATCTTATCTTCTTTTGATCAAGTATTCTCATTACATTCGTTTTCATTATTTTTCTGTCTTTCTTAAATATTTAGCAAGACCAGTTGGCTTTATATTAGTCTTATCTTCTATTAACTCTAATAACCTTAATATATCTTTATTTTTAAATTGATTTACTGGTATTATTAACTTCTTATTTTTACTTTGAAGTACTATATCATATTTATTATAATTTAATTTTAAATCAGTTGAAAATCCATACTTTTCTATGTCTTTTATATTTATATTATCTTTTAATATCCTTTTATTTACTAAATCTAAAGAGGAAACATATAATTTACCTCTATTAACTTTAATATAGATTCTATTCAATAAAAATATTATTGCTACTATTACTAAAATCAAAAATACTAAAGTAATTATTAATTCAGTATTTAATTTATCATGCATAAATATAATCTTATATAAATGTATTAATATTGATACAATAGATAATACAATAATAAATATTTCTAATTTAAATTCTTTCTTATTACATTTTATTTTCATACTAACCTCTATTGATATTATAACATAAACATGATATAATTTATATAAAATAAAGAGGTTGTTATGAATAATAAAGATAAAATGGATAAAAGATTATTTGATGAATTTGTAGTACAATTTAAAGAACATTATAATGAAAGACCTAAAGAAACTATAAATGAATTAGATATTCTTACTAACAATATAGAGATTACTTCTAAATTACGTAAAATTAGTTTATTTTTCTTCATTATTGTTTTTATTATATTTGAGATTATAGAAATGCCTGTTGCAGGAAATGAGGTAGGGATTTTCGGCGCTTCCCTGTCCCCCTCCGTAAGTCCCGTCCACACTTTCGGAAGAATCGAAATCTATATACTCCACTCCCTTCGAAGTCTCAACGCCGACGCGGTAAATTTTGATTTCCACTTCCCCGAATTTTTCGGTAAAACTCTTGGTCTCAGACGTTATGTCTTCCGTGTATGTGCTTCCAACGGTTTTTCCGCTCGTATAGACGGTATAAATTTTCGTCTCCGTTCCCCTCATCAGACTGTAATTGATTTCCGTAATATCTTCTTCGGTATACGTCCAACTGAACGTCAGGCTCTCGCCGTTGTTTACGCTGTCGATTCCCGCAAAATTCAAGGTATATTTGACCGTGACCTCGATGTCGCTGTCGTAAACGGCGACGGAGTTATATCGGAATTGTATCCGAAAGCGTTCTCCCGTCGGACATGCGTCGCTGATGATAAGATTGTTGTTTTCCAAGCTGATGTATTCATTGCCGTCCGGTAACTCCAAACTATATCCGTTTATCTGGATCACTTCGTTTATCACGAATATCAAAGAATAAGTTTCCCCTCTTTCCAAAGAAATTTGGGAACTCTCCACTAATTTCCCGTCTATATACCATGCAAAGGCATATTCCGTCGGATTGAGAATAAATTTGCCGTTCGCCTTCTCTGCTTTAAGTCCTATGTAAATGACTTCGTCATAATTTTGGAAATAGCAAACGCCGCTGTCCGTTAAATCGAAAGAAACAGGCTCCAATTCGGAATCGAGGACGCGATAATTCCCGTCTTCCCCGTCGTTCAGAGTGGCGACGTATTTTTTTGCTTCCATGCCCGAAAATTTGAAAAAGGTAAAGTTGTCGTCGTCGAGTTTCACGGAAATTTCTTCTCCGATCGGCTTGGATTCGCACACCGACGCCAGTAGCTCGTATTCATTTTTTATCGTTCCCGAATTATGTATTACGATAAAATATTCTCCTTTCGGGAGCGGCACGCTCACTTTCGAGCTTGCCGTATAGCCGCTGAACCCGGAATATTCCTCCAAACCGTCGGAAGACGCGGCGAAAATATTTTCTATCAAAACGTTCCCGTTTTGCGTATTCAGGGTATAGACGTCCGACTGCCAGATCTTGGTTTTGAAAATTCTCTTTTCCCCGCTTTCAATAGTTCCTTTGGTATTCCCTTCCGCAAAATTTATGCCGAGGGAAGTAGTTGCTCCCTCTTCCCCTGCGCCGACGATAACGGAATAGGCCTCTCCTCCTTTTAGTTCATATCCGCCGTCGTTCTTCACGGTATTTCCGGCCGAATCCCGGATTGTGACCGTCAAATCTCCGTCCGTCGCTCCCAATTCCGCCGTATACAATCCCGAATATTCGGGCGTAAACGTAATGACCTGTTTTCCTTCCGGAAGAAGATAGACCGGTACTTCTTTGCCGTTGACTTCATTTCCGTCCAGTTCGAATTTCGGCTGTTCGTCTTCGAACAAAATCCGCCTTTTCGAGAAAAACAGCGATTCCGCGTTTTCGTCTTCCCAGTTACCCGCCACGTGTTCCATCGAATCGTATAAGCCTGCCCGCCTTACGATGTCGAATTCACAGGCCTGCGTCAGCCTGCTCTTGTAATTCGTATCGCTTAAAAGCACGACGCACTGGGCATAGGAATCGTCGGCAGCGGAAAGAATCATTTCCTGTTGCGGAAGAAATCCCGCTATTCTCGAAAAACCTCGCACCTGGGTATCTTTCAGTTGTTCGTTCTTCGACAATTCCGTAAAAATATTGTTTTCGTTGTTTGCCGATATTGTAACTTCTTTCCCTTGCTCGTACAAATCTTGCCCTAAATTTACTAAGTCGACAATCGTTCCGAAAAGGCCTCCGGTTATTGTATTCAGACTGTCTACCACGAAATCTACCCCCATGCCGACGACTTTGTCCAAAACGCATTTCCCCATCACTTCCAGGGCGTCCTCTTCTGTTTGATATCTGATGATTCCGTAATTCGCTCGCATCTGCTGGATGATCATCCCGTCGTCGTCATACTTCGAATATCCGTCGTCTCCGTAGTTCAATGCGTTCTCGTTTTGAAGCTGGCTGATAAAACGGGGATTCGCCACATAATACTTATATCTCCCTTCTCCGTATTTTTTCCATTCGTAATTTCCCTCCCCGTCCGTCACGCGCTTAAAACTTTCCTGTAAAAGAGGTTTTATCGTTATCGAATACTCGTTTTCGGAAACTTTTTCCTCATTGAATTCATAATCGAAATCGATGAGCAGCAGGTCGAAAAACTCTCCTTCCTTAGCCATATAATACCCGTATTCCGCTCCGTTGTAGGAAAATACAGCGTTTTCTTCCGTCGATTCCAGGTGCTGTCGGGGAATGACTTCCGTCAGCTCCGAGAAAGAAGTTCCCTCTTCTGCGGCTTTTACTTCATCGGAAAAAGCCTGAATTCTTTTTGTCGATAAACTTCCGTCGCTTTTCAGAAGTCTATCGCTGTCCGTATATTCCGACTCGGAAAAATAAGTGCTTTCCGCATGCGCCGTCAACGGACGGTTCATCAGCCCGACGCCGATCGCACCGAACAACAGGGCC
>ENA-OROD01001875-OROD01001875.1-human-gut-metagenome-genome-assembly--contig:-NODE-1875-length-16014-cov-29.138292_pt1 | contig 16014 bp, 13 predicted proteins | sample MGYA00242123_ERZ509038 | MGnify/ENA primary metagenome ERZ509038 (study PRJEB26280, sample SAMEA2338719) | human gut metagenome | biome: human gut; feature: human-associated habitat; material: faeces... | reverse complement strand
ATATGCTGCTGGCCGATCTGCCCGCCTATGCCGAGGCGGAGCAGCGCATGGTGCGCGCCTACGCCGACCGGGAGAACTGGAACCGCATGAGTCTCATCAACATTGCCCGCAGCGGCATTTTCGCTGCCGACCGCGCCGTGCGCGAATACGCCGAGCGCATCTGGGAGGTGCACGCATGAACCCTTATGTCTGCGTCGTCGGCGCCGTGAATCTCGACATTTGCGGCCGCCCGGAAAAAAAGCTCATCTTCCGCGATTCCAACCCCGGCGCCGTCACGCTCACGCCCCAAAGCGTCGCCGCCGCAAGGAGCAGCGAGCAGGCGGCGCGCGCAAGCCTTCTTGTCCGTTTCTTTTGCATCGTTTCTCACCTCTTGCAACAGCCTATGCGCCGCGCGCGCCGAATATGCCGCGCATCCGGCGTGCATAAACGCGCTTGCAATTTCACTTCTTTTGTGTTATCCTGAATAAAACGGAAAAAGACTCATATAATTTCGCTTACATGGCGCGAAAGTTTCTACGGGGCCGCCGAAAAGGCCCTGCTATGGGTGTTCTGCCGGAGGAAGCTCCTCAGGCGGGACGCTTTTTCTTTTGCACAACATGACAGGAGTGATTTTTATGAAGATCCTGAAAGGCAATCTCGTCTCCGCGCCCTCGCTCGGCGCGCTGGACATTGTGGAACACGGCTGCCTTGTTCTGGACGACGGCGGCGCGATCCTCAGCGTGGAACGAAGCGCCCCGCAGGGCGCGGACGCGGAGGTTTTCGACTATGGCGATGCGCTCATTCTCCCCTCGTTCGTCGATATGCACCTGCACGCGCCGCAGTATCCCATGCTCGGCATGGGCATGGACCTGCCGCTGATCGACTGGCTGAACACCTACACCTTCAAAACCGAGGCGCGCTTTGCCGACAACGACTACGCCCGCCGCATCTACCGCCGCCTGGCAAGCGACCTGATCACCAACGGCACCACGCGCGTATGTATGTTTTCCTCGCTTCATACCGATGCAACGCTCATCCTGATGGAGGAGCTGGAAAAGGCCGGCGTTACCGGCTATGTCGGCAAGGTGAACATGGACCGCAACGGCGGAGAACACCTGCAGGAAACAACGGAGGAATCCATGCGCGAAACGCTGCGCTGGCTGGAGGAGTGCACGCGCTTTGAACACGTTAAGCCCATCATCACGCCGCGCTTTACGCCCTCGTGTACCAACGAGCTGATGGCATGGCTGGGAAAGCTTGCGCAGGAGCGGGGGCTTTACGTCCAGTCTCATCTCTCGGAAAACCGCGGGGAGATCGCATGGGTCAAAGAGCTGCACCCCGACTGCGCACAGTACTGGGAGACCTACGCAAAATACGGCCTCTGGAAGGATCACACCGTGATGGCGCACTGTGTTCATTCCGATGCGCGCGAATGCGCCGCCATGCGCGGCCACGGCGTTGTTGTGGCGCACTGCGCGGGGTCGAACATCAACCTCTGCTCCGGCGTTTCCCCTGTGCGCGAGATGCTCCAGCAGGGCATCTGGGTCACGCTGGGTTCCGATATCGCCGGCGGCGCGCTGCTGCCGATGTACAAGGTCATCACCATGTCCATCCGCGCCAGCAAGATCAAGCGCATCGAAACCGACTGGTCGGAGGATTTCCTCGCCGTGCCGGAGGCGTACTATCTCGGCAGCGCCAGCGGGCATCGCTATTTTGGCGCGCAGGGCTGCTTTGCCGCGGGCGAAAAGCTGCACGCCGTGGTCGTAGACGATTCCGACTTTATCGAGTCCACGCGGTCGCTGAACGTGCGCGAACGCTTCGAGCGCGCGATCTACATGATGCACCGGCACAATATCGTCTCCGTCTGGTCGGAAGGGCGGAGGGTCGTCGGCTGAGCCGTCCCGCAGGAGGGCGGCGCCCTCCTGCGTTCCCGCGGAACCTCTGCTTTTTGCGGAACCGGCAGAAAAAATTTTTCCAGCCTATTGACAAAGCACAGGTTAATTTGGTATAGTGCTATTTGTCCTGTCGAGCAGGAAACTTTGGCGGCATAGCTCAGCTGGCTAGAGCATGCGGTTCATACCCGCAGTGTCCCCGGTTCAAATCCAGGTGCCGCTACCAGATGCACGGGATGCGCGAGCATCCCGTGTCTCATATGGCCCGTTGGTCAAGTGGTTAAGACACGGCCCTTTCACGGCTGTAACATGGGTTCGAATCCCGTACGGGTCACCACCATGGAGGCTTAGCTCAGCTGGTTAGAGCGCCTGCTTCACACGCAGGAGGTCACTGGTTCGAGTCCAGCAGTCTCCACCAGAGCAGAATGCCGCGATGAATATCGCGGCATTCTGCTTTTTTATTCTGCCGCAGCCGCCTGAGCGGCCGTCCGGGCGCGTTCCCATATGGCGGAACGCAGAAAAAGTCCGCAGGGGCTTCCCTGCGGGCCGCGGCAGCTATTGCCTTTTGCGTGCGGCGGCGGTATAATGGGCGCAGCTTTGGCGGCAGCGCAGGAAGCGCCGCCGGAAACGAGAAGGGAGATACCATGAAAAGAATTCTATCGCTTATCCTGGCGCTTATGCTGAGCGCCGCGCTTCTTCCGAGCGCCCGCGCGGCATCGAACGAGGAAGCGCTTGCGGCGGCAAACGAGCTGCACGAACTCGGACTGTTCAACGGCACGGGGACGGATGCAAACGGGAATCCTGTCTACGAGCTTGACCGCGCGCCCTCGCGCCACGAGGCGGTGACGATGCTCGTCCGCCTGCTCGGTAAGGACGCCGATGCGAACAACGGCGCATGGAGCCTGCCGTTCACCGATGTCGCCGCGTGGGCCAGGCCCTACGTTGGCTACGCCTACACGAACGGCCTGACTGCCGGCACCTCCGCAACCACCTTTGGCGGCGAGGCGACCGTGACCGCCGCGCAGTACATCACGTTCGTTCTGCGCGCCCTGGGCTACGAGAGCGGCACGGACTTTCAGTGGGACAGCTCGTGGGAGCTTTCAGACCGGCTTGGCGTAACAGCCGGGCAGTATAACGCGGAGACAACAGTCTTTACCCGCGGCGATGTAGCCGTTATCTCCCGCAACGCGCTTTCCGTTCCCTGCAAGAACGGCGGAACGCTCCGCCCCGGCAGCGCCCCGTCCAACCCCGCCGACCCGGCCGCCAGCTCCCTTGCCAGCCAGATGCTGGGCTACTGGGAGGGCCTTAACTATGCCGACGACGGCGAATACAAGGAGTGCTACCTGTTCGAGAAGACAAAGTATTCCTGCGCTTATCAGTGCGTCAGCAAACAGAGCCGGAGCGTTATTTACACCGGCTATGAGGAAGGCACCTGGAGCGTCTCGGGCGACAGTGTGGTCCTCAAGCGCACCGGCGGGCAGGACTATGTGGAGGCCACCGGCCAGACCGTGGCCGTAGAGCCAAGGGAGGACACTCACAGCGTCAAGATCTATGCCGGACAGGCCATGTTCCTCAGCAGCTGGATCTACCAGCGCATGGACGATGCGGAGAAGACCTACAGCTCCTTCAAGGATTATATCGCCGGAAAGCAGACGCAGTCCGGCTCGGTCAATTCCGCCGACTATTCCTATCTGGCCGGAACGGACTTCCGCCACATTCAGCGCAAGTATTCCTCTGCCGTGGGCCAGTGCGGCTATGTATACGCCTACAGAAATCTTGACGGCGACTTGTGCGTGCTGACCTATGTGCAGTATAAGATCAAGTCTTCCTACAGCGAGTTTTCGCTGCGCAATATGACCACCGGCGCCGTCACTTACGATCCCGACGGCTACTACGAGACCCTTGCCGGCCGCGCCTACGGCGCGTCCAGGCTCCACTACATGGACCTGCGCAGCGAAGTGCTGGGGTACGAGATAAAGATGCTTGAGGCGGCGCGCAGCTGCGTTGCCGGCGGCTCCAACACCTGGAACGGCGTGTATATTACCGCCGCAGAACTGAATCTGTAACGGACCTGCGGCCCAAAGAAAAGAACAGAACAGAAGAAGCTCTTATGTATGGTGTAATTTTAGGCGATATCATCGGCAGCCCCTGCGAATTTGACCGCAACAACTACAAGGCGAAGGATTTTCCGCTGTTCAGCATCCTGCTTCAGTTTGAGCGGCAGGTCATGTGCAGAGCATAACGCATACAAAAGAAGAACGGAGCCTCTCCTGCAGGAGAGGCTCCGCTTTTTTGCCGTTCGGCCGGCCTACAGCCGGCGCTGGAAGTTGCCGTACACCCGGATGCCCTCATCGATCACCACGAACGCATCGGGATCGACACCGTGGATGAGCTTCACCACCTCGTCGATTTCATATTTGTTGATGATGATCACAAGAATGTGGCTGTCCGCCTTTGTGAACGCGCCGCAGCCATCCCACTCGGTCACGCCGCGCCCCGTGCGCGTGAGCAGCACATCGTCAAGCCCCGGCCGCTTCGTAAAGATCATTACGCGGGCGTTGATGTTCTGGTAGTACGCCCTGTCCAGCGCGAAGGCATAAACGGCCATGTAAAGGACGGAGTAGATCACCGTTTCGTGGTCAAAGAGGAAGAAGTATGCAAGAAACAGCGCCGCGTTGAACCCGCCCACCAGCTTGCCGACGGAAAAATCCGGATACCGCTTTGAAAGCCATATGCCGATCACCTCTACGCCGCCGCCCGAGCCGCCCGCCGTCAGCATTACGCCAACACCCAGCCCCGTGACCACGCCGCCGATCATGATCGCAGCGGCGGCGTCCGTCACCAGCGGCGCGCCCGCCTGGGGGATGAGCGCCGTGAACAGGCTAATGCCCGCCGTGCCGGCCAGCGTTTTAAGCAGGAAAGCCTTGCCGAGCTTTGTCCACGCGATGATCAGCACCGGCACATTGAGCAGGAAGTAGAACACGCCGTAAAGGTTTGCCGCCAGCGCCGCGCCGGGCGCGGAGCATCGCCACGCATGATCAATCAGCTGGGTCAGCCCCACCACGCCGCCGCTGTACAGCCCTGCCGGAATGACAAAAAGGTTCAGCCCCGCGGCGAAAATGCAGCAGCCGGCAAGGACCCTTGCCACCTGCAAAAGATGATTTTTCTTGTGCATAGTCTGTTTCTCTCTCTGAACGATTTTTTCTGCTCCGGCTTTTCGCCGGCTCAGTTCGCCTGCTTCATGCTCAGGCTGATCCGCTTTTTCTTCTCGTCCACCTCGAGCACCACGACCTTCACAACGTCGCCCACAGATACGACCTCGGACGGATGCCTGATGAATTTGTTCGACACCTGCGAGATATGCACCAGTCCGTCCTGATGCACGCCAATGTCCACGAACACGCCGAAGTCGATGACGTTGCGCACCGTGCCGGTCAGCACCATGCCGGGCTTTAAGTCCTTCATTTCAAGCACGTCCGTGCGCAGGATGGGCTTTGGCAATTCGTCGCGCACGTCCCGCCCCGGCTTGAGCAGCTCCGATAGGATGTCCCGAAGGGTAGGGACGCCCACGCCGATCACTGCTGCCGCCTGCTCCTCGCCGTAAGCGCTGACGCGCGATGGCAGGTCTGCAAGCCTTCCGCCCTTCACGTCGGCGAGGGTATGGCCCGCCAGCTCCAGCAGCGCTTTTGCCGCATCGTAGCTCTCGGGATGAACGGCGGTGTTGTCCAGCACGCTTTTGCTCTCCGGCACGCGCAAAAAGCCCGCGCACTGCTGGAACGCCTTCGGGCCGAGCTTCGGCACCTTTCTGATTTGGGCGCGGGAGGTGAACGCGCCGTTTTCCTCGCGGTAGACCACCACGTTTTTCGCCGTTGTGCCGTTTAATCCCGCAACGCGCTGCAAAAGAGACGGCGACGCCGTGTTGATATCCACGCCTACGGCGTTGACGCAGTCCTCCACCACGCCGCAGAGCGCTTCGTCCAGCTGCTTTTGCGGCATATCATGCTGATACTGGCCCACGCCGATGGCCTTGGGGTCGATCTTCACCAGCTCCGCCAGCGGATCCTGCAACCGCCGCGCGATAGACACGGCGGAGCGGAGGTTCACATCGTACTGGGGAAATTCCTCGGCAGCGAGCTTGCTCGCCGAGTACACGGACGCGCCCGCCTCGGAAACGATCATATAGCTCACATGCGCGCCGGCCTCGTTCACCTGACGGATGAGTTCAACGGCCATCTGCTCCGTTTCGCGGCTGGCGGTGCCGTTGCCGATGGCGATGTGCTCCACGCCGTGCTTTTGGACGAGCCTTGCGAGCGCGTCGATCGCCTCTTTTTTCTGCCGTTCGCCGTAGGTGGGGTAAACCACGGCGGTATCCAGCACCTTTCCGGTGCCGTCTACCACGGCCACCTTGCAGCCCATGCGGTAGCCCGGGTCGAGGCCCATCGTCACCTTGCCCTTCACCGGCGGCTGCATCAGCAGCGGCTTCAGGTTCAGCGCAAACTGGCCGATCGCCCCCTCGTTCGCCCGTTCCGTCAGCAGCGCGCGCATTTCGCGCTCCAGCGACGGGAAGAGCAGACGGTCGTAAGCGTCCTCTGCGGCGGATTTTATAAAATCCATGGCGGCGGAGCCGGGCTTTACCACCGCACGCCGCAGCAGCGGCAGCGCCAGCTCGCGCTCGAGCAGGACGGTCGCGCTGAGCATTTTCTCTTTTTCGCCGCGGTTGATGGCGAGGATCTGGTGGCCCTGCAAGCGGGAGAGCGGCTGCTCAAAATCGTAGTACAGGCGGTAGACGCTGTCCTCCTCCGTCGCGGCGAGCGAGCGCAGCGTCCCGCGCTTTTCCAGCATCTCGCGCAGCGAGCCGCGGATGGCGGCATCGTCGCTGATCCACTCGGCGATGATGTCGTTCGCGCCCTGCAAGGCGTCGGCGAGCGTTTCCACGCCCTTTTCCGGGTCGATAAAATCGCGCGCGGCGTCTTCGGGGTGGGGACAGCCGCGCTCCTGCGCAAAGAGCAGCGCTGCAAGCGGTTCAAGCCCCTTCTCCCGCGCAGCGGTCGCGCGGGTGCGGCGTTTTTGCTTATAGGGGCGGTAAAGATCCTCCACCTCCGCAAGCGTTCTGGCGCCGTCGATGGCGGCGGTCAGCTCCTCTGTCAGCTTTCCCTGTTCGTCAATGGCCCGTTTCACCGTCTCGCGGCGCTCGTCCAGCCCGCGCAGGTATTGGAGCCGTTCCTCCAGCGCGCGGAGGGAGGTGTCGTCCATCGCGCCGTGCAGTTCCTTGCGATAGCGGGCGATGAAGGGGATCGTATTGCCCTCGTCGAGCAGGCGGATCACGTTTTCCACATACTGCGGCTTTTTGCCAAGCTCCTGCGCGAGCGTCTGAATCATATCCATGAGACTCTCTCTTTCCGGGCGCCGAAGATGCGCCCCTTTGATGGGAAGATCCGCTTAAAAACGGCCCGCCAGAATTGCGGAAAGCGCCATCTCGACGGTGGAGGCGCAGTTCCTGCAAATCGTTTGCAGCTCTTCCTCCGATGCGCGGTCGGAGTGGATGCCGGCGGAGACGGAGACAACGCCGTTCAGCGCAGGACACAGCTTCTCCGCGGCGCTCTGGGCAACCAGATGATCCTTGTGCGCGGAAACGGGCGTCACCCAGCAATCGCAGCTGCGCTCTCCGCCCCGCAGAGAAGGGCGCGGAACGGCCAGCACAACGGCGCCGATATGCGGCTGCTCTCCGCCGGTCAGGATAACCTGGCAGTCCTTTCCGACCCGCAGCAGGCGCAAACATACGGCGGTTCGCCCGCTCCCGGAGGAAAAGGCCAGTTCCTGATGCGACAAAGCCTGATTTGCTTTCAGATTCAAAGAGCATCCCCCTTTATGCAATGTCGTTGCGGCTTTTGAAGGCCCTCTTTCGGGCTGGATTTCTTTCGCCGGACAAAGCGTTTTTTAAAGCATACCATGCCCGGATGAAGAAAGCAACATCGCACCTCGTCTTTCGTTATTTCAATAAAAACGAAACGGTATTCCGTAGACTGCACTTTTGCTATTTTAATAGAAATTTCAGTTTAGCATTAAAAAATTAAACCGCACTGTATTATTAACCATTAAAACAGCAAAAATCTGTCCGGATTTTATGTTTATTATATATAAAAATGAGAAAATGTTGAGAAACGCTATTGACACAATATTTCAGTTATATATAATTATTCAGTAGGATATTTCAATAATACTAAATGTAAAGAATGATGGAGGCTGAGATGCGCAACGATATTGATAAAAGAAGAATCGGCTTGATCCTGCCGTCCGTAAATATCCGGATGGAGCCTGAGTTGAATCACTGCCCGCAGCTGAGCGAATTCAATTTCTACGCCACCCGCGTCCTGCTGGACGATACGACAGAGGACACGCTCCGTGCAATGGAGCGCGACCTGCAGCACGCCGCGAAAATGATCTCCACCGTTTACCCGGAGGCGGTGATCTACGGCTGTACGAGCGGCAGCTTTATCGGTGGGAAGGACGGCAACGCAAACATTATAAAAACGATTGCCGATCAGTGCCATTGCCCGGTCATAACTGCATCTCAGGCGATGGTCAACGCCATTTTGGAGGTCGGCGCAAAGAAGCTTACGCTCGTCACCCCCTATACCGACGACATCAACCAGAAGGAAAAGGAATTTCTTGCGCTCAACGGCATTGAAGTGGTCGCCATGAAGGGGCTGCAGATCATCCCTGCCGAGGAACTGCGCACGCAGACCGCAGAGCGGATTACGGAACTGGTGCTTGAAACCGATGTGCCGGAGTCGGACGCCGTGTTTATCAGCTGCACAAACGTGGAGGGCTTTTGGATCAGCGAAGCGCTTGAGCAGAAGCTGAACAAACCCGTCCTGTCGAGCAACATCGCCTGCATATGGAGTATGCTCCGCGCCATCGAGAATAACGTAAGGATCGACAATCACGGCACGCTGCTCAGAGATCATCTTCGCTGAGCAGGCGGCCGGAACAGATACTGCGAGTGTTGTGGAAGTGTGCGAGGACGAACAAGAAACAGCAGATCAGATCATCAACGCTCAGAATAACAAGGAATGGGAGGGGAGAGAAACAACAGATAAATGGGTTTGGACGGGAAAAGAGAGCCGCAAAACAGAAACGGTACCAAAATGCAGCAAAAACAACTATAATAAAGTAAGGGAGATCTACAATGGATAATTATGGATTTTTGTCTTTGCTTCCCCCGCTTGTAGCAATCGTTCTCTGCATTGCAACAAAGCAGCTGATCCTCTCGCTGTTTGCCGGCGCTTTTGTTGGCGCATTGGTTTTGTGCAGCGGAAATCCGATTACCGCATTTGTTACAACGATCGAATACGCCTCTGCCACCGTGGCTGACAGCTGGAACGCCAGCATTCTGGTGTTCACGCTGGCCCTGGGCGGCTTCATCGGCCTGCTGGGCAAGTCCGGCGGCATGCAGGCTCTGGTCAATAAGACCATCCACCTGGTCAGCACCCGTATGCGCGGCGAGCTGGCGGCCTGCATTCTGAGCATCCTCCTTTTCTTCGACGACTATACCAGCATCATCCTCTCCGGCGTCGTCACCCGTCCGCTCACCGATAAGCTCCATGTTTCAAGAGAAAAGCTGAGCTACATTGTTGACAGCTGCGGCGCGGGCGTTGCCGCGACCGCTCCCGTTTCCAACTGGACCGCCTACGAGGTCGGTGTGATCGGCTCCGTTCTTGCCACCCTTGGCATGACCGACAGTGCCTACATGACCTTCCTGCAGTCAATCCCCTACCGTTTCTACTGCCTGTTCAGCGTTGCATTCGTGTTCCTGATCGTCTGCCAGAAGCGCGATTTCGGCAAAATGTACGAGGCTGAGAAGCGCGCAATTACCACCGGTCAGGTCTCCCGCCCCGGCTCAACGCCGATGTCCGGCCTGAACGAGGATGAGTATCACGCTCCCGAAGGCGCTCCGCTCCGCATCGTCAATTTCATTCTTCCCATGGTCGTTTTCTTTACGGTTGCGTTTATCGGCTTCTACGTCAGCGGCGGCGGCGCCGAGGTGATGGCTGCCGACGGTCTTGCCGGCATCATGGGCAACGCAAACGTGATCGGCATGATGACGGTCGCTATCTTTGCTTCTACCTTTGTTCTGGGCATCATGATGGTCGCCCAGAAGATCATGAACGTATCCGATGTTGTTGATACTTGGACGAACGGCATGAAGTCCGTGTTCTTCACCATCGTGTTCATCGTGCTTGCATGGATGGTTTCCTCCTTCTGCAAGTCTCTGGGTACCGCGAACTTTGTTGTCGGCGCGCTGGTTGCCGCCAACTTCCCCGCGTGGATCCTTCCCACCGCCGTCTTTGCCATTGCCGGCATCATGGCGTTTGCCACAGGCTCCTCCTGGGGTACGATGGCGCTGGTGCTTCCGCTGGCAATGCCCGCAGCCGTCGGCCTCGGCGCTCCGTTCGCGGCTGTTCTCGGCGGCGTTCTGACCGGCGCGACCCTCGGCGACCACATCTCTCCGATCTCCGAATCCGTGGTCATGTCCTCGATGTCCGCCTCCTGCGACCATCTCGACCATGTTACCACCCAGTGGCCGTATGCGATCACCGTCTGCGTGATCTCCGTTGTCTGCGGCTTTATTCCCGCCGGCCTCGGCGTACCCGTGGGGATTTCTCTGATCGTCGGTCTGGTGGTATCCTTCCTTGTCGTTCGTTTCCTCGGCAAGCCGTGCAGCGAAGAAGCCTTTAAGGCAGAAGCCGCAAAGGGCGGGAACGAGTAAATCCCGCCTGTCCAACGGCTGTTTTCAGATTACAGTAACATAAAAGCGTACTTCTCCCGGGATGACCCATCCCGGGAGAAGTACAGGCGGTTCACAAATCGCTTAAAAAAGTGCGGAAGCTGATCCGGAGGTGTTTTCTTATTTCTGATTATAAAGTAATCGGCAAAAAAGTGTCCCGCGTTGATGCGGCGGCAAAAGTAAACGGCACGGCGATCTACTGCGACGATGTTTTCTTTCGCAATACCGTATACGGAAAGCTCGTTCACAGCCCGTTTGCACACGCCAGAATTTTGAGCATTGATCCCTCGGCGGCGCTTGCTCTGCCAGGCGTCCTGACGGTTCTGCTTGCAAAGGATCTGCCGGATAACCGCACGATCGGCGAAGAACACGGGTGGCTGCTGGCGGAAAACGAGGTCTGCTACATCGGCGACCCGGTCGCCCTTGTTGCGGCGGACAGCGAAAAGATCGCCGAAGAAGCCGCAAAGCTTGTAAAAGTTGAATATGAAGAATTACCCGGCGTTTTTTATCTGGACGATGCGCTGAAGGAAGACGCCCCGCTTGCGCGCACAGATACGACCAGCAATCTTTTGATGGATCTGCATTCCGTGCGCGGCGAGGTGGAGGAGGACTTTGCAAAAGCGGATATCGTGTTAACGCATACCTTCCACTTTCCGCACATCCTCCAGGGATATCTGGAGCCGAACTGTGCAACGGCGACCTATATCAATGGTGAGCTGTCCGTCTACTGCGGCTCTCAGGCGTGGCACCGTCTGCGCAGCGATATTGCCCAGCGGTGCGGCGTTGCGCTGGAAAAGGTCGTGATCCATCCGCTGAATATGGGCGGCGCTTTCGGCGGAAAGTCGGAGCAGGTAACGCCCATCTTCGCAAGCCTTCTGGCCATCAAAACCGGCCGTCCCGCCAGAGTGATCAAGAGCAGGGAGGAAGAGTTTTACGATTCCCATCCCACAGTTGAGATGAACGTCAAGGTAACGATGGCCCTGGATAAGGAAGGACACTTCCTCTCCCGCAAGACGGAATACCTTGGCGACGTCGGCGCATATGCGGTGGCCGGCACATGGGTGCTGGGCGTTGCGGCATACCGCGCGGACACAACTTATAAGTTCCACTCCGTTGAAGTCTGGTGCAAGGGCGTGCGCCTCAATCGCACCCCGTCCGCAGCCTATCGCGGCTATGGCAACCAGCAGGCCCACTTTGCACTGGAGAGCATGATCGACATGGCGGCCGAGAAACTCGGCATGGATCCCACCGAGCTGCGCAGGCTGAATTACATCGAGCCGGACAGCATCAGCATCCACGGCTACCATATCAGTAGCTGCGGCCTGCAGGAGTGCATGACGCGGGCAAAAGAGCTGATAAACTGGGACGCCATCCGCAGCGAGCATAAATACGGCCACGGCGTTGGCTGCGCCTCTCTTGTCCACGCATCCGGCTCGAGAGCGGGCGACCCGGAATTCCCCGGCGACAGCGCGGTGCTTCAGTGCGCTTACGACGGCACGCTGACCGTCTGGGCAGGGGAGTCCGAATTTGGCCAGGGCGCAAAAACGGTAATGGCGCAGGTGGTCGCCGAGGAATTCGGCGTTTCGCCGGACAGCGTGATCGTCCAGCTTGGCGATACGCGGCTGACGCCCTTTGCGACCGGTACGCACGGCAGCAAGCTGACGACCATTCTTGCCAATGCCGTATTGGCGGCCTGCGACAACGCAAAAAAAGAAATTCTGGACGAGATCACGCTGATGACCGGCAGCGGTAAGCTCCACATCGAAGGCGGAGCCATCAGGAACGGCAGAGGCGATGAGCTGATGACGCTCGCAGAGGCGCTGAACAAAGTGTGCATCAAGCGCAGCGGCGCGCCGGTCATTGCACTGGGCGAGTACCGCCCTGCGGCGGTCATGCTAGACCCGACCGGCTATGGGAATCTCGCGCCGACCTATCCGTTCGGCGTTCAGGCTGCAGAGGTAGAGGTGGAGGAAAGCACCGGCAGGATCCTTGTAAAAAAGATCGTATCGGTACACGACAGCGGAAAGATATTCAATCCGCAAATGGCTGCGGGCGGCGTTTACGGCGGCGTGACGCAGGCATTTGGCTTTACCATGATGGAACAGCTCGGCATTAACGATCAGGGGCTGCTCCACGGCGGAACCTTTCTTGAGTATAAAATGCCGACGATGCTGGACGTTCCCGAGCTTGCGGCGGATTTTGTTGAAACGGTGGATCCGCACGGTCCATACGGCGCAAAGGCATTGGGAGAGCCGCCGATCGTTTCCGTGCTTCCGGCAATCGCAAACGCCGTGTATCACGCGACCGGACTTCGCCTGGACGATGCCCCGTTTACACCACAGAAGGTTCTGAAGGCAATTCAAAAACAAAAGATGAGTAAGAAAAAGGATGGTGCAGAGCTGTGAAGATTGTCACTTGTGTAAAGCAGGTTCCGGACACAGTTGAGGTCAAAATCGATCCGGAGACCGGAACCCTGATCCGCGATAATGCTCCCGCGATCTTGAATCCGTTCGACGCCTACGCCGTAGAAGAGGGCCTGCAGATCAGAGAACAGCTCGGCGGCGAGGTCATCGCCCTGACGATGGGGCCTCCTCAGGCGCGGGAGGTTCTGTACGAAACCTACGCCGTCGGCGTTGACCTTGGCATCCACATCAACGACCGCGCCGCCCGTGGTTCCGATACCTTTGCAACGGCCGGCATTCTGGCCGCCGCTATTTCGAAGATCGGTTCTGTCGATCTGGTACTGTGCGGCAAGCAGGCAATCGACGGCGACACCGCGCAGGTCGGCCCCGAGATCGCGGAAATCCTCGATCTCCCGCACGTTGCATATGTGAAAAAGATCCGCGAAATCACGGAAGAAAAGGTCGTCTGAGAACGCATGGTGGAAACCGGCGTGGAGGTGATCGAGGTAAAGCTTCCCGCAGTACTCACCGTCCTGAAGGATATTAACGAACCCCGGCTTCCGTCCTTCCGCCTCAAGCGTCAGGCAAAGAATAAGGAGATCCCGACCTGGAGCGTCGCCGACCTGGGGCTTGACGAAAGCAGCGTTGGTATCGCCGGCTCGCCGACCACCGTGCTGAGGACGTTTACGCCGGCGATGCGCGGAAACTGCCATATGCTGAAAGGCTCTGCCGAGGAAATGGTCAGCGCGCTGCTTCCGCTGATCGATGCAGCGACCTGACAAAGGAGGAATAAGAGTTATGCCCGGAATCGAAGTAAAGCGCGGTCAATGCCTGAGCTGCGGCCTGTGTACCACGGTGTGTCCGCAGGGTGCGGTCACTCTGGACGAGGAGCAGATCGCGGTCATCGGCGACAGCTGTACGCTGTGCGGCACCTGCGTGAGCGAGTGTCCCGCACAGGCAATCACAAAATCAGGCGCAACCGTTGAAACCATAAAAGATCTTGACGTGTCCCATCTGGCCGAGTGCCGCGATGTGTGGGTCGTGACCGAGCTGCGCGACGGCCAGATCGCCAGATGCACGTTTGAATTGCTGGGAGAATGCTCATGGTTGGTAAAGAAGCAACAATAAATTAGATATGACAGTACCCCTGCTATTCCGTATAATTTGGGGAACACTCCATGTTTCTGCATTTACAGAAATTGAAAATCAAACACGGTCACGCTATAATATATTTTGTTGATGTTATCTTCAAATATTTTTTGTAACAAAATGTTACTTGCCTACTCTTATTGCTGAAAGGAGGTGTGCATAATTGAATACCCCTAATTTTAGTGACATATATACCTTATATTTTGAAGATGTATATAAATATCTGTTAGCTCTTTGCCACGATGAAGAACTTGCAGAAGAATTAGCGCAAGATACTTTTTTTAAGGCTATGAAAAGCTATGAGAACTTTCGAGGTGACTGTAAAATAACGACTTGGCTGTGCCAAATTGCGAAGCATTCATTTTTCTTGTATGAGAAGCACAGGAAAAGAAATATCGACCTTAATTCTGTAGAGAATGAAATAGTTGATACTAATTCCATAGAGATTTTGTTAGGACAAAGAGAGCAGGCGTTTGGAATACATAAACTGCTACACAATTTACCAGAGCCATATAAGGAAGTCTTTTCTTTACGGGTGTTAGGAGAATTAAGTTATCAGGATATAGCAAAACTTTTTGGTAAAACAGAAAGTTGGGCAAGAGTAACCTTTCATAGAGCTAAATTAAAAATCATTGAACAAGTAAAGGAGGAAAGTTATGAGTAAAATTTCATGCGACATCATTCAAGATATGTTGCCGCTGTATTATGATGAAGTTTGTTCAGCAGACAGCAGAAAAATGATTGAGGAGCATTTGCAGGAATGTGAAAAGTGTTCCAATATTTTTCAGAAGCTAAAAACAGAATGTGTGGTTGATACAAAGGAAAATGCTGAAAGCATACAAAGCAGTGTCATGGGGAAGATGGCACATTCATGGAAACGTTCACTATTAAGGTCATTTATCATAGGAATTGTAATAACGACTATCGTCCTTACAGCGATATTTGGAACATATTATGCCTTGTTTATAAGACAAAATAGCATGGTAAGCCCAGAGCAAATTTCAATCTCGGCATATTCACTGACCGATGAACAGATTACTTTTAGATTAGAACTACTTGACGGATACTGTGGAGGAACAATTAAGACTTACACAGACGAAAATAGAAACTTGTATATTTCTGTATTAAGAACGGTTATCAAAGAAGAATTATCCGATGGAGAAACCGAAATAATGAATTATGGGTTTAACCATGAAAAAAAGGACTACATTGCTGTATATTATGGTACACCTAATAATTGTGAGCTTATTTGGAAGAAAGGCGATTTATTACCTACTGCACCAAAAGATATTTTCGAGTAAAGCTGCATAAAATTTGAGGGTAGCTATCTTTGTGTGAGGTAGCTACTCTTTATACTTTAGAGCTTAAAAAACTGCAAATCATGTGTAACATTCTGTGATGGTGCTGCTCTTATGGGTGAAAGGAGGAAAACACTATACTATACTTATCAACTTGCAAAAAGAAGGGATTTAATATTATGATGAAACAGAAAAAAATAATTGTTCCTATTCTCACTCTTGCCGTAATGCTTTTGATGGTTGGTGGCGTATATGCTGTTTTTTCTTCAACTCAACCTGAAAAAAGCAAAGCTGAAAATGTTCGAGATACCACTGACCAAGACTATGAAAAAGGGCTTACGGAAGAACAAAAGGCATTTAATGAACTAATCAACAAACAGATTTACGAAGAAACTGCTAATAACTTAGAACAGTATGAGCAATACGGTTTAACCTATAATTCTAACGAAAAATGGGTGAAAGGAGGAAAACACTATACTATACTTATCAACTTGCAAAAAGAAGGG
>ENA-OROD01001862-OROD01001862.1-human-gut-metagenome-genome-assembly--contig:-NODE-1862-length-16078-cov-4.630219_pt1 | contig 16078 bp, 17 predicted proteins | sample MGYA00242123_ERZ509038 | MGnify/ENA primary metagenome ERZ509038 (study PRJEB26280, sample SAMEA2338719) | human gut metagenome | biome: human gut; feature: human-associated habitat; material: faeces... | reverse complement strand
CAAAAAGGGCATTATCATTGCGCCGCTGCGCGAGCTGACCGACAAAGACCGCACCGACTGGCGCGAGACGAAGGACTGGTACGTGCACATGACGGCACAGTACCTCGACCCGGAAAACTATCACCCGGTGAAGTGACGGCTTGAAATGGCCGGGCACGGAAGCCTATCGCCGCAGCCGACAGACGGCTGCGGCAAAACCGAGTGTATACGAAAATAGAAAAGGCACACATCCACCGGCCGCGCCGGTGGATGTGTGCCTTCATTTCCGATCCTTGCCTGCGTATCATCTCTGTCCTCGCGAACGCCGCGGATGATATCCCGATAATTCATGACACGCTCCGAAATGGTGTTTCAAAAAAAGTATCACACTCAATCTCTGAGCATTGACAATTACTCAAAGATTGAGTATAATTAAACAAATTTTGAAATATTCGGAAGAAGGGGGGGCGCTTACAGTGTCACGATGCTATTATCTGGATTACAGGTCGAGCGGCGTGTTCTCATCGGCGAATGATAAATATGTTTGCAGATTATGTAAGCAGGAGTTTGCACCGGACAGCTCGCAGGTTCGCTTCACCTGCAATTCCGACAGCGAAGATGCCTATCAACGCTGCGAGATCTACAGGAATCATCGGTAATTTTTTGTTGGGAGGACGTTTTTATGGAGAAAAAGACATGCCCAAAATGCGGCTTTGTGGCGCATCCGCTCTGTTCGATCGATGGCGGACACTGGAGGTATCAGTGCGAACGATGCGGAACGATTTTTATTTCGTGAAGAGAGAGTAGATCATGTTGAGAAAATACGTATTCGGCGCAAGATTTTACGTCAGCGATATGTTCAAGTGCGGTTCGTGCGGCTACGCGACGCGTATTCGCGTGCTGGGGGACACGTGCACGTGCCCGCGGTGCGGCGCTACGATGCGGCGCCTGTGATCCGGGGGGAGAGAAACGATAAAGGCTGGCGTGGCGGACGAAAGCCGCTGAAAACGGAAACACCGAAGCCATGGAGCGCCTCTATTGGCAATCAGACGACTTAGGCGTGGATAAAGAAAAAGCGCGATACTGGCTCGTGAAGGCGGCGGAATCCAACCCGAAGGCGATGGTGAGCTTGGCACTGAAATACTGTGTGGAAAAAAGAACCGATGAAGCCCTTGCGCTGTGTATCAAGGCGGGCGATATGAGTTGCGGCCAAACGAAGGTGGAAGCCGATCGCCTCACCGCGCAGATCTATGGAGATATGTCATTCGCGGGGGATGATCCCGAAAAGCAGAAAGCGTATCTTCTCAAAGCGCTGAACGTGAAACCCGTACCGACGGATAACGGTTTTGACGATGAATACGCACAAGCGGCGTCGCTGCTGAGGGCGTGGTTTCAGTTGAAGAATACGAACAGCCCGTCGGAGAGCAATGTGAAAAACGCGGCGTATTGTGCGGTCATTGCGGCAGTGCTGGATCGGGATTACGCAGACAGGCTGAGCGAATTTGCGATTCGTCAGTCGCAATTCGATGCATGGGCAGTGGACGCAAGAAATTACAATTTCCATCTGCCATACTGAACAGTCCCCGGAGGAACGCATAAACTGTGCGTTTCTCCGGGGTTTTGCACGGGTCGGCGTTTCACCGGAGAATCGTGCTTGCACTTTGCGCCGTTGGATGATACAATACCTTGTTGAAAATAAAAAGGAGGATTTCCTTTATGAAATTAGGTATCGTCGGCTTGCCGAACGTTGGCAAGTCCACTTTGTTCAATGCCATCACCAACGCCGGGGCTGAGAGCGCGAACTATCCGTTTTGCACCATCGAGCCCAATGTGGGCGTTGTGGCCGTGCCGGATGCGCGGCTGGATAAGCTGGCGGAGATGTATAAGCCGGACAAGAAGACCCCCGCAGTGATCGAGTTTGTCGACATTGCAGGTCTGGTCAAGGGCGCCAGCAAGGGCGCGGGTCTGGGCAATAAGTTTCTCGAAAACATCCGCCGCACCGATGCCATCGTCCACGTGGTGCGCTGCTTCGACGATGAGAACATCATGCACGTGGTGGCCGATGCCAGCCAGAACGAACCGGTCGATCCGCTGGGCGACATCGGCACGATCGATCTGGAGCTCATCATGGCCGATTTGGAGATGGTCAACCGCCGCATCGAGAAGGCGACCAAGGCCGCCAAGGGCGACAAGAAGTTCCTGCGCGAGGCCGAGGTGTTCAAGGCGCTCGCCGCGCATCTGGATGCCGGCAAGTCTGCGCGCACCTTTGCGTGTGACGATGAGGAGCGCGCCATCGTCGAGACGGCGGATCTGCTGAGCCTGAAGCCTATCATCTATGCTGCCAACATGGACGAGGCGGGCTTTGCCGACTATACGCACAATGCATATTTCCAGGGTGTCCGTGAGCTGGCAGAGCAGGAGGGCGCGCAGGTGCTGCCCATCTGCGCCAAGCTTGAGCAGGACATCGCCGAGCTGGATGATCCGGAGGAGCGGGCAATGTTTCTGGCCGATCTGGGGATTGAGAAGTCCGGCCTTGACCGCCTGATCCAGTGTTCGTATGAGCTGCTGGGACTGATCTCCTTCCTGACCTACGGCAAAGATGAGTGCCGCGCGTGGACGATCAAAAAGGGCACGAAGGCCCCGCAGGCCGCCGGCAAGATCCATTCCGACTTTGAACGCGGCTTCATCCGCGCCGAGGTCATCGCCTTCGACGATCTGAAGGCATGCGGCACGCTGGCAAACGCAAAGGCGAAGGGTTTGCTGCGCAGCGAGGGCAAGGAATACGTCATGCACGACGGCGATGTCGTAAACTTTCTGTTCAACGTGTAATCAAAACCAAACCGCCCGCAGTCGAGTCTGGCTGCGGGCGGTTTTCTGTCATCTGCACAGCAAATGTTTCCAGTTTGCCGGAAAAGGTCTTGCGGCGCAGCGTTTTTCATACTATAATAAAAGAAAACAGCGAAAAGGTGAGCATATGGAGATCAATCGCGCAGCCGAACTGCTTCGCGCTCTTGCCGATGGCATCGACCCCATGACGGGACAGCCGCTGCCGGACGAGAGCGTCTATAACCGGCCGGAGATCATCCGGGCACTGCACTGCGTCCTGCAGGAACTGCAGGAGCGGGCAGACAGCACTGCCGCTGTCAACGCGGGCCGGAACTGGAGCACAGAAGAAGAAGCACAGCTGCTGCAGGAATACGGCATGGGGCTTCCGATCGAGACGATTGCGCGCCGCCACGGGCGGAGCGTCGGCGCGATTGAAACGCGCCTGTCCGAACTCGGCCAGCGCGACCAGATCCAGTTCAGCATGCGATAGGAGCAGGGTATGGAACGAAGCAGACTGGAACTATTATTGGAGCAGGAGTTGCTGCAAAACGCGCAGCAGGCCCGCATCCTGTGCGGCAGCCCCGTGACGCGCTTTGTGCGCAGCGTGCAGACTGCCGGCGGCGTTGCTGCCGTGCGGGAATCCTGCAGGCGGAATCGCCCATCCGACGCGTTTGATTCTCTTGTGCAGGCAGGCCGGCTCGATCTGTCCGCGGAGGCCAGCGCCGTCAAGGGCAAATACGGTCCGCTCTTTACCGACGAGGAGGTCAACACCTGCCTCACGCTGCTCTTGGAAAGCGGTTATTTTCAAAAAACGGGGCGGTAACCACCGCCCCGCTCGAGTTTTCAATCAGTTCCGCTTCTCCAGCGCCTTTTTTACGACCGGCGCAAGCAGGCAGGCAAGCGCGCCGCCAATCAGGGCCGTAACCAGCTGCGGCCAGGTAAAGGCCGCCGTGACAGCTGCAAGCTTTGCCGCCGGAACGACCGTGGGCGCGACAAGCTTCACAAGCACCAGATACAGTGCCAGCCCCTTTGCCGCTGCCGCCAACGCCATGCAGCCCCATGCAGTCAGGTGCTGTGCGGTCAGGAATCTGCCGACCAGTAGCGCAAACAGCACCGCATAAACCGCATTGCCAAGCGCCACACACGGAACAAACAGCAAAAACGCCGGGCCGATTCCGAGCGCATAGGCGCAGAACGGCGAGATAACCGCCACGATCACGCCCGACCAGACCCCGCCGGTGAGCGCAGCCATCGCCAGCACCAGATTGACGCACGAGCCCGTCACAAACTGCCCGAGGCTCTTTGTTGCAACCTGTAAAACAAGCAGCAGCGCGAGGCAGACCGCCGTGCGCACAATCCAAATCGTTTTCTTCATCCTTACATCTCCTGTCTCCCGAACACCGGGGGCTTTCAAAAATCTCGTTCACAGTATAACAGCCTGAACTGCCCGCGTCAAGGAAAACAAAACACGGTAGATTTTCATAGGATGGTTGTGGTATACTGGATGCAGTACACATGGGAGGGAACGCCATGTATCCGAAAAAACAGCCAAAAAGCGACCGGGAAAAATTCTACGGCGCATTTCAGAAAAAGGTCGGCTGCAAGCCCGAGCAGTATCTGCGCCGGAAGCTTGCAGGCGGCATGCAGGAGGCCGAACTGCGGCGGCTTTATGATATGCTGGCCGTCGAGATCGCCATGAAGGCCAGATGCACCGCCATCCGCTATGACGCGCTGCATCTGGAACCCGCAGCTGAAACGGCGGCAGAGCGGCACATCCGCCGTGCGGCCACGCACGAGGTCCCCATCTGCGCACGCTGCGGCGGACGCATGGTGCTGCGCACCGGACAGACCGGCGCGCGCAAGGGAAAGAAATTCTGGGGCTGCTCCAACTACCCGGCCTGCCGGTACACGAAGGACTTTGAAGAGCGGTCATGAGAAATTTCAAATTCATTATCAGCTACGACGGCTCCCGCTATTTCGGCTGGGAGCGCCAGCCGGGCCGCGACACGATCCAGGGCAAGCTGGAAGCCGTCCTGACGCGCATGTGCGGCACGGACGTGCAGGTCATCGGCGCGGGCCGCACAGACGCAGGCGTCCACGCAAAGGCCATGGCGGCCAACGCCTATATGGACACGGAGAAAACGCCGGAGGAGATCCGCGACTACATGAACCGGTACCTCCCGGACGATATCTGCGTACAGGAGGCGAAGCTCGCCGCCGACCGCTTCCACGCGCGTTACCGCGCCGTCGGCAAGCTTTATACCTACACCTGCTATGTCGGCAATACGAAGCCAGTCTTCAACCGGAAATACGTCACCGTGCTCGATTACCAGCCGGATCTTGCCGCCATGCAGCGCACGGCGGAGATTCTCACCGGCGAACATGATTACAAAAGCTTCTGCTCGAACCCGCAGATGAAAAAATCCACCGTGCGGATCGTCGATTCCATCGAGATCGTCCGGCGGAAAGATTATATCTATTTTAATTATCATGGCACAGGCTTTTTACAGAACATGGTGCGCATCCTGACCGGAACGCTTCTGGAGGTCGGACAGGGCAAGCGCACACCGGAAAGCGTCCGGCAGACGCTCGAAGCGAAAGACCGAACGCAGGCCGGGTATACCGCGCCCCCGCAGGGGCTGTGTCTGATGCGGGTGGATTATTAAAGGAGCCTGCTGTAAGGCTGAAAGTCTTCTACGAATTTGCAACTGCGGTACAACTTTTTCTTTTGCTTCTCCGAAAGAAAACCGACTCGATTTTCTTGAATCTTTCCTGCGAAACCAAGACCAGTTCAAAAATTCCGACACTGTCCTTGAAGGCGTCGTAGGGGCCGATGCCTACATCGGCCCGGCAGAATGCGCCGTTTTTATGGAAATCTTCAGCGAATTCGTAACTTCCTAAACGGGCCGACAGAGTCGTCGGCCTCTACGGCGAGGCTTCAATGCACATGTACCCAGTAGGGGCGGACGACTCTGTTCGCCCGCAGAATATACCGATTTTACGGTAATCTTCGGCAAATTCGCAGCTTCCCAACGGGCCGATGTGGGCATCGGCCCCTACAGGGCTCCGGCGAATCCGTACTGCCTTGCAAATTTTGAACGCAAGGCGTTTTTACCGCAGATATTAAATCGCAACTACTCACAAATCTGTTGTACCGTAACAGGCGGCGCGTACTCTAGCGCCCATAAGGTGAGTTCGTGTGCTCGCAGCGACTATAAATCAGGCCATTGCCCAAGTTGCACCCGCAGGACGCACCAAACACGTCCGAGCACTCTTTTCTCCCCTATCTTTTCTCTTGCAAGAGAAAAGATAGGGCCGTCGGAGACAACACGGAGAGAGCAGCGTTCGTTATAACCTCACAATTTCCACAACCGTCAGCACCCGCTCCCGGATATGGAAGCGCACGTCGAAGCCCGCGAAGTTAAACCCGTACCGGCGTTCCGGATCGTGCTGATAGCCTGGGACCGGCCCGCAGGATAACGCCTGCCGCAATCCCTCGCGCTTGTCTTCCGGGATCATCGCCTCGAGTTCTGGTGGGAACACGACCGTCAGCGGCTCGGCGTCGCGCTTGCCGTCAAAGCCGTCAACGGCCTCCGGATAGCTGTCCGCATACGGAAGATACGGCTTGATATCATAGACCGGCGTTCCGTCCACCAGATCGGCTCCAGCGACATACAGGACCGGGCCGTCCTTCGTATGAAGGTCGGCCTTGACAAGCTGCACGCAGGAAAGCCCCAGCGGATTCGGCCGGAACGGTGAGCGCGTAGCGAACACGCCCACGCGCGTTTTGCCGCCCAGCTTCGGTGGCAGCACCGTCGGCGACCAGCCCGCGCCCGCGACCTTATCAAATTCCCAGATCAGCCACAGATGTGAAAAATCCGCAATGCCGCGCAGACAGTCCGGATTGCGGTACAGCGGCTCGAATACGATCGTCGAGACAAGCCCGGATGCCAGCCCCGACTGACGCGGGACGCCGAACTTGGTGGGAAAATCGGTATGGATACGGGCAATGGGTTCGATGTTCATGGCGGTCGCTCCTGTTAAAAAATCTGATTGTAGCGTCAGCTGACAAGGGCACACATGGTTTTCCCATGCCTGAACAGCAACTGGCCGCGTTATCCTCGTTGATGGGCGTCAGCCTGTCAAGGACGATAACGCCGCGAAAGGCGGGCCGGTGCGCTCCGCGGGCATGTGCACCCTTGTCAACTGACGCTATCATAGCACAATTTCCGAAAAAATCAAAATTCGTTTTGCTTTTCAGCATAACGCGCGTAAAATAGTGATGCACTGGAGGTGCAGAGTATATGAATGACGAATTGACAGCCGTTGATATCAAAAAAATGGAGCAGGAGGTCGAATACCGCCGTCTTCAGCTGCGGCCGCAGCTGCTTGAGGATGTAAAGACCGCGCGGGAGTTCGGCGATCTCAGCGAGAACTTTGAGTATAAGGCCGCCAAGCGCGAAAAAAGCCGCAACGACAGCCGCATCCGGTACTTAGAGCGCATGATTAAGACCGCAAAGGTCATTGACGCCAGCTCGAACCCGGACGAGATCGGTCTGTTCGACAAGGTGACGATCTACATCGAAGAGGATGACGAGGAGCAGACCATTGAACTTGTCACCACGCTCCGCCAGAACGCGCTCAAGGGCCTCATCAGCAAGGAATCGCCCGTCGGCAAGGCCGTCATGGGCCACAAAAAGGGAGACCGCGTGACTGTCCATGTGAATGAGAATTACAGCTATGATATCATCATCCGCGACGTGCAAAAGGGCTCGGACGACGAGACGCTCCCCATCAGCAGCTACTAAGGAACCCCAGAATCAGAACTTCCTTAAGATTCCGCTAAGATGTGCCCGGCCGACTTGACGGCCGGGCATTTTTCTGCTTTAATAGGCACGATAAAAGGGAGTAGCAGGCGGTTTCCCCCGCGTCGGCTGCGTCAGTACGGCAGAAATGCCCGCATCCGACTGAAATTGTGAGACTTTTACCGAAGCATTGTGTATGCTTGGGTAAAGGTCTTTTCTTTTTATCAAAAAACAAAACAGGAGGACTTTTTGTGGCACAGTTATTTTCAAACATCAGCAATCTCAGCTGGCAGCAGGCCGTGATGTGGCTGATCGGCGGGATCCTGATCTATCTGGCAATCAAACGGGATATGGAGCCCGCGCTGCTGCTGCCAATGGGCTTCGGCGCGATTCTGGTCAATCTGCCGCTGTCCGGCGCGGTGACACAGATCATCGACGGCGTGGAGGAGATCGGCGTTCTGAACGTGCTGTTTGACGCGGGAATCGCAAACGAGTTGTTCCCGCTTCTGCTGTTCGTCGGCATCGGGGCAATGATCGATTTTGAGCCGCTGCTGAACGACCCGAAGCTGATGTTCTTCGGTGCAGCGGCGCAGTTCGGCATTTTCTTCACCTTCAGCCTTGCAGCCCTTCTGGGCTTCCCCATCAAGGATGCGGCGGCCATCGGCATCATCGGCGCGGCAGATGGCCCGACGGCGATCTTCATGGCGAATTTCCTGAAATCCAACTATCTGGGCGCGATCATGGTCGCGGCGTATTCGTACATGGCGCTCGTGCCGCTTGTGCAGCCGCCTGTCATCCGCGCGCTGACCACAAAGCACGAACGGCTGATCCGCATGCCATACCATCAGCACACGGTTACAAAGCGCACGAAGATTTTATTCCCGATCATTATCACCGCCGTCTGCGGCATCGTCTCGCCGCGAAGCGTGGCGCTGGTAGGCTTTTTGATGTTCGGCAACCTCATCCGGGTGTGCGGCGTGCTGGATTCTCTTTCCGAGACGGCGCAGAAGACGCTTTCAAATCTCATTACGCTCTTCCTGGGCCTCACCATCGCCGTGCGCATGCAGGCAGAGTATTTCCTGACAAAGCAGACGCTTCTCATTATGGCGCTGGGTCTGGTGGCGTTTATTTTCGACACAGCGGGCGGTGTGCTGGTTGCGAAGCTGATCAATCTGTTCCTGCCGAAGGAGAAAAAACTCAATCCCATGATCGGCGCCTGCGGCATTTCAGCGTTTCCGATGTCCGCGCGCGTCGTCTACAAAATGGCAATTAAGGAAGACCCGCAGAATTATCTGCTCATGCAGTGCGTGGGTGTCAACGTATCCGGGCAGGTCGCATCCGTCATCGCGGGCGGTCTGCTGCTGAATCTTTTAGTGTGAGGGAAAGACTATGAATTATGAAGCATTCTTACAGACGCTGCCCATCATGGGCAAAGGCATGGCCGGCATTTTTCTGGTCACGGGTGTGATCGTGCTTTGCATCCTCATTTTAGGCAAAACGGGCAACAAACCAGAAAAATAAAATCAAACGGTCTTGAATCAACATACAGATGCAGGTATAATAGAGGTACACTTCAAGAAAGAGGGTACTTTTATGTCTGTTGATATGACCAAATGGTGCGAGATTGCAAAGGCCAATATGGGCAAGCGTCCGGCTGGCGAGGGCCGGCTCGGCGGCAAGATCTGCATCGTGACCGGCGCGGCCCAGGGCTTCGGCAAGGGCATTGCGGAGGAACTGTATAAAGAAGGCGCAACCATCGTCATTGCCGATATGAACGAACCGCTGGCAAAGCAGGTTGCAGAGGAAATGGGTGAACGCGCCGTTGCCATCGCGGTCAACGTCTCCGACGAAGAATCCGTTGCGAACATGGTCGCGCAGACGGTTGAGAAGTTCGGCGGGCTTGATCTGATGCTCTCGAACGCGGGCGTCGTCCGCTCCGGCCCTCTGGCGCATGTGGAAAAGAAGGATTTCGACTTCGTCACCAGCGTCAACTACACAGGCTTCTTCCTCTGTGCAAAATACGCCGCCATCATCATGGAGGCCGAGCACGAGGCGGACCCCGAGGCCATGTTTGATATCGTCACGCTGAACTCCAAGTCCGGCCTTGAGGGCTCGAACAAGAATTTTGCCTACGCAGGTTCCAAATTCGGCGGCATCGGTCTGACGCAGTCGTTCGCGCTGGAGTTGTGCGCGTACAACATCAAGGTCAACGCTGTCTGCCCGGGCAACTTCCTCGATGGCCCGCTGTGGTCCGACCCGGTGCGCGGTCTGTTCGTGCAGTATCTCGAGGCTGGCAAGGTTCCCGGCGCAAAGACCGTCGCGGACGTGCGCCGTTATTACGAGGCCAAGGTTCCGATGAACCGCGGCTGCCTGCCTGTCGATGTGGCGCGCGCCGTCATGTACTGCGTCGAGCAGAAGTACGAGACTGGTCAGGCCATCCCCGTCACCGGCGGTCAGGTCATGCTGAACTGAGGGCCGCGCGATGATCGAGATCGACATTCTGAACAAACTCAACGCGCCCACGCGGGAAGAACGCCTTGCAAATCTCAAAGAGATTCTGAAGACCACCGAATTCCCGCCCATGGTGCCGCAGTACATCAACAATCATATTCATACGACCTATTCGTTCTCGCCCTACTCCCCCACCGCCGCGGTCTATGCCGCGCGGATGGAAGGCCTGTGCACAGCTGGCATCATTGACCACGACTCTATTTCCGGCGCGCGGGAATTCCTCGCGGCGGCAGAGTTGGTCGGCATGCCGGTGACCGTCGGCATGGAGTGCCGCGTATCGATGGACAGCACGGCGATGCAGAGCAAGCGCACGAACAACCCCGATCAGGTCGGCGTCAGCTACATGACCATCCAGTCCGTTCCGCACGACAAAATTGAAACGCTCAACGCATGGTTCGCGCCCTACCGCGCGGCCAGAGGCCGCCGGAACCGCGCGATGGTTGAAAAAATCAACGCGCTGCTGGACGGCATCGCGCTGGACTATGACCGCGATGTGCTCCCGCTGTCGGAGGCGAAGGAGGACGGCGGCGTAACCGAGCGCCATCTCATGTACGCGCTGGCAAAGAAAATGGTTGTAAAAGCCGGAAAGGGCCAGCCAATGGTGGACTACCTCGCCTCCATCGGTCTGAACCTGTCTGCCAAGCAGCAGGCCCAGATGCTGGACACGGCATACCCGTTCTACGAGTATGACCTGCTGGGCATTTTAAAATCGGCGTTTGTGCCGAAAATTTATATCGATGCGACGGAGGAATGCCCGAACGTGCGCGACGTGGCCAAGCTGTGCAATGACATCGACGCGCTTTTGTGCTACGCGTATCTTGGCGACGTGACGGCCTCCGTCACAGGCGACAAGAAGGCGCAGAAGTTTGAGGACGATTACCTGGACGACGTGATCGCCTGCGTCAAAAGCTGCGGCATCCGCGCTGTCACCTATATGCCGACACGCAACACGCCGGAGCAGCTGACCAGACTTCGCCGTCTCTGCGACGAAAACGGTCTGTTCCAGGTCTCGGGCGAGGACATCAACTCCCCGCGCCAGTCGTTCGTCATCAAGGCCATGGAAAACCCGCTGTTCTCCAACCTGATCGACGCGACCTGGAAGCTGATCGAGCACGAAAAGACCGGCTCTGCCATCTGCTGAGCCAAAACGAAAGGGGCATGACACCATGAGAAACCTGTTGGCGTTCGACCTCGGCGCGAGCAACGGCCGCGCGATTTTAGGCCAGTTCGACGGCGAGACAATCACCATGCGCGAACTGCATCGGTTTGAAAACAATTACATTGAGATGAACGGCGTGTTCTACTGGGATCTGCCGTATCTCTACAACCAGCTGAAGCAGGGTCTGCTTGCGTTTAAGAATGCAAATGTCGGCGAACTCGACTGCATCGGCATCGATACCTGGGGCGTTGATTACGGCCTGCTTGACCAAAACGGTCAGCTGCTGTCCAATCCGCGTTCGTACCGCTACGCGGTTGACGCAGATATGGAAGAGGCGTGGAAAATCGTCGATTTTAAGACGCTTTTCGCCCGCACGGGCATCGCAACCATGAATTTCAACACCGTCTACCAGCTTTACCGCCGCAAGCGGCAGCACGACCCCGCATTGGACGCAGCGCAGACACTGCTGATGCTGCCCGACCTGTTGGGCTTCTTCCTGACGGGTGAAGCAAAGACGGAATACACCAACGCAACGACCTCCATGCTCTATAACCCCACCACGAAGGACTGGGATTGGCAGACGATCGACGCGCTGGGCCTGCCGAGGAAAATCTTTACGAAGCTTGACCGTGCGGGCACGCTGCGTGGAAAACTCCGTCCGGAACTGGCCGCAGAACTCGGCATGAATCAGGCAAATTTCGCCGCTGTCGGCACGCACGACACGGCTTCCGCCGTCGCTGCTATCCCCGGCACGGGCAGCTTCGCGTTCTGCTCCAGCGGCACTTGGTCGCTGTTCGGTGTGGAGACGGACGAACCGATTCTGACGGACGCCGTGCGCGACGCGAATTTCTCCAACGAAGGCACGATTCAGGGCGGCTTCCGGCCTCTCAAAAACATCATGGGCCTGTGGCTCATTCAGGAGTGCCGGAGAGACTGGCAGAAGGCCGGCATGAGCCTCAGCTGGAGCGACATTGTCGAGGAAGCAAAAAAGGCCGAGTCTTTCCGTTCTGTCCTCGACCCCGATTACGGCGAATTCTTTGCCGGAGGCCGGATGGTCGAGAAAATTCAGGACTTCTGCCGCAAGACGAACCAGCCGGTACCGGAAACCGTCGGGCAGATCGCGCGGTGCATCTATGAATCGCTGGCGCTTAAATACCGCTGGGCGCTCGAGCGTCTGGAGGAGATCAAGGGCCAGCGTATCGATACGCTGAACATCGTCGGCGGCGGCTGCCAGAATAAGCTGCTCAATCAGTTTGTCGCGGACTCCATCGACCGGCCCGTCATCACCGGCCCCATCGAGGGCGCAGCCATCGGCAATCTGCTGGCCCAGGCCATGGCGCTGGGCGATATTACGACGATGGACGAACTGCGCACCGTTGTGCGCCGTTCCGAGGCCGTCAGCACCTATGAGCCGCATCACACGCCGGAATGGGAAGCCACATATCAGAAGCTGCTTTCCTTCAGCAAGTAACGTGATTCAAAAACGCCGGAAGCGATTGCTTCCGGCGTTTTGAAAAGGAGAATCCATATGGATATTCAAGAACTCGTCCGCGCGCAGCGGGCATATTTTCTCTCCGGCGCAACGCGTTCCTATGCGTTCCGAATGGAGCAGCTGAAAAAATTACAGCAGGCGCTGCGGTCAAATGAAGCGCTGCTGGAGCAGGCCATGTATCAGGACTTCCGCAAGGCCCCCATGGAGGTCTACATGTGCGAAACAGGCATGGTATTGGAGGAAGTGCGTTTTCATCTGAAGCACCTGAAGGGCTGGATGCGTGAGCGCACCGTCCCGACGCCGCTGGCGCAGTTCCCGTCAAAAAGCTTCGTCTCGCCGGAGCCGTATGGCGTTGCGCTGATCATCTCGCCGTGGAATTATCCCGTTCAACTCTGCCTGTCGCCGCTGGTGGGCGCGATCTCCGGTGGCAACTGCGCCGTCGTAAAGCCGTCGGCCTATGCACCCGCGACCAGCGCGGCCATTGCGAAGCTGATTGCCGAGAACTTTGACCCGCGCTATATCGCCGCTGTCGAAGGCGGACGTGCGGAAAACAGCGCGCTGTTGTCGCAGCGCTTTGACACCATTTTCTTCACCGGCAGCGTCGCCGTCGGCAAGGTCGTGATGGAGGCTGCGGCCAAGCACCTCACGCCCGTCACGCTCGAACTTGGCGGCAAAAGCCCCGCCATTGTGGATAAAACCGCCGATGTGAAGCTGGCCGCGCGGCGCATCGCGTTCGGCAAGGTCTTGAATGCCGGTCAGACCTGCGTGGAGCCGGACTATCTGCTGATTGAGAAATCGGTCAAACCCGCGTTCATCGAGGCATACAGGCAGGCGCTGCGCGAATTCTTCCCGGACGGCAAAATGGACGAAATGCCCGTGATCGTCTCGGAAAAGCACTTTGCCCGCGTGACGGCGCTGTTGGAGGGACAGACAGCTGTGGTCGGCGGAGAATTTGACGAAAAAACGCGCTTCGTTGCGCCCACGCTGCTGGACGGAGTTTCCCCGGACAGCCCCGTTATGCAGGAAGAAATCTTCGGGCCAATCCTGCCCATGCTGGAATTTGACCGACTGGACGAGGCCATTAAGTTCATCCGCAGCCGGGAAAAGCCGTTGGCGCTGTATCTGTTCACGTCTGACAAGGCAGCCAAACGCCGCGTGCTGGATACCTGCTCCTTCGGCGGCGGCTGCATCAACGACACGATCATCCATCTTGCTACTACACACATGCCTTTCGGCGGCGTAGGAAACAGCGGCATGGGCAGCTACCACGGCAAAAAAAGCTTCGACACGTTCACGCACGCACGCAGCATCGTCAAAAAATCGACATGGCTCGATCTTCCGATGCGGTATCACCCGTATTCGGAGAAAAAACTCGGGCTGGTGAAAAAGTTTATGAAATAGCGCCAGTTCCATGGGCCTGTCATCAAATCCACTATGCAAGACCCTCTGAAGCACGAACGCAGTTGGCAGCGGGTGGAGTCTGCTCCGCCAGCTGGACAAGCCGCTCTGCTTTTAAAAAAGCGTACAGATTCCCGCCATTGCAGCGCAGAGCGGAATATAGAGTAGGAAATGCCGCACATGCGCCTTTTTGTTATAGCCGAACATGTGCGGCCCCACAATGCCTTTTACTTCCGGGTAGAAATGCGGGAAAAAGTTTGAGCGGCAGAGCAGGAACCAGTCGAAGAAGAGGATATCGTAGATTTCCATGCAGTAGAGCATAACAAGAAATCGCACAAAGAAATTCCAAAACCCAAATCCGCTTCTGACACCATCCCATGCAGCAAGAACGGCCGCACCTATAAACATCAGAACCGCGATACCTTCTATCAGCCATCCGATGATATGTGCGCCGCGAAACCGCTCTTTTTTATCGGGAATCGCAGCTAAGTTTTCCTTCGGCGCGGACGAGAAAAAGCGTTTATCCTGAATAAACCCGACCGCGCCGTATAAAACGAGAAAATATGCTGCCATGAGCGTAAGCGCTGCAATGATTGTAATTTTCATGTTGGTTCAGCCCCTCACAGGCAATGCTTTTGCAGAATTTCTGCAAATACGGCATTATCTTTGGTTACTTCCGATCCAATAGCAGCCGGCGCCGACCACGGCAGACAAAAACTCGATGCCCTTCAGATTCATATCGTAACCTGTCCAGCCGATGATCGGCCCGGATAGCAGGTAAATGGCCGCAAATACAGCAATCGAAACCAGCGCTCTTTTGATCGTATTTTTTGTAGACGGCTTCATACAGACACCCTCCCGGTCTTGATTGATAAGTGTATCATATCATATATCCGCGTTGAGCGCAAGAACCGCCCCGGCTCATCTGGCCGGGGCGGCTTTGGATCACCGGTTCGGGACGATCACGGCCAGAAAGCGCGTGACGGAGCCGGTGTGATTGCGAATGGAATGGGTATGGCCGTCGGCGCAGAATTCCGCGTCGCCGACGTGCAGTTCGCGGCTCTCGCCGTCCTCGGTGACGGTGGCCGCACCCTCTAGGATGTAATACGCCTCGCCGTTCGTCTCGTGCGGGTGGACGCCGACGGATTCGCCGGGCTGGAGCGTGATAACGGCCATCATCTCCGCGCGGCTGCCGAGCTGCTCGGCAGAGAACAGATAGCGGAAGCTGGGGCTGCCGTCGCCGCCGCGGATGTTGTGCTTGACCGCGGTCTGCATGTCGTCTTTCATCTGGAACATCGCAAATTCCTCCTGTTATTTATGATATTTGCTGCCCGCCTGAATGGCCTCGGCGCGGTAAAGCTGCTCAAGAGCCATGACGCGGGCCAGATGGTGCGGAAAGGTCATCTTGCTCATGGAAAGCTGAATATCTGCAAGCTTTTTGATTTCCGGCGCGATTCCGAACGACGAGCCGATCAAAAAGCAGGCGCTGGAGCGGCCGCTTCCCTTCGCCTGCCGCAGCGTATCTGCCAGCTGCTCAGAAGACAGCAGCTTTCCCTCCGGCGTCAGGACGCAGAAAAAGCAGCCCTTCGGAAGCTTCGCGCGGATGAGTTCCGCCTCCTTTTGCAGGCCCTGTGCGATCTGCGCGTCGTTCGGGTCCTCCGGCAGACGGCACTCCGGCAGTTCGATCAGCTGAAAGTCGCAATAGGCCTTCAATCGCTTGGCGTATTCCGCCGCAGCCTCGGTATAAAAGCGCTCTTTCAGCTTTCCCATACAGATGAGCGTGATGGAAAACATAAAACCTCCGCAAATCCAAAAAGCCTGTCCGCGACGGACAGGCTTCTGGATGAAAAACTTAGTCTGCTACATAGGGCAGCAGGGCGATCTGACGGGCGCGCTTGATAGCGACTG
>ENA-OROD01001860-OROD01001860.1-human-gut-metagenome-genome-assembly--contig:-NODE-1860-length-16094-cov-10.862460_pt1 | contig 16094 bp, 16 predicted proteins | sample MGYA00242123_ERZ509038 | MGnify/ENA primary metagenome ERZ509038 (study PRJEB26280, sample SAMEA2338719) | human gut metagenome | biome: human gut; feature: human-associated habitat; material: faeces... | reverse complement strand
TGAGCTGCGTATTGTCCACAATGATCTCTGCGCCTTCTTTGCCGTAGTTCTTTTCAAGCTGTGCCAGCGACTGAATGATCGGCACGATGGAAACTCGTCGGGAACGGGACGCGGAGAACATCATTTCCGCAGATTCAATTTTCGGGAGCGTACCGAACTCGTCACAGTAAAATACGACCCGATTTTTCAGCTTTCCGCCATTCTCGTCGGCAACAGCGAGGATTTCACGGTACAGCTGTTGAATGATCAGGCTGACCATGAAGTATTTTGATGAGTCTTCCTCGGGCATGATGATGAAGATAGCAGATTTTTCGTTGCAGAACTTTTCGGCATCAATCTCCGTATCATTGCAAAGAATGGTTTCCAATTCCGAGTCAAGAAAGGCATTCAGGCGGGACAAGGCTGTTGACATGACTGAAGACATCGACTGTTCCGAGGTGTTCAGCGCGGCACCGGCAAACCATTTAGCCTTGTGTTCGGGCGGCAGCATCTCCATCAGCGATTGAAACTGATTGCGCTGTCTTGTGTTGCCGGGAGCGAGAAGCTCCTGAATGATCTTGAACACAGAGACAATATGGCGTTCTTCAGGCTTGCAGAATTCCGCTACGAGCAGGATGGTTGCCGTCAGCACGCCTTCTGCCGCATCGTAGAAGTATGCGTTCTGTCCGAAAGAACCTGCGTCCATGCCGGAGAGAATAATCGTCTTGGAGATGATCTTGGCGTATTTCTCGGCTTTGGCTTTATAAGCAAGTGTGTCCGGGTGAACTGCATACAGATCCATATACTTATTGACCAGATGCAGAAGGTTGTTGCCGTGAGAACGCATCGGATTGCGCAGATCAATAACCGAAATGTTATATCCGTAGTATTTCGACGCAATGGAACCGTAGTTTCTCATGATGTCACCCTTGGTATCTGTTGACATGAAGGACATACCCGAGGCGCAAGCGTATTCGATATTGGGATACAACCAGAACGCCGTCTTACCGACACCGGCAGCACCGATCATCATGCAGTGGACATCGCCTGTGTCCACCAACCCGATGGTTTGTTTCTTGCCAACTGTTTCACAGCCGACCACGATGCCTTGTGCCTTCGGTCGGCTTTTTTCGTCGGTTCGCCACTTCTGTGGCTCATAGTTGACCTTGGTATAGGTCTTATCAATCTCACCTTTTGAAGCCCACCTCGCAGTACCGTGCTGACCGTTTCCGACGGTCTTGCTCTTGATTCCGTTCAGCCCATACAGGTGAGAAGCCAGGGAGATGAATATAAAAAGACCGCCCATAATGGCGGCTACAAGAACAAGTATTTGAACACTTCCTATGGTGCATCGCTCCTTTCTTTACATGGTCAGAGCAAGCGACTCAGCCTGCTCGGCGTTTTGTTCTCTTTCCATAGCACCGCACAGGCGAAGGCAATCGAGTCCAAGAGTGAGCAACTTGCGGTTCTGAATATTCTGTTCCACGGCGGTAACCGCACCTGTTTTCTTCAGCTCCTTTTCCAGGGCAAACAATTGTTTTCGGATGTTATCTCCGAGCAGTCCCGCCGACTCGGTATCCCGGTGCGGACGGTAAATGGCTTGCATCTGCCGGACATATTGTGAAAGCTCTTGCTTCTGACCGATCATCCGATCCCGATAATAACAAATGGCAAGGCAGACCTTTGCCATTGTGTATGGCTCATTCTGCCGATACAGCAGTTTGAGTTTCGTCAATCCGTCCTCCACAATGTCATTCGGGAAGCGACTGAATGACGCAAGGTCGGGATCAAGTCCGACATTGCAAGTCGACAAGTCGTCGCAGGAGTCAGTGATATATTCGAGTTTCGGATGTTCCGATGACGGAATGCAATCCCGTCCGGCTCTTTCTTTCAGGTCTTCATCCCAATCCTTGTTCCGGGGGCTTTTGCGCCAGATGCTGTATTCTCCGATAGCGTGAATCGACTCGGCAAGGCGATAGCATCCTTCAATTCCTGCACTGTCATGATCGAGGCAAAGGAAGACCGTTTTCAGATTCGGGTGATCCTTCAGCATCTGACAGGCGGCGCGGTCTGCCGTCGAACATAGTGCAACATAGGAGTGCTTCTCCCAATCCTGCTTATTCATGCTGATATACGCGAGCATATCGATCGGAGCTTCAAATACAAAAAGGTACTCGGATTCTCCGACAAAATGAAAGCTGTATTCCGCAATACTGCCTGTGAGGTTGCCTTTGAAATCCGACACAGGCGAGGTGGAACGTTTCTGCGCATGGCACGGAACGCCGTCCGGATTGCTTCCGACGAACACGGCGTTGTGGTATTCGGCATCCTCATAAATCAGCCCGTCCCGCACAAATCTTGTCAGCACATCGCGGTCTATGAGACGCTCACCGACAAGATACCCGTATACACGGCGCATATCGGTGTTCTTCGGAGGCAGTGTGAACGGCGGTCGTGCTTCCTCCCGTGGCTTGTTATCCGCGCGACTCAGTTCCGTTCCTGCGTTGCTTCCAAGCAAGCTGCGGACGGCTTCGGGATAGGAAAGTCCGTAAAACTTTCGCACGAAATTGACGGCGCCGCCACCGACCTGTTCGTATTGGCTGTACCATTCACCGCCGTTGATGGAGACTTTGCCTGACGGAGCATCCCACATATACTCCCGTCCGGCTCTTTTGACCGACTCTCCATGGGCGGTCAGATAGTCGGCAATGCTTGTGGCATTTGCCCGTTCTTTTTCTTCTTCCGTGAATTTAATAAACGGCAAGATGGCTCCTTTCTTTTAATCGTAGGTGAGTTCTGCATTGCGCTTGGCTTCATCTTCACGACGAATGCGCCTGTCAACTGCAGACTGATGAATTGTTTGTCTGTTTTCGTCATCGAGTTTTCCTTGGAAAATCCCGCACAGGTTTCGGAACAGACGAGTGACGGCAACTGCACTGACGCGGGACTTCTGATGAGCTGCGGTCTGTTTTTGATTGCTCTCCTGATTCAGATTCATTGCTTCTTTGATAATGGCATTCTTGATTGACTTGAATTCCTGATTCTCGGACAGCAGAATTTTGGGCGGTCGCTTGGAGGAATAGGTGCCGAGAATCTCATATTTCTTTTCATACCACAGTTCGTAAAGCTCGGCAATGGTCTTGTCTTTTGCCAGCTCGTCTACAATGGAATCAATCAGATCTTTTGTGTTCCGGTTCAGATAACCGTAGACTTTTTTACCTTTTGTCTGCTTCAATTTCTCTGCGAGGAGAATCAGCTTCTGTTCCACCGTTTCGTTTTCATAGGAGCTGTTCTCCGCGCGGGACAAAATCTCGCGGATCAGTTTGTTGGCGGCTTCTTTCAGCTTCTGACGAATCTCTGTCTGATCTTCGTAAATGCTTTGCAGATCCTGAGCAAAAATATCTCTTGCCATCGCAGAGCGTATCTTCTCGATTCCGTATTCGTTGATGAATCCTTCGCGCGGGTCGGTCGAGTACACCATGATATGCACATGAGGATGATGTCCCTCGTTGTGAAAGGCAGCATACCATTTGAGGTGTTCCGGCGGAATGTTCATGGCAGAAGCGATTTTTGTCACCTGACTGCCGATCATATCTTTCCATCGGGATGCGTGATCATAGCCGAGCCTTTCTGCATCTTCACGCTTCAGGGATGCGATAAACACCCACACATTACCTTGGTGTTCGTTCAGTTCTTCAGACACCTTGGAAAGGACAATCGGTTCATCTCCCGAAGAAAACAGCCCGTGAGAACCGATGCGCTCGGCTCTCGGACGGGTTGCAATATAGTCAGCATAGGTCGGTGAGTCGATAATCTGCGGGATGTTATCTTCCAGAGTCCGCGTGATATACTCACTGGCATTCTCTCTTGTTCCGTCGGAACAGTATGCCTGATATTCTTCGCTGTGAATGCTTTCGGGAAAATCACGGAGCAGTTTTTCGATCAGTTCCTGCTGACTATCGGTTGATTTCAGATGCAATACCTTGCCTTCGTTCTTCTCAACATTCTCGCGCGTGGCGATATATTTGGCGTAACCGCCCATTGATTTCGACCGTCCGGGCTTGTAGTAGTTGACTTTCAGAATCAGCTTTGCCATCTGATTGCCTCGTCAAAAGTGATGGAACCGTTGATTTTTTTGACCTCGTTGACACAGATTCCGCGAAGCCTTTCGAGGTCTGTCTTGCTGATTCCGTAGTTTGCGGCTACCACATTCTGAAGAATTGCAAGCTCAACCGCCAGCTTAAACAGCAACCGCCCCTGCCTGTTGTCGCTTTCTCTCGTGATATCCTTGAGTGTGGACGCGATGATGTCGGGGACAACATGGGAGCAGTCTGCGAGAGAATGAAGCTCGGTATAGTAGCGGATTGCCTTCGTTACATACTCGCTCATGCAACTACAACCGTCCTGCTTGTAGTTCTGTTTCACCTGTTCAAGCGTGGCTTCGTCTGTGTACAGGGCGAACCGCACCCTCGCATTGTCCCCGTCAGGTGCTTTTTCTTTCTGCTTTGTCATTTGTGCATTATCCTCATTTCTTTTGATAGTGACAGCCCCGAGTCACACGAAAATCCGCGAAAAGCCCGCTTTTTCCGCGAATTGTGGTATAGAAGGCGAATTTCAGTGCCATAGCTCCGAAAAAGTGGCGCAATCGATTTTTTCTGTGAACTCTCAAAGTCTCGCATTATCTCGTGAAATCTCGCAAATTCGGTCGGCTCTGCCGTCCGATGTGAAATGCCGAGCCGAAATTGTGGCGCGGCTTTAACCTGCTTACAAATCGGAGACCGTATATCCCGACACTCTTTCGTACATCGGAACCGAAAGACCTTCAGAATTCGGTCATCCGGTTTGACTCGGGGCTTGAGTTTACTTGTTGATGTCAGGGTGTTCATCTGCGGTTTTGTGGGGCAAGAATCGGCAACAGCCTTCAATCGGAGCCGTGGTGAGATACTTGCCCGCATGGAAACAAAACCGCACAAATCGCCTACAAATCGCTCTGTGCTTCGGATGCTGGAGGCGTGTTTTTCCGCTCGATATATTCCCGCACCTGTGCCGGGACATTCTTCTTATAGAGCGCATCCAGGGCATCCGTCAGCTCACGTTCAATCGTGGTTTTCTTATCGCGGAGATAAAAGATCACCGCTTCGAGCTTCTCGCTGTCATACTCCACTTGCACGGAGGCGAATTTATTTTCAACCGGATTTTTCATTGCATCACCTGTTCCATTGTGTTATCGTTATCTTCATTCCATTGGCGTTCACTGATGCTGTCGTTTATCGGATCAATATATTCATCCGAGAGTTCTGTCCTGAAAAAGGTTGTGTTCTCAAAGCAGCAGTTGGTTGCTCTGCCGTTGAAGAGGTCGCAGTGATCGAATGTTGCACCTGCAAAGTTGCAATGACAGGCGATGAGATAGGACAGGTCGCAGTTTTTCAGAAATGCACCTTTCATATTCAATTCGTCGGTTGAAAGATATTGCATTTTGCAGTCCTCGAATACCGCTCCGGAAAAGTCGGCGAAGCACAGCTCTGCGGAATTAAACTTACAGTTCTCAAACAACGCATCTTTGAAAATCGCGCTGTTGAGTTTGTATCCGCTGAAGTCCACATCCCGAAACCGCTTACCTGAAAAGTTTGCGCACACACCGCCGGGGACATCGTGAACCCACAGAATGTGCTTTGCCAATGCCACATCAACATCTTCCTGAGATGCTTCCTCGTATTGTTCTTTGAGTACTGGAACCGGAGGACAGATATCCATGCTGTACCTGATTTCAAATTCATCCTCGGTTGCGACGATCTCTGCGATTTCTTCTCTTGTACGCAGAATGTCGAGAAGGTCATCTCTAATTTCGGGATCATCCGAAAGGTCAATGTTGAAGTGTTCATACACCTCATCAAATGTGATTGCCCACAAACCATCCGATGTGTTTTCCGCTCCTTCGCTGACACAGTAATCGGCAATCCGGGCGATCTCGTAATCAAGGTATGGTTTGGCGAACGGCAGGTATGCGGAGTATCTTGCATAGGCTGATCCTTCGCTGTTGACAAGAATTCCTTCGCCGGTTCTGTTGTTCAGAACGAGCAAGGCACTTGTCACCCCATCCCTTTCGACACGGAGCTTTCCACTGTACTTCGCAACCATGTCGGAATCTTCAAGCAGATGGTGCGCAAAGTATTGCCACTGTTCGTCGCTCAACCGTTCGGTTGCAACAATGCGGACCGGCTGTACGTCGATCTCATTTTCTTTCCGTTCGAATCTTGCTTGTAATTTCGTAGTTATCCACCTCCAAAATAGTCGTTGAATTGTTGTCGGTCTGCTTCGGTGAAATCAACGCCGAATGCAGAAGAGACATTTGTGAGCAGATCGGCTTCCTCACTAACTGTAAGGAAGCATTCTGCCAATCGTTCATAGAAGTTTTCCTCATCGTGCTTTTCAGTCAGAGAGGAAAGATAGATGAGTTTTGCCTTGGTGATATCCTCATCGGTCAACCCGTTTTCACGGAACACGATCTCGATCATATCGAGCTGTGCGCTGTTCGCATCAATCTGCTCCCGGATTTCGGTCGGCAGTTTTTCATATACCGCATCGTAGCCGATGATGCCTGCAGCATCATTTCCGGACATCCAACCGAACAATCCGTAAACAGCAATGACCGGGAGCAAAGCGATAAACAAGACAATTCCAATCGTGTATCCGAGAAATTTTCGTCCCTTTTTATCTCCAAGCAAAAAGGCGAGTACCTTTTTCAGTACCGCCATTACAGTTGCGCTGACTGCGACAATCACCCTCTTTCATTTTTTCATAGAAAAGGGAGCAACCGATTTTCGATTGCTCCTTACCATGGGATTTGTATTTTATACCCGTTCTTGTCTGTTGCCGTATTCTCTCTGCATAGCACTCATCGACACTACCCACTGCTTACCGAATTTGCAGACATCCACACCGTCGACCAGCTTGCCGTATGAGATTGCCTTGCGTAGGGTGCTTTCATTCAGCCCCCATAATTCAGTGGCATCGCTGAAAGCAATCAATCCGTCAAACGGCGTGTGTACCTGCGTTCCGTGTTCCCACAGTTCGTCACAGGATAAGTCAAGCTCGTCATTCCATACGATGCCGTATCCGCCGATATCGACAGACACACTGTAGAAGGTTTGCACATCATCCTTCAGCGCAGCAAAGACAGGCAGTTTCTCGAACAGTGGCTTGACATCATAGATCTTAGTCACACCCTCGGAAAACTGAACCGAAAGCCGGTAGTCCGGCAGTGCGGCAACATTTTTGATTTTGTGAAACATCATATAACCTCCCCTCATTCCAGCGGTGGAATTGCTTTGAACTCTTGCGTTTTCCATATTTCCATCAGAGTATCTCTGTGCTGAGCAATCCATTCCTGAACCATCGCCAAAGCTTTGTTGGGTAAGTGCCCTTCCAGAACCTTTCCCGTCATAAAGTCGATTGCCGCGACATCTTCGTTGTAGATAGCATGAATGTGCGGCGGATTGTGCTCGCTTTGCAGAAAATACATTCGGATAACGATTCCGTAGAATCTTGATAATACAGGCATTGTTTCATCCTCCTCATTTCTCTTTCACTTATATTATATCACGATACCGTGATATTGTCAAGAGTGTTTCAAGATTATCTTCCACCTGCATCTCCAAAGAGTTTTGATTTATATTCCGGTGCCTTTACCTGCAGGAGATATCTTTCATTTCCGCATTTGAACAGGCAGGTTCCTCGCTCGGGATACTTGATGAGATCAAACTCGGATTCTTCCAGCTGCAGAGCATCGATATAATCCTTTGCGTTGATGTTACCGCCATTGAAAAGAAACTGGTGAGTCGGGATGGAAAACAACGGTTTCGTCAGTTCCTTGATATCGGGCAACAGAAAATCCTCGATATTTTGACTGGCAAGAATGATCGAGGAATCCTTTTTGCGCACGCGCTTAGAAGCGTTGCGAATATATTCAATAGCTGTGAGGTTGGTCAGGAAAAGATACAGCTCATCAATGGATGCTGCGGTATTTCCTTTGGTCAGCAGTTTGTGGTTCATGAAGGACAGGATGTTGAACAGCATTGCATCCTTCAGTTTTTTGTTAGCTTCCATGAGACCCTTGACTCCGAAACAAATAAACCTGTCATCGGAGATGTTGGTGTGTCCGTTGAAGAACTTGCTCTCCGCACCGACACACATGGAGTTCAGCCCAAGACAGAGTTCGCGGAGCAGATCTTCTGTGAAAAGCGATTTCGTTCCTTTCTCGTACTTCATATACTCGCTCTCCACAATCTCGTACAGGTCAGCCATTACGGGATAATCCCCGGCAGTGAGCTTCGAATAATCCGTGTCATCATGGATGCCGAATTTGCCGTAGAGCCGTGTCAGGAGGATTTCAAGCGCATCGATCTGCGCATCATCAAAATCCTTGTAGACCCGGAAGAAGTCCTTCAGAAATGAGATGTGCTGCGAGAGGCGTGTTGCTTTGCGGAATGCTTCCGGTGCATCGTCCTCGGCATCACTGGCATTGTCAGACCACTCTTTGGGTTCAAGCGGGTTGATGATATACTGTCCGCTCATGAGGTCGATATAACAACCGCCGAGATTGTTACAAAGATCCTTGTATTCCTGCTCTGCGTCAAGGCAGATGACCGACTTGCCGGACATTCTCGTGTTGGTAAGAATGAGCTTGAGAAGATACGACTTACCCTGTCCGGAATTGCCGAGGATGAGGATGTTGGAGTTTGTCTTGTCATCGCTTCTTCGGTCAAAGTCCACGATGATGTTCGTGCCGAACTTATCTCTGCCGAGATAGAATCCGTGCGGATCGGTTTTGCCCGAATAGTTGAAGGGATAACAGTTGGCGACAGCGGATGCCGGAAGTACCCGTTCGAACTGGGTTCCGAATGCGTTGTATCCGCAAGGCATACAGGAAATAAAGCCTTCTTTCTGCCTGAGCGTAAGCCTGTCGACCGAGAGCTTCTCTCGTGTCAGCTCCATTGCCACATCTGCCTGTAACTCTTTGAGCTTTTCAAGACTACCGGCAGACAGTTCGAGGAAAACGGCGCAGTGCAGAAGAGGTTCGCGGTTGCGCCGAAGGTCATTCATCAGCTCCACGACATCCCCAAGGTTTCCTTCACCAACGACTGCATCTTCAAGGTCATTGGAGCTTGCGAGCATTTTGTTTTTTCGACTCGCATTCTGAAGGATTTTTCGCTGTTCAAGTCCATCCACAAAGCGTGAATACAGATGAAGCGTGACCGCTTCCTTATCCCCGAAGCGTGACAGGATTGCCTGATCCGTTGTGCTTGGCGGGTACTCTTTGAGAGCCCATACACAACGGTAACTGTCACCGCAGACAAAGTGGTCGGGATAGAATTTGATGGTTGAGGGAGCGACCATGTCAAAGAAGTCTTTTACATAGGCTTCGCTTGACACGGCATCTCCCGGTAACATTTCTTTTTTCATATTGCTCCTTTCCGTATCAATCGGGGATAATCCATTTTTTGATCATGCGCTCTCCATCCACATCGTCAATAGCGTCCTCGGTCATGTGACCGAAGTATCGGGAGAGAAACCGCTTGATATCATCCTTGTCGGCGCGCTTGACTTCAAAGCCCTGATCGGAGATATTCTTCTCGATTCGGTTCAGGGTAGCCAGCGCACCATCCTCGCTTTCGTGCGTGATGCGGTAGGCGAACATGAATTCCCGTGCAGTTGACATCTGAAGCTGAATATCATCTAAGAACTTCATGTCTCGGCGCAGGAGAAGCTGAACCTTGAGGTTTTCTTCTTTTTCTGCTTTTCTTGCAAGGCTCAGCTTGTTATATTCGAAGTTCTCCCTTGCGTCCGAACAGATAATCTCGATGTCCGGCTGTTCGGAGAGAAGCTGCATCAGATGATTGATTTTTATTGCGATACTGGTTTCGCTCAACACCGAGATATTAGTCGGCTGAACGATGAAATACACCACCTCGCCGTATCGCTTGGTCATCAGCCCATTCCGTGAGAAATGGCTGATACCGATCAACTCGGCGGTTGACTGTTTCTTATTTGCCATCCCGTGATTCCCTCCATTCGTAGTATTGCTGTGTGGTCAAAAAGAACCTTGCGGCTCTTTTGATATAGTCAAGCACCGAGCTTTCATCAAGGCGCATAGACAAAAATCCATATATCAAGGTAAGAGCCGCAGGGATCATGAAATTCAATTTTGCCCACGAGACCACAGATACCGTGAGGGCAATGGCAAGGATAATAATATCCTTGAGTCCCCAAAACCAGAGCTTGGCTTCTGTCCGCATATTCTGCGGATAGAGATATTGTTTTTTCATAATGTGATCTCCTTATTTGTGCGCTATCGCACGAGTCAGATTGATTGCTGTCGTGGTGGTGTGTACCGCGCTCATCATATTCACACGGGTGCTTGTATCAAGCCCGAAATGCTGTGCGATCCGCGGAACCTCGTTTGCAGAAAGCATGACTCCGAGACCGAGCAGTGGATGTGTTTCCATCGTTATCAGCCCCATGAGAAGCAGTGTTGTCTGCATGAAGGTCGTAAAGCAAAGTGCGACGATCTGCTTGGCCCACCCGGTAAATCCTTCGGTGAGTCCTCGCGGAAGGCTGAAGAGATACAGGCTTCCAACGGCAATCTGCGTGAGCAGAATGCCGCCTCTCGTGATGTTTGAGAAGAAGCACTTGATCACGCAGTAGCCGAGGCAAATGAGGATCAGCAGGTTCAGAAGAACATTGTGTGAACCGTAAACCGGAATTTGAAACGATGTCAGCACTTTCAGAGCCATGTGCTGAATGTCCAGATTCATTGTGATTGCCTCATTTGCCAGATCCTTTGCGAAGGTGTTTTGGAGGTTCACCGAGAATCGGAACAGTTCGACCGGTACAGTTGTGAACAGATTCACTGCCAACAGCCCGTAAAGAAACGGCAGGATTTGTTTTTTGATGTTCAGCCGTCCCATTGTCTGATACTCGATAGCCGTATCAAATATGGCAACAACAAGCCCTGCAACGAAGAGTCCCCAACCGAACAGATTGAAAAAATGCAGTGCAGCTTTTACCCACCCGAGGTCAAACAGATTCGCGCCGATCTCCGTCATCAGTGTGAAGAAATCTGCAAGAGCTTCGTAGACCATCGAATAGATGAAAGACATGAATTTTCCCCAGATTGAATCGGAGATACCGTTCCATGTCGAGGACAGCGCACCGCTTATGGCATCACCGATGCCACGGATCAGATCTTGTAGCCATCCCAATCGATTTCACCTCCGTCAGCCGTTACATACCGAGGATTTTCCAAATATATAACGGACAGGTAAGTGAAAAGACCAGGGTGCCGAGAAGGATTGCCGGTGCAGTCCATTCAAACTGACCGTGCTTTCGATAATCCAGATACGCGGTTGCCACCTTGATAAAAAACAAGACGGCAAGGACCAGATCAATCACAGGAAAGATCACATTGTTGACCACAGTCTTGATCTGCCCGCGTGCGGCAATCCATGTGTCCTCTACGGCTCCGGCAACATCGCCTTCTGCAGCAAAAGCGGTTATGCTCATCATGGCAACCATGAAAAGTGCCATCACAAGCAGTACAATTACTTTCTTTTTCGTTTTCATATTGCTCCTTTCGTATTTCAGTTCATCGTCATTTCAAAACCGCGTTCAGGGTTTTCTCCGGCGAGGTAATCTTGAATTGTCATAAATTCGCAGAGGAAATTCGGAGCAGAGTCATCGTTCAGAACGATATATCCGTCTTTCCCGAGGTCAATCGGTTCTCTGACGAGAACCGATCCTCCATGGTTGACAAAAACGGTCTGTTCTAATGTGGCGAAGTCCCTGCCGTCATCTGTCTGTCGCAGATGGTAGAGATGCATTCCTGCGGGAACATCCGAAGGAGTCAGCCGTTCATCCGTAAACAGCGCAAATTTTCCGCATATTTCAATACAGTCGAACTCATCCGAAGCAGAAATAGTACAAGGCTTTTTACTTGTGTATGACATTTCACTCTCCTTAACTGCCGACATAGTAGTCGTCGTAGATGGTACCGTCGATGGTCAGCGTGTTAGCGTTACGGATTGCCGTAATCATACCTGCCGGAGTCCAGATTTGCGTTGCCGTTACCGAAACGGTATAGCTGCCGTTGGCTACATACACGGGAATAAAATGCACACGCTCATTTTTGTCTGCATTGGGATTAGCGATAAACTGATAAGCACCTCCGACTTTTTCAAGGGTGCGGTACTTTTCGCTTGCTGTTGAGAAGCCGAATTCCGGGAAAGTCGCATACACTTCTTGTGCTTCCGTATAGGCATCCGCGCCGGGCATGATATAGCCGGACTTTGCAATCAACGAAGGATTCCACGAAAGTGCAATGCCGTAACCGGATTTCATTTTCCATGACGCTCCGACCTTTTCCGCAGTCAAGCACCCCGAACCGGGTGTCACCGTAGGTGTTGTGTTACCAACCGTTATACCGTAGGATTTCAGAACGAGCTTGCCACCCTCGTATACCCACATATTCCAAGTTGCCGAACCCGCTTTCGCCACAGGAGCCGTCGCATTGGGCGAGTATCCGGCAGGAGCATTCTTTTCAAATCTCGTGTTGGGTGTCTGCGAAGAGTTGTAATCCGTCGCAACGACAGCATATTCGGTCGTGTTGTTGTCGCTGTTCTGTTCCTTAGCTGCGTTCGTATGGCTTACCGTACCCTTACAGTAGAAAGTCGTTCCGGCACTCTCTGCCGGGACAACCCACTTGAAGTAGACAAGGTTTCTGCCGTTTGCGGGGATTACAACCTTATTCCAAGTCTGCTGAGAGACCGTTTTCACCTTGCCGCCATTGAGGTAGTAAACAAGGAAATCAAACGACACATTATCCTCGGGAAGAATATCTGACGAACCCTCGTTACCTACGAGGAAACTCGAAATGACCTGCGAACCTTCGGTGTATTCACCGTTTACGGATACAACAGACGTGGATGTTTCAACAACCTTTTTCACATTATAGGTTGCCGAAGTGGAGTTGTTTCCTGTGCGTGTTTCACTTTCGTGATCTGCCCAATTGATTCTGGCAACCAAAGTTTGCGTGCCGAGGCTCGCACCGACATTCAGCGTAAACACGATATTCTGAACACCGTATGCGCTGAAATTGACCGTAGTCGAATAGATGACTTCACCGTTCAATAGCACTTCAACAGGGACATTCGCGCAAGGCAGATTTCTGTCCCAATTGTCCACGCGGAACTTGACTGTGACCTTGCCGTATTGCTCGATCTCGTCCGGTGTCACCGTGAGATCACTGACAGAAAAGTCGTAGTTGCGTTCTTGCCATACGGCGTAAAGCGTTACATCCTCCTCAGCAGTATAAGTTGCACCGGGAGCGTAAGCAACAGACTTTGCAGAACTGTCCGTCGCCCAACCGAGGAACACATGATTCGGTCTTGTGGGGATTGCGACCGTCAGGATAAGATTCTGCCCGTGTGTCTTTTTCTGCGGATTGGGAGCATTTGTGCCACCATTTGCATCGAAAGACACGGTATAGGTGTTGATCTCCCACACCGCATAAAGCGTCACGCTCTCATTGGCAGTATAGCTGCCTCCCGCCTGATAGGTTGCCGTTGTTGCCGTCGAAGTGGTTGCCCAACCCCTGAAAGTGTAACCGTACCTCGTGGGGATTGTGGAAGTCAGAATCAATGTGACATCCTCGGTCTTGGTCTGACGTGCAGGAGTGTTCCCGCCACCATTGGCATCGTACTTTACCTCATAAGTCTTGGGGATATAACGCCAGACGGCATAAAGTGTTACACTTGCCTCATCTGTATATCTCTCGCCGGGGGCGTAATTTGTGAGCATTGTCGTCGGATCGGTTGACCACCCCAAAAATTCATATCCGGCTCTTGTCGGTTTGACCGCAGAAAGTGTCAGCGGTACTCCGTAGGTTTTGGTTTGGCTTGCAGGAGCGCCAGTGCCATCGTTCGCATCATACCGAATGGTGTAGGTTTCAGGGTCATAGCGCCACACTGCATACAGCGTTACATCGGCGTTATCCGTGTAACTACCACCGGCTGAATAGCTTGCTGAAGTAGCATTTCTGTCTTTCGACCACCCCAAAAACAGATAGTTTTTGCGGGTCGGCTGTATGGTTGTCAGAGTCAAAGTTACACCGTAAGTCTTGGTCTGTCTGCCGGGTGCGCCTGTACCGCCGTTAGCATCATAGCCGACCGTATAGGTTGCGGGCTTGTACTTCCAGACTGCGTAAAGAGTGACCGATGCATTGCCCGTATAGCTTGCTCCCGCGGTGTAAGTTGCCGTAGTCGCAGAACTGCTTGTGGACCATCCAAGAAATTCGTAGTTGAACCTGTACGGAATGGTCGAGGAAAGTGTAAGAGTAACACCGTGAACCTTGGTTTGAGATGCCGGAGTATTGGAACCGCCGTTAGCGTTGTAGCTTACGGTATAGGTCTGTGCCGTAGTCTTGGTGTATCCGCAAAGGCTGCAGGTCGATACAACCTGTCCGTTTGATGTTGAGTTTGTGAAAGTGTGACCTTCATAGCTCACCGATCCAATGGTCGAATTACAGTCAGCACAATAAGAATAACGCTTATGCTGACTTGCGGAATACTGCTCGTAACGGTTGGAAGTATTATGACTTGCGTATTCTGTGGTGGTATAGTCGCCGTGAATACAGGTTTTGTACCTACTATGCTGACTGCCACTGTAAAATACCCAATCGCCATAAGTGTACGGGCCGTGTGTGGTGCCGGAGGAAATCGTCGCACCGCAGTTTTTGCAAACAATCTTCCAATCGCATCCGGTTGTCCATTTCTTCTCGGTGGAGGTGTGGGCGCATTCCCAAAGGGCGTACAGCGTCACACTTGCATTTGCGGTATATTTCCCACCGGGCTGATACTGCGCACCGGGCATGAATTTATTCGTTGCCCAACCCTTGAAAGTATACCCCGTGCGGCGGGGTGATACAGGAGACAGCGTCAGCGTGACATTTTCGGTTTTGGTCTGACTGCCCGGCGCACCACTGCCGCCGTTTGCGTCATACGACACCGTATAGGTTGCAGGTGCGTTTTTCTGCCAAACAGCATAGAGAGTACGACTGATATTGGAGTAATACCACTCGCCGGGCTGATACGTCGGGCTGGTGCTGGTTTTACTCACTCCCCATCCGAGAAAGGTATATCCGTTTCTTACCGGTTCTACCGTAGGAATCAGTATTTTTATATCATGAGTTTTTCTCTGCGATCCGGGCGCACCGCCGCCACCGTTTGCGTCGTATGAAATGGTATAAGTTTTGGAAGCCCAGACTGCATAAAGAGTAACACGACCATTATTGGTGTAGGTATCTCCCGGTGAATACGTAGCGGTCGTTGCGGTTGAACTCGTGCTCCATCCGAGAAAGGTGTAACCTGTTCTTCTTGGCTTTTGCGTGGAAAGTTTCAACGGTGTGAAATGTGATTTGACCTGATTTGCGGGAGCACCACTTCCGCCGTTTGCATTATACGCAATAGCATAGGTGTTTTCGTAATAATAGACGGTATCGGAAACATCCCCACTTGGGAAGTAGCCGGTTACGGAATACTTATCAGGCGAATAACCGGTAATTCTCGGTGAGGAGATATAATACTGATCTCCCTTTTTCCCCGTTGCGGTCTTGTCCCCTGCCGCCGAGCGTCCGCTGGTTCCATACAAATACCGAACCGTTGCAGTACGAGCGAGTTCATAGTAAACGGTATAAGACCCCGTGCCGTGACGGACATAGTTTGAAGCCGGGAAACTCCATGAGATCATGGAACCGGTCACAGTAGAATCCTTATAGTTGGAAAGCAAATAGCCATCGTAAGACGGCGATGGAACCCGGACGTTATTTCTTTCTGTTCCATCGCACGAACCGCTGAATTGTCCGAGAAGCTTTCCTCCTGCCTTGTAGTAAATGGTGTAGTTCATCGGATATCCGATTGACGCTGAAACCGGAAGTGAAATAACCCCGACAAGCGTCATGATCACCAAGAGAAGCGACAGAACCTTAATAGATACTTTCTTCATTCATCTTCTCCTTTCACACCGGGGATAATGGCGACATCGCCGTCAATGCCGGGCTTGTC